>ERZ773103.4368-NODE-4368-length-10356-cov-8.763615_pt1 | contig 10356 bp, 5 predicted proteins | sample MGYA00511118_ERZ773103 | MGnify/ENA primary metagenome ERZ773103 (study PRJEB29015, sample SAMEA2737821) | human gut metagenome | biome: human gut; feature: human-associated habitat; material: faeces | place: China | collected 2012 ... | reverse complement strand
AAAAAGTTCAGGAAAATGCAGAACGAGTAGAGGCTTTATCTAAAGAAGAAAAAGAAGTAGAAGCTAAAATCAAACAGAATATGATGATTATTCCCAATATTATCGATCCTTCTGTACCAATTGGAAAAGACGACAGCGAGAACGTTGAAATTGAAAAATTCGGTGAGCCGGTCGTACCTGATTACGAAATTCCATATCATACAGATATTATGGAAAGCTTTAATGGAATCGACCTTGAAAGTGCCGGAAAAGTAGCCGGAAATGGATTCTATTACCTTATGGGAGATATTGCAAGACTTCACTCTGCAGTTATTTCTTATGCAAGAGATTTCATGATCGACAGAGGATTTACTTACTGCATTCCTCCATTTATGATCAGAAGTAATGTAGTAACAGGAGTTATGAGCTTTGCAGAGATGGATGCCATGATGTACAAAATAGAGGGTGAAGACCTGTATCTGATCGGTACAAGTGAGCATTCCATGATTGGTAAATTCATCGATACAATGCTGACAGAGGATCAGCTTCCACAGACACTTACAAGTTATTCTCCATGTTTCCGTAAAGAAAAAGGAGCACATGGTATCGAGGAAAGAGGAGTATACCGTATCCACCAGTTTGAGAAACAGGAAATGATCGTTGTATGTAAACCGGAAGAGAGCAAGATGTGGTATGACAAATTATGGCAGAACACAGTAGATCTGTTCCGTTCTATGGATATCCCGGTCCGTACACTTGAGTGCTGCTCCGGAGATCTGGCAGATCTGAAAGTAAAATCCTGTGACGTTGAGGCATGGTCACCAAGACAGAAGAAATACTTCGAGGTCGGAAGCTGCTCTAACCTTGGAGATGCTCAGGCAAGAAGACTTGGAATCCGTGTAAAAGACGCTGATGGAAACAAATATTTTGCAAACACACTGAATAATACTGTAGTAGCACCACCAAGAATGCTGATTGCATTTCTGGAGAACAATCTTCAGGCAGATGGTTCTGTAAGAATCCCAGAGGTACTTCGTCCATATATGGGTGGTATGACTGAAATCAAAAGGAAATAAAAATGCATCAATATCTGAATGCCATAGGATTTGGCAGCATGAAGTCAAAAAAAGAATTATATGAGATACTGGATAAAGTAGAACAGCAATATACGTGTCATGAGCTTGTATATCAGGACGAAGAATTAGATTTTTGTGAATATCAGAAGGAATTCGGACCTGGAATGGGGATATGTCTGTGCGGAGACATGGATTCTGTGGATAACTTTACGAAAAGATATTATTATCCATATTTTCTTGGAACAGGAATCACGTCCTATGCAGATATCACGATTGAGCGCAGAATGGACAGAGAGGCCTATGTAGGAATCTGTGAAGATGCAAAAATCGGAATTACGATTATATTTTATCTGCAAAATGTGCCACAGTATTTGAAGGAAAAGCAATTGAGTGGTAACAAGATGAACTATACATCTGTAACACTTGCAGGATTATGCGAGTCAGGGACTATATTGCTGCCGGTAAAGAAAGATCATTCACAAAAAGAACGACAGAGAGAAGAGGTGTATAACCGCATGCAGCTTCTCTCTGCTGCAAAATCCGGAGATCCCAATGCAATCGAGACGCTCACACTGGAAGACATTGATACTTACTCAAAGGTGTCAAGGCGACTGGTGACGGAAGACGTATTCAGCATTGTGGATACATACATCATGCCGTATAGTGTGGAGTGTGACCGATATTCTATATTAGGTGAGATCCAGGAACTCCATGAAATCATGAATGAGTATACAGGGGAAAATGTTTACGTGATGAAATTAGACGTAAATGGCCTCGTATTTGACGTTTGCGTGCCGAGACAGGGACTTCTTGGGGAACCGGCAGTAGGACGCAGATTTAAGGCGAATATGTGGCTTCAGGGCTATATTAATTATTAGTATCTGACTATAAGATGATTATAAGACTGAAAATGTAAGATAACAAGAGAGCAGGGGATTACCTGCTCTCTTGTGTATTAGACGGTTATGTATTACACACTAAAATCATGAAACATCATCAGAAAACAACTTGATAAAATATAAATATACAGAATATTCTATTGAGACAGTACAATTATAAATTAATTAAAATAAATATCATAAATAGTATTGACAAAACAAAACCTAGATGGTATTATATAGTCAATCCAAAGGAAAACAAAATATCAAATCAAAAAAGATTTAATATAAGATATGATCAAAAAAATTAAATGATAAAGAAGAACCAAAAAAGTTCAGTAAAAAAATTTAATGAAAAGATTAAATCGAAAATTAAATCAACAAATTTTAGATTAAGATAGAATAACCTAAAATAACCCAAAAGGTTAAATCGAAATTCGTATAAGAAGATTTGATAGAATAATTCCTTAGGAATCATCGATAGAAGTCCTGACGAGAAAGGGACGAACGAAATAGAAAGGGAGGAGGCTTAAACCGTTGGACAATTCAGAATCTATAAATAGTCAATATGTTGGTGGTATGGCAAATGGAAGTTCCCACAGAATAAGCCTTAACCATAGATCATAAAAATCCGGTAAGAAGATTGAATAAAAAAGATAAATCGGAGAAGAAAAGATAACCGGTATAAAAGAGAAAACATTTGCAGAACATATTGAGGATAAAGATACCGCAGTAATTCAAGGAATTAGAAGATGTGTAAAGAAACATCGAACTAATCGAGATTTATATAAAAAATGAGTTCTATAAAGAAGAGATGCTATAGACGGAATAGCTGGATGGTCGTAGAGTATATTGAAGAATCTCATGGAAGAGAATGATAGCGATAACTACTATGAGAAAGTTATAGATAGGGAATAGTAAGGAACTTCAATATAGAAGATGAGGGTTATATAAATCGAATCAATGAAGCGTAAATCGGCGACTTTGAATTACATGTTATAGTTCTAAAAGAAAGGAAAACAGGCAGGGAACAAGATCAACAGAAACCTCCGATAATAAAAAATATGAATATAATGAAATTTAATATAAAGTAGCCATTATAATTAAGGATAATTATAATGGCTACTTTAATGTGGAAAAAGGGCAGAAAATCATATAGACAGTAAGAAATATGTAAGTTGGGAAAGATATTTTATTGATGTGTTAATAGAAAATACGCGGAATAGTCCAATATGGGCGTATTCTAAGAGAAAATTGCAGAAAATGTATTTGTCATCAAAGGTGGTAAATGCTGTGAAAAAAATTATGAAATTAATTGAGTGGGATAACTCTTGATGATAATGTGGAAAAATACATGAATCAGAGACTATAACGTGGAAAACTAACAGGAGAGAAGACAAGGAAGAACCAAGGCAATCAAAGTCCAAGGTTCTTCTTTTTATTTCTTCTTCGCAGCTTCCCAGTTATCCTTCCTTTTTTCTAATGTACAGATTTTATCCATGCATATCATTAAATCCCGTTTCATTGCCGTCGCTGACTGATATCGAGCTTTCGGGTCATTAGCACAGGCGGTCATTACAGTATCATAGAGGATTTCTTCAGACATTTTTTGCTTGATATTTGTTGCAATTCCTCAGCTTGACAGCTTTTGCTTCCAGTCCCATTCGGTATCTCCGTTCATACGCCGGTTTATCCGGTCTATGGAACTTTGAATTTCAGAAAAAGGCAGTTTGAAATCATTTGCCAGGTAATATAAAACCATACCAAGGGAATAAATGTCTGCGGTCTGGTCATAAGGCATTCCTTTGTAAACTTCCGGTGCCATAAAATCATAAGAGCCAATCACGGTCATAGTTCCTGAAATCTGCTGTCTGGCAACACCAAAATCTCCCAGTTTAAAGTAACCTTTTGGGGAGACCATAATATTTGCCGGCTTGATATCACGATGAATGATATTTTTTGCATGACATACTTCTAAGGCATTCTTAATTCTATAACTAATTCTCTACAATACTCTGTTTTAATATAATGAACATTTTTTCCGCATCTAATGGTTTTGCAATGAATCCATTCATTCCTGCTTTTTTAGTCATCTCAATATCTTCGTCAAAGGAATTTGCGGTCATGGCAACGATCGGTGTGGTTGCTTTTTTCGAATTTTCCATCTGCCTTATCTTTGCGGTTGTATCATAGCCATTCAAGATTGGCATCTGAATGTCCATAAGAATCAGATCATAGTATCCTTCATCCGCTTCTTCCAGTTTATCAAAACATTCCTGACCGTCTTTGACCCAGTCGATCAGAAAGCCCTCTTCTTTTAATAGCTCCATCGCAATTTCAGCATTTAATTCATTATCTTCTGCAAGAAGAATACGCTTTCCAATATTCTTATCGGTCATAAATGTTTGCTCTGGCAGTTCTTTTTTGCATATATCTCCTTCAGAAGCAAGTTCCAGCGGGATTTCTACTGTAAATTTTGTTCCTTTTCCCGGCTTACTTTCCACATGAATCCTACCATTCATCAGTTCGACAAAGGATTTCACGATAGAAAGACCAAGACCTGTACCGCTGACTTTATTCTCCGTAGCTGTATGTTCTCTGGAAAATTCATCGAAGATATGTGGAAGGTATTCCGAGGCCATTCCAATTCCAGTATCTTCGCAGACAAATACATACCGTGCTTTTTTATCATCGAAATTCGTCTCATTAATAGTCACATGAATCGCATGACCGTCAGGAGTATACTTGATGGCATTGCTCATGATATTCAAATATATTTCCTGGAGCTTTGTCTTATCACAAAATGCATATTTATGTTGAACATTTGTATCGATAGAACAGTGGATACCTTTCATTTGGATATCAGATTCTAATACTGTATTTACCGAATAAAATAATTCGCTCAAATTTGCTGCTTCTGTTTTTAATATAGCAGTTCCGCTTTCAATACGCGCCACTTCCAGAACCTGATCGATGATTGTCATCAGAATGTTGCCGGAAGACTTAATTTTTCCCAAATATTCTCGTACCTTTTCTTCGTTGTCAAGATTCTTTCCGAGAAGATCTGAAAACCCAATGATCGCATTCATCGGGGTTCGGATGTCATGGCTCATATTAAACAGAAATCGAGTTTTTGCCTCACTTGCTTCTCTTGCTTGTTCAGCGGACTTTTTCAGTTCCACTGCATACTGGTTTTCACGATATTTTTTACTGTGCACCTGATTAAAAATAGTGGCGCTCATTAAGGACGTTATACAGGAAACGGCAATAACAGCAATCCATTGATAAATGGAAATCCAGCCTTCGTCTGGTACAATATCTACATACCATGTATCATTAGGAATCTCGCATTCTACTGTAAGATTGTTCTTAGGTATGTGTTCCTGACTTTGAGTCAGAACAACCCGGCTGCCTGTAGTATCATCGGTTGTCCATATCTCATAGCAATAGGAAGCTTCATTTAATCGCTCCAAACCTATTTCATCTATAAATTTATCCCAGTCAATGACCATGATTACAAATCCCCAAAAAGAGTCATTGTCAATAGAATCACTTTTATAAACCGGATGGAACAGTAAAGCGCCGGTTCCTCCTTGTTTTAATCTATATGGACCGCCAAGGATATAGTTTCCGGTTTCTTTCGCACGGTTTGCATCTTCCTTACGGTTATGATCTGTCAGCATATTTATTCCAAATGCGTTCTCATTTCCCTGCTGTGGAAAAATATCAGTAACAACTCCATTCGGTGCAAGTTCAAAAGCTTTCACAATACCATTCTCATTTGGAAGCATTTCCGCCAATTCTGAAAATGAAGTCTGATCCAGGTTATATCCTGCGAGAACTACATTTCCAAGAAACTCTGAAAGTTCAACATACTGATTCAATTGTGCATTGATTCGTCTTACTGTACTTTGGGCAGTATAAGTGGCGGCTGTTTTTTTTCCTTTTTCTATGTTCTTTAAATTAATATATCCAAAAAGAAAGGATGCAATAAAAACAAGTAATCCAACAATCAAACTGTATTTTTTTATTTGTTTAGAAGCGCTACTTCTTTTTTTCATTCGCGGTTGCCTCGTCATCTTCAATCATTTAAAATTACGTTAAGAACTAATTGCATTTTACACCAATATTTCCATTGTACGCAAGGAAAACGTTATTAGTACAATGGAAAAACGTCCTATAACTTTTTGGGCAAAATCTATTCAAATTTTTTACTTCTGTGATATAATGCTTTATTATAAAAACATCAGATAGATAAAACGAGGTAAATCAGGTGAAGAAAAAAACGCTTGTGCCTCTTATCGTTTTTTTACTGGGCATATGCCTTGCAAGTTTAGTTGTATACAAAACAGATACCCATGAAAAAGAGCAGAGCCGCACAACAGCACAATTAAATGTAACAACCTATGGGGAACGTATAAAGAATGAGATTACAAATGGAATAGAGATTACAGATGTTCTGAAACAGCTTTTGATCAGTGAAAATGGAGAAATCAATCAATTTGACACAATTGCAGAAAATATTATGTCGGATTCTGTTGAAAGCGTACAGCTTGCTCCGGCTGGCATTGTAACGGATATTTATCCGGCCGAGGGAAATGAGACAGGTAAGATTGATCTGATTCATGATAAAGACCGTGGTGAAATTTCCATATATGCAAGAGATCATCATACAATCGTTACACAGGGGCCTTTTGAATTGAAACAAGGGGGATATGGAATTGCTGTCCGCAATCCTATTTATCTGAAAGATGAAAACGGACAGGAATATTTTTGGGGATTTACCATTGTTATCCTTCGTGTTCCGGATATTTTTTCAGATGCAACAAGTGCACTTTCGAAGTTTGGATATGAATATAGTCTTTCAAAAACGGATAATCCATGGAGTGATCATTATAAAGTTGTTTATCAGTCAGATCGTCAATTAACGAATCCGGTTTCTTATGACTTTATGATAGGAGAGGAGAACTGGAAGTTTGAAGTAACGCCTGAAAATGGCTGGGAAAACAATACATTAATAGCAGTAATCAGTGTTTTCTTTATTGCGATTACCTTGCTTTTGGCAGTTCTTACCCGGGTATGGCTGGTATCAAAAGAAAATAAAAACAAATTTCAAATACTGGCGCACACAGATTCTCTTACAGGTATTTACAACCGCTATGGATTCGATGAACTGGCAGAACAGATGATTACTAAAAATCCGGAAGCAAAATTTGTGGCTGTACTCCTTGATATTGATGATTTTAAGTTTGTTAATGATATCTATGGGCATGTCTATGGAGACAATGCATTAAAGAGTCTGGCAGACAGTATGAAAGCTTTTTTCCCGTCTGGTGCGTTATTAGGAAGAAACGGCGGCGATGAGTTCGTTATTCTTTTAAAAGATTATTCCTACGATGATGTAAAAGAGAAGTTACAGCAATTCACTATGGCTCCAAAGACATTTTCATATAAGGGAAAAGAATATCCATTTTATATTTCTCTTGGATATTCGGAATATCCGACATTTGCGTCTAACCGTTCACAGCTTATGCGCTGTGCAGATGCAGCCCTTTACGAAATAAAACTTCATGGGAAAAATGGCTTCATGGCTTATAGGGAAGGGCTTGAATTAAGAGCTCATAAACAACTGGGATTTGCATTCAAGGATATCTCTGAACACCTTTCAGCAGCATTTATCATATACAGAGCAGACAAAGAAGATGATGAACTCTTTTATGCAAATCAGGCGTTTCTTCATATGACCGGGTATAAAGATATGGATGAACTATTGTAAAAAATATTGTTGTAAATAGAAAAATCCTGCTCATATTCATATATTAAGTTCAGATAAGATTTCGCATTATAGAGACAGATACCTCATCCATGTTAAACGGCTTTGAGATATGCCCATTCATACCAGAATCCAACGAAGCCTGAATATCTTCTTTGAAAGCATTAGCAGACTGGGCTATGATAGGAATGGTTGCTGCATCAGGACGTTCCCCGCTCATTGTTCGGATTGCCTTCGTTGCCTGATATCCGTTCATTTTTGGCATCATGATATCCATCAGGATAATGTCATAAGTACCTGCAGGGTTAGATGCGAACAGTTTGACTGCATCTTCCCCATCTACAGCACGAGTTACACACATACCGGCATCTTCCAATAATGTCACTGCCAGTTCAGCATTTAAGTCATTATCCTCAACCAAAAGCACCTTAACGCCATTGAGACTGATATTCTGTACAGTCTTCTGTTCTGGAATTTCTTTTTCATCGGCAAGTTCCATGGGAATTTCGACTGTAAAAGAAGAACCACAATTCTTTTTACTTTGAAACGTAATTGCTCCACCCATCAACTCCACATATTGCTTGGTAATAGCCATCCCTAGCCCGGTCCCTTTATACTGAGTACGTGCACCATTATCTTCCTGCGAAAATGGCTCAAACAGCTTTTTCTGAAATTCCTCGCTCATGCCAACACCCGTATCTTTGACTGTATAAGATGTCACGATATGGCGTTCATCTACTCCTGGACGAGTACTCATTTCAAAAGTAATAGTGCCACCATCTGCTGTAAATTTAACTGCATTGTTCAAAAGATTCGTCAATATTTCACGAATTCTGGTGGAATCTGTCATAACATAGAGCATCGATGGTCCGTTGCGATGTACTTCAAAGTTGAGATTTCTATCCAAAAGAAGTCCATCCATGATTGCAATCACACTATCAATTAATACAGGAAGATTCACGGGCTCAGGTGAAAAGGATACTTTTCCACTTTCAACACGACTCAAATCCAGTACCTCATTTAACAACAGCAGTAAATGATCAGAACTTGTTTTGACCTTTTGCAGGCTGTCATGAATCTCATCTATATTCTGTTGGTGTAGTGCAATGTCTGTAAAACCAATGATGGCATTCATCGGGGTACGTATATCATGAGACATATTAAGCAGGAAAGAAGATTTGGCTCTGTTGGCAGAATCAGCTTTTTCTGCGGCATCTTCTAATATCATTTTTTGTTTGAGTCCTTCTTCTTTACGCTTTTTATAATAAAAGAAACAACCAATACACAATACTAACAGTACACATCCAGCGATTATTCCCACAAAAAAAGACACTCGTTTTGTCCGCTCGACAAGACCATATACAGATTGCATATCCATTTCAATACATAACGCACCAACAACTTCACTGGTTCCATTTGATTCATCTGTTACAGGATAGCAAGCTGTAAAAATAGGACCCCAGGTCGTATCGACGATGTCCTGAGAATATACAATCTGGCCAGAAAGTGCTTTTTCAATGTAGGGAATCATCTCATCCTCAATATAATCCCCTGGATGCCGAACATCTTTTGCTGTAGGATCAAGACCATCTACAACATAGATAAGTTTATTTTCTTCATTTTTGGTGGCTGTATATAGATATCTGGTCGAATTCAGGGTTCGTATTTCATTTAGATAGGATGAAATATCATGATATATTTTTTTATTCTCGTCGTCTTTACTGCGAATTTCGGTAAACTCTTCCTTTCCAAGTCGTTCATTTACCAGCTTATGTATTACACCAGCACTTGCCGTGTCACGCTCAATTTCTGTCTCAAGTGCAATATTAGTGTATGATTTCTGCAGAATAAATGTATATGCAGATGCTAACAAAATAATAGCAAGCGTCAAAAACGCAAAAAAGCCTACCGAATCCTTCTTGATTTGGGACTTATATATTTTTCGTGGGGTGTGAGTCTTCCAATTTTCTTGCTCATTTTCCATCATGTAAACCTCTTTATTTTTTATCTGTCATTGTTCCATATTTTCAGATCTGACACAATATAGAGCTTGTTCTAACTAAAAAACTGTGCCATGGTTAATCACATTTTTATATTATATTTCAACTTTCTCATAAATGTCAACACACAGTGCTATCTTCGAATGTACATTTACTCCTTATTCTGACAAACAGGAATTTTACATTTCAATTACCATTCCATAACCATACTTAACATTTGGTAATTTCTGAAATCCAAACTTCTCATAGAATAATTTTTTGTCTTGATTTGTATATAAACTACATGCCAGTACAGAAAAAAGAAAATTAAAAAAGGCAGCTATCTGACACAATACGGTGTCATTAATAACGCTGCCTATTATATAAAAAGTGGGATCATCCACCTTTCTCTTGGACACGAACAGGGTAAAAAATCTCTGAATATGTTTGGATCGGAAACTATTTTCCGCGACTTTTCAAACTACTCAAACTCCTTTGCGGACTGCGTTTCATAACACGCACAAGATATAATTAGCGATTTTTCTATCGAACATTTGTTCTGTTTTTGTATTTTCCGTACAGCCTATGAAAAGATAAACTCCAAAATAACTCCATCTCACTCTTTGTTATTTTGTTGTTCTTCTCTTGCGTAAAGAAGATCCAATGCCTGA
>ERZ773103.4365-NODE-4365-length-10362-cov-81.196954_pt1 | contig 10362 bp, 8 predicted proteins | sample MGYA00511118_ERZ773103 | MGnify/ENA primary metagenome ERZ773103 (study PRJEB29015, sample SAMEA2737821) | human gut metagenome | biome: human gut; feature: human-associated habitat; material: faeces | place: China | collected 2012 ... | reverse complement strand
CCATGTAGAGACTGTGCCTTTTGGTATGCCATATTCGTTGCTTAATTCAGTTACATCTTTGCCAGCTTTACAATGCAGATCAACAATCTGCTGTTTAAACTCTGGAGTGTATGATTTTTGAATTTAGCCATTGTGTTGAACTCCTTTTTCTATAAGTATAGCTTGTTCAACATTTCGTGTCTATGGTTATATTCTAGCACCAGCTCCTGTTGCATTGTCTTTCCGTTGTTCTTTTTTAAAATCCAGTTTGGATAGATTTATAGCTGTAAGAATTTAAAGACGACTACTAAACAAATGCATCTTTAAAATCCAGTTTGGATAGATTTATAGCTTCGTACTTTGCCAACTTCTGTACTTCTTTGTCCTCTTTAAAATCCAGTTTGGATAGATTTATAGATCACTTTGCCGAATCTGTCCAACAGTTGAAATAGCTTTAAAATCCAGTTTGGATAGATTTATAGTGGCGAAATATAATAGTGCCAACTACGATAAATTAACTTTAAAATCCAGTTTGGATAGATTTATAGGTATTGCTTGAAGAAATAGAAGAAGCTAATGATGTTCTTTAAAATCCAGTTTGGATAGATTTATAGAAAATTTTGGCTATATACAAAATCGAAAATTTCCTTATTTAAAATCCAGTTTGGATAGATTTATAGTCTAGCAAAAGTCTTGCTAGAGGCAATGCTAAGAAATTTAAAATCCAGTTTGGATAGATTTATAGACAAGACAACACAAAGATAACTTTGATGAACAAAAATTTAAAATCCAGTTTGGATAGATTTATAGAATCTTCAAAATGTTGGAAGCGAATTTGATAGTGCATTTAAAATCCAGTTTGGATAGATTTATAGTTAGAAGGTACGACAGCGTCAGGAAAAACAACCGTATTTAAAATCCAGTTTGGATAGATTTATAGTTAGTTTTGACAATAGTTACTTGTTTGATGCCAAATTTAAAATCCAGTTTGGATAGATTTATAGCAATTATATTTTGCTTTGTCACCGGCTAGTGCTGATATTTAAAATCCAGTTTGGATAGATTTATAGACGCAAAACACTTAAGATGTGTTGTGTAGCTTTAAACATTTAAAATCCAGTTTGGATAGATTTATAGTAACAGTTGTAGTTACAGAGTCAACTTTTTGATTGAATTTAAAATCCAGTTTGGATAGATTTATAGTAATTTTCAAATACAAACTATTAACCTGCTCTTTTGATTTAAAATCCAGTTTGGATAGATTTATAGTGAATTGATTTAGTCTATCTTCGGCTGTATTCCAATATTTAAAATCCAGTTTGGATAGATTTATAGCCGTTGATAAAACAGCATAGTATTCATGGGAATTACTGAGGTATAAATTGTCTATATATTAAAAATTAAGTACAAATTTTCAAATTATTAAAAAGACAAATTCAAAAATCACCATAAACACTGATAAAAACATGATTGTCAACCTACATATATTTTAGAATTATTGCAGGTCGACAATTTTTATAACTACAAAAAATTAGAGGTTTTATCCTCTTCGATACCTAAGAAATCTTTACTGAGCCATCTTTCTTCACGAGTATGGAACATAATAACAGAATCCTTATCTTTTCGCACATACTGTGCCAATTCTTTTTTCATAGCAATAGAATTTGCTTTACTAAGGTTGCCTTCAAAAACAGAATTTTGTATATGGGTAAGATATTTCTTGCAAATTTTGAATACCTTAGGAAGTATCTTTCTGCCTTTGTCATCAAATAGAATATCATAAACTAAAATTACATACAAGTATTACCACCACATTTCAAAACCTTTATACTCTTTTTCACCAATTATGTGTTTTATCAATTTGTACAATTCAAGGCGAATTAAAAATTGATAAGACACATTTTTGTTAAGTTCTTTATGGAAAATAGTTGTTTTCAGTTTATTATCAAGTTCGGCCATTATGGTCTTTGATGCTTTTTCTGTAAGTTGAAGTCCATTTAAATCCTTAGCAAAACTATCCTCTGTGATTTGCTTTCTGTTTAATAATGAAAAAATTAAACGGTCGGCAATCAGTGGCTTAAACACCTCAGATACATCAAGTGCTAAAGAAAATCTTCTTGTACCCGGTTGGTGCAAAAAGCTGATTGTTGGGTTAAGCTGAGTCTTATAAATTTCTGACAAAGTCTTGGTATAAACCAAAGTATTGACAAATGAAATAAGACTGTTAATCATATTATCTGCCGGATGATAGACTCTCTTATTAAACTCAACATTTTGGTCAATTATAACATTCCATGCCTTGTAATATTCTTGTCTAATATTACCCTCAACACCCATAAGTTCTTCTATTGTTTTAGTAGTAGAAATATTCTTTCGATTGTTTTCAATATTTCTCATAAAAACAGAAACATCTTTACCTCTTCCATTATAGTATCGTAAATTTCGATATATATTGAAAGAGGCAGAATTAATAAATTCTTGAGCAATAGAAAGTCTGTTACTATAATCACTATAAGTCAATGCTTGTTGAATAAGCAACTGACCTGCCAGTTTGCTTTCTTTAGGACAAAAGCTACCTATGTAGAACTGATAGTGATTAAAGAAATGAGCAGTTACTCCATACTTAGAAAATAGACTGAGTAATTTTGAAGTAACTGTCACTTCATTCATCAAATACACTTCTTTTATATTTTCTATGGGCAAGTCTTTTGTTACACCTTCAAAGGTTTTGAACCTAAGAGTATTATCTTTTTGAGTTAAATTTCCTGATGAATAGATATAATAGCTTTCTTGCATTTTACACCTCAAATACAACACAAATCATAATAGGCACATGATTTGCAAATTTTTAACTTTTCAAATTTTGGTGGTAAATCTAAAGATACTATTCTTATAATATCTTTAACTACCTTTTCAATCTCCATTTCATCAGTTTCTGTTAATTCAACCTCTATACTTTGCTTTAAAAGTGGAAAATCTATTCTTCCCTTTAGGTCTTTCACTCCCCTTTTCTTTAGGTAATACAGATAATACTTTAGTTGTGCAATTCCGGCTTCTTCTACTTTTTTGCTTTTCTTAACTTCATGCAATAGTCTGTGTTCAGAAATATAATCAATATTAATTGTGTTATTAATAAGGATATGTTTCTTTTTGTTTTTGTAGGTAGTTTCATCAATGATTTTTCCTATCTTAACATTTTCATTTTCACTTTCCATCGTCAATTCATTTGAAAAGTACCATAGTTTTCTCTTACACACATAGTAGTAATAAACCTGCATACCAGTTACATCATTTTCGATCATAGTCACCTCAATAAAATGTTATTTCTTTACTTTCATCATCAGTAGGCTTTTCAATAAACTCAAAATCTAAACCACTGTCAAAAGAATAGTTACAATCTATCACAGGTATTCTTCTAAACTTCATATCTACAGGTATTTTAGTTCCATATTCCTTGCATCTATAGGTATTTACAGAAACAGTCAGTTCTAAAATTTCTTCTGTTGCTTTCATTTTAACATCCGGTTTAGCACCTTTTGAAGTTATAATTCCAAGATTTTTATTAATCAAATCAATGTTTTCATCATAAATACACTTAGGAATAGCATCTATTCTGTCGATATTACGCAAAGAATCGTTTGAACTATTTAGGTAGTCGTATTCATCTTCATAGTTCTCAAAGAATTTGCAATAATCTTTGTAATAATCTGTATCTTGCACTTTTTCAACAGAAAGATATTTTTCTATTAAAGAATTTTTCTCTTGTTCTGTAAGTACACCCTCAACAGTCACAATTGCATCTTTTGAAAGGTTATGAATATCCTTATCAATAAAGCTATCTGCCCTATCTTGCAGTTCAGTAAACACATAGCAATTATAATTAGAAAAATCCTTTTTGCCTTTACGGTTAGTTCTGCCAAATCTTTGGAATAATGAAAATAAATCTGATAATTCAGTAATCAAAATATCAAAGTCAATATCAAGACTAGCCTCAACAACAGAAGTAGAAATCCAAATTTCAGGTTTTGTCATTTCATTAAGTTTTTTCTCTGATGCCTTCATTATTTCTTTTTCCTTTTTCATTCTGTCTTTCTTAATAAAGTTAGCATGAAAAAGATTAATTTCAGCATCAATATTACTCTCAGAAAGTTCCCTGTAAATTCTATTAGCTGTTTTCACCGTGTTGCACACAACTAGGTACTTTTTCACTGTATCTGAATTTGTTTCATTAACAATTTGGATAACACCATCGGTTTTCAATTTATCATCAAAAACTTTTACATTATGTCGCAAAATGCCTTCAGTTGAAAAATCAGCTAACTGAACATCATCTCCAAAAATTTTTAATAATTCTTCCTTTACGAATGGTGGCAAAGTTGCAGTTAGCACTGCAACCTTACCTCCCATAATATGTATCATTTTGATAGCATAAATAATAGCTGCAAGAATGTCAGGAGAATACATTTGGATTTCATCAATAATGAATTTTGAGTAGGAAGAAATAGCCAATTTATACTCATATCCCGGATACTTTAGAACAAAATCAAATATTTGATCCGGTGTACATACAGTTACAGGCAAACAAAATTGTCTACTTAATTCTTCATAATTAAAGTCATAATCAGTATCTTTATCATTGGCATCCTTAAGATAATATGACTTCATATCTGAGTGAACTAAAGCTACTCTACTTTTATATACATCTTCAGCTTCTACATCTTTAGCAAGTTCTTTAATTCTTCCATACATTGCGTTGATGGCTGTTTTTAGTGGTAAAACAAAGAAACATTTGTTGTCACCACACCATAGAAGTCCTGCCTCTGTTTTGCCCATTCCCGTTGGGGCAGTAACCATAATATTTTCATTACGATTTGCAATACAAAACTCTTGTAAAGTATTATACTGAAATTTACCGCTTCGCCAATCTTCAATGCTCTCCAAAAGAAAATCATTTTTCTTTTCACAGGGAATATTAGCACTGGCACTGTAGTCACACTTGTGTAACAGACCTTTTAAAAGAACTGCGTATTGCTTTTGTTTATCATTAAGATTGGTATTGAAAATAGTACCAATCTTTTTAATATTAGCACACATTTTATTATAATCATTTACATTAAAGTTTAATTCAAAAAGGAACTTTTTGATAAGTGGTATTCTTCTATAAAAAATAGTTAGAGGTGATTTTTTATGGTAATGGTGAAACATTATTGAAAATAGAACACCTATATAATCACTACAAACAGTTTTATCAATAAAGAACATTGATAATATCGCATGAGGAACCTCTCTATCATCTTTAAAAGAGAAACCTTTTCTAATCCTTTTTTGAAACATAGAATTGAGTTTTCCGTAATCATGATACTCACATGCAACTAACAAATCACAAAATAATTTATCGGACTTTATATAACCCAATTGTTTCAATAAGAACGCATTTATTATAAGGTTATCTGTATGCATTCTTATACTTTCACTAGGCTTAGCCAAAAAATTTTCATCTTTAATTTGCGAAGTTTTTATTTTTTCTAAATAAAAATTTTTTAATTTATCACAATCCATAAAAATCGCCTATGCAAGAAAAACTGCATATTCCTTTCCATCGCACTTATCAAGATAAATACCATCACATTTACCTTGAATAAATACTAACTTATTATACAAAACGGGAACTCTTTTAAAAATTCTTTTTCTTCTACCCATTTTAAGTTTTTCTACTGTATAATTCTTAGGCAAATAATACTTTGTTCCATTAGCATATATTCCTAAAAAGTCTTCCATTAAACCAATACTTTCGGCATTTTTATTTAACAATTCAATAGGCATATAAAAATCAATATTTGAATCATCAGTGTAATATTCAATATCCCCATCTATTAGTTCAGTTTCAGTACATTCTAAGATTTCAACAAAGTCTTCACCTCTGCCGATGGCAGTTAGGTTATAGATATTATCAAGAATATCTTGCATTGTACTTTCATCACTAGCAATATGAATTACAAGTTCAATATCATAAAGCATTTCATAACGCATCGGTCCAGTTGCCAAAGTTCTGAACTTTGAGTAAGGAATTTTAAATTTGACTTCTTCATATTTTTCGTAGATTTCGCCAATTTTATTAACTCGCTCATCAAAGGCTTCTATTTCTTCCGCAGAAATATTTTTATCTGCTTTCATTTTTTTAACCTTGTCCTCTTGTGACTTTATAATTTCTTTATGCTTTTTGATACGCCGTTCTGTCTTTTTTAAGAATCTATATTCATCCAACAGTTCCTTATTTACTATATCAATTGTGACACCCTTGTCAAAATCATTACCTTTATTTTTTTTGCCAATTGCAACAATTTCATATGCAGTAGAAAGCATTTCCGGGTTAGTCATTTTTACAAGGGTATTTCTGTCATTTTTTGAAGAATTTAAAAAGCAGTTGTTTCTATACAATCTTGTTTTTAGAGAACCGTACTTGCCTTGTATGCTGACCTTCATATCATGATAATCAGTGTATCCACAAGCCTTGTGGATAGCACCGATTACTGTTGAATAAGGTGGTAAAGGATATGTCATTCTGCAATTTACAGTTTCTTCTCGCTTATAGTTTGCACTATTTTGTTTTAAATGAAGTCTAATAGCTTTCATTTTAATTCCACCTTAGTCTGCAAAATAAGCCTTTACATCTTCTCTTAACTGATTAAAGAATTTAGGCACTGTTGTAGGGTTAAGCTCTCTAATAATTTCGTCTTCGTTACCCAGCTGTCCGTTACGCATTAAACCACAAGAAAAACCCATATCTAACTTTTCTTTAATTGGCTCAACAACAAGGTTCTTGCCTACTACTCTAACTGCATTTTCAAACATATGTGTCTTTCTTGGTGACAGACCACCTGCAATGAAAATAGGTTCTGCATTATCAAGGTTACCCTTTACCACTAAAGAAAGGTTCTCAACTGCATCCACAATAGAAAGAACTCTACTGCACTTTTCCTCATTACTTGCTTCAGCATCAAAATTCTGGTCAACACCCACCTTCTCAAGGTCAATAGTAATGCTATAAATCTTTAAAGCCTTATCGTACTCATACTGATATGGCATTAAACCACTCTTTTTCTCATTTTGGACACTAAACCCCTCTTGATTAGCAAAATTCGTTGCAAGATAAAGATTGTTGTGGAAACGGGAATCTCCAACTAATGGCACAGTAGATATTGCATCTGTTAAATAAAAAGAACTATTTCTGATATATGTAACATCTTTAGTTGACATATAACCACCTTCAAGAGCCTTACAAGTCGCTGCATTGATGTCATCATTAACTAATTTTTGTACTACATTCTTATTATTTTCAGTCTTTAAATCATCATAAAGACCAGCTTGTACACAGATAGCATTTTTCAAACTTTCCCTTGTACGAATAGCATAAGTTTTTCCGTTCTTATACACTCTTTGAACAGTTGAAATGTTACCTAAAGATTCACCATAATTACTTGTCATATTAGAAATGACTGTTAATGTTAAAGTTGTATTTATCATAATACTCTCCTTACTAATCAATATCTCCGTTATTTTCTTCTTTGTCTTTTTTCATATCAAAATCCATTAGATTATTAACAAATGAATATATCACATTCTCATTTTCTTCCGGATTTTCATAAAAATCAAATAAGAATGGCAATACAATTTCTGTGTAATTAGACAAATTAAGTAATACATCACACACTCTTGTGTAATCATTCACTGTAATTGCCGTACTTAATTTCAACCTATATGCATTAATTTTCTTAGAGGCTCCCATCTCCTTTAGTTTTTTCGATACTTTCCTGCCACAATTGTAAGCAAATCTAACCTCAGTTAATTGCTTATTTTCGACTTGATCATTAGCTATATTTTCATTCATCATATCAATTTTTCCTTTCCATGAAGCATTAATATCAATTAATGTATTTGTCACTTTAAAGACCAATTCTTTATCTATTTTAGAATCAATCGCATCTTTGTCTATGAAATACATCTTTAACATTCTCCTAATAATATCATCAAGAAGGACATTATTCAAACATCTCTCACAAACTTCATGTTTAACATTAAGAACATTATTTTCTGTTATATAAAAGATGAATTCAAGATTTTTGTAATTCAGTTCTGTTAAATTTTCTAACCTTTCTTTTCTTACAAATAAAGTATTAAAAAAATCATTGTTATTATTTTTAATAATAATTTCAACATCATAATTAATATAATCACCAGAATTTTTTAATACTGTGAACATTTTTTCTTTTGCATTATAAGAATTATACTTAAATAAATTACTAGAAAACTCATCATTTGTTTTTACAAGATTATTAATTGAATAATTATTATTAATAAAATACTTTTCTTCCATATTGGGATTAGAAAATGCAAATGGAATAAAATCAAATTCAAATTTATCTTCAAAAGTAAAACTGTTTTTATCAAAGCAAAAGCCCAACGAATTTGATTTTCGGTTTTTATCAACTGTGTAACCGGCTAATCTACAATTTTTGTTACCATCGGTTAAAAGCAAACTTTTATTACAGTAACCACTATAAAGGTTCTTACCGTTTCTAAAGATATTCTTAGTAATTTCAAATCTATTTTCGTTAATAAGATTTGAAATTACATCCTTATTAGTACCGTCAAACTTTGTTTTTCCAATAAGTTTTTTAAGTACAGTTTTGCTCTTAATTAAGCCATTTACCTTCTTAATATTTTCCTTTGTAAATTCAGCATTTTCCAGCATACTAAGAATAGTTAAATGAGTCATATATTTTCTAAAGTAGCTTTCTGCAAAGAGAAGATAATTCTCTTCTGTTAAGTCACTGCTATGATACAAAATACCATCAAAACCGTAGATTGCACCATCAACTGTATCTTCACAATCGTTAAGCAACATAAAATCAAAGCCTGAATAAGTAAGAAACCTATGTAATCCTAAACAAGCTGCAGAATATCGCCAATCGGTTGGCTGAATAAGTGTATCATAGCCTTTGTAATCAACATTAGTTTTCAAACAATCACCTCCTTATTCTGCAACCAGTATTGGTAAACCGAAACCGGCTGATTTTCGAGAACCAATACCACTTTGTAGTAGATAATTGATAATAGCCTTGTCACCGTTTAGGACAAATTCACCTAGGCTACATTCGATATAATTGCCGTAGTGAAACACTACTGTTTTTTTACTGTTAATAGGCTTAATAGAAAAGCCTTTAACTCTTTCATCATCAAAATCTGAATTGATAAGTTGTTCCTGAATTATCTTGTTTGCATATTCTTCAAAGTTATCACTTGCAACTGAATAATAAGAATTTTTATTTTCATCCCTACTGTGTTCCCTGATACAAAGTGGACTTAGCATTTTTACAAGTGCAGTGCTGGAACTTGCAGTCTTGTCACCGATTTGAGAAATATTTGTTAAGATAAAAACATTTCCAAGTGGTGCTGAGAAATTATTGCCCTTTTGCTTAATAAAAGCAGACATAAACACAAAGCCTGTCATTTTGTCGGATGTTGAAAAAATAATACGAAATTCATTTTTTCCCAAGGTGATTTCACTTTTTGAGAATTTAGGGTTAGGTAAATTCACTGCAAAAGAGAAGTTTCTCCGTTCCGGTTTAAAATAATACTTTTCGTAATACTTTCCGTCAGCAATTTCCGAAAGTGCTTTCTTGAAGAATGACAAGATTACTCTTCTGTAATCAATAGGTAACTTGTTATTCTTCAACTTGAATTGTAAAAGAATTTTCATTCTTACCTCCTATATTTAATTTTTAAAAATATTTTTGTAATTTATCATATTTTAGAAAACCAAGATGAATATTTTCACCTTGATTATAGTATAGCACTATATAACACTATTTAAAAAATCGTCAATACTTCCTAGTGTATAATTAATAAATATTTTTATATATTATTGATTTATAGTAATAATTTGATTTAATCATTAATTGTAATAAAATAAATTTATTAATCTAATCACATTGGATTCTAAATAGTGTGTATTTAGTTAATAAATTTTAATCTATCCATATTGGAAAACATTTAATATTTATGTTGTTTAACTTTTGTTCACTTACATAACAACACATTACTTGTCCCATTTATGGGACTTATCTTTTGTAATTTTATACATATAATATACTGTACATAATTATTTTTTATATATTTTTAATAATTTAGTGATATTATATCATAGTACAATAAACATTTCAATATGTATTTGCATTTTTTTAATTATATATTGAATTATATTCACAATTCATATATAAAAAAGACTCAAGAATTAAAAATTCTTGAGTCTTTTTATTCCGGCTCTATGTCAATAGTTGGGGTAAATCCACTAAAATGAAATAGATTAGATAGACAAGTGAT
>ERZ773103.4360-NODE-4360-length-10374-cov-5.075783_pt1 | contig 10374 bp, 9 predicted proteins | sample MGYA00511118_ERZ773103 | MGnify/ENA primary metagenome ERZ773103 (study PRJEB29015, sample SAMEA2737821) | human gut metagenome | biome: human gut; feature: human-associated habitat; material: faeces | place: China | collected 2012 ... | reverse complement strand
GAGAACAGCTTACCCGCAAGGATGTTGAAAAAATAGAGCAGGAGATCGAACACCGCAAGCTGGTCGTACGAAAGGAAGCCATTGAGGCTGTCAAGGAAGCGCGTGCCCAGGGAGACTTAAGTGAGAACTTCGAATATTATGCAGCCAAGAAACATAAGAACCAGAACGAGAGCCGTATCCGTTATCTGGAGAGAATGCTGAAAACAGCGAGCATTGTATCCGATAATTCCAGGGCTGATGAAGTAGGAATGGATGATATCGTAGAGGTACTTTTTGAGGAGGACAATGAGGTAGAAAAGTATAAACTTGTCACTTCCATCCGGGGAAATTCCATGGAGAACCGCATCAGTATTGAATCCCCCATCGGCAAAGCTTTAAGAGGACACAGAGTTGGCGATCGTGTTGAGATAAAGGTCAACGATGATTACAGCTATTATCTTGTGATCAGATCGATTGATAAGACAGGATCCGAGGATGAGGAAATCCGTGGATTCTGATACATGTGATTTGTGGGATATATGATCAGAAATGAAAATTCAGAACGTATTTACTGTACTATATATGAGACAATAAACGTCGCCGGTTATTAAGTGCAGAGCAGTTACGTACAGAATGGGTATGAAGTATCCGTCTGAGCTTAAGTTAGAATATTCAGTTAATGAAAAATATAATAAGACAGTTGATCTTTATAAGAGTAATATCTCCCGGACAGGATCAACTGTTTTATTTTTTTACACAGATTTTACATTCAGGTGGGGAAAATTTTACAAAGGACAGTTATCATGAAAAACGTCGAAATGAGAAATAGGAAATCAAACATATCAAAAAAGAGAAAGTGAAGGAGAGAATCATGGACTTTTTCAGCGTATTGGCATTGCTTGGAGGCCTTGCCATTTTCCTTTATGGAATGAACTTAATGGGAGACGGGCTTGCGAAAGTAGCAGGAGGAAAACTTGAGCGTATTCTTGAAACCCTTACATCCAGTCCGATCAGAGCCGTTCTTCTGGGACTGGGCGTAACTGCAGTGATTCAGTCATCATCTGCAACAACGGTTATGGTAGTAGGTTTTGTAAATTCAGGACTCATGAAACTTTCCCAGGTAGTGGGAATCATTATGGGAGCGAACATCGGAACAACAGTTACCTCCTGGATCTTAAGCCTTACCGGAATTCAGAGCGATAACTTTATCATCCGTCTTTTTAAACCGACATCATTTTCACCGGTGCTGGCTCTGATCGGTGTGATCCTGATCATGTTTACAAAGAGCCAGAAGAAGAAAGACGTAGGAACGATTTGTGTAGGATTTGCAATCCTGATGTATGGAATGAGCGCCATGAGCGGAGCAGTAGAGCCGCTGGCAGATGTACCGGAATTCACAGGAATGCTTGTGAAATTTTCCAACCCGCTGCTTGGTGTTGTGGCCGGTACAGTGCTTACAGCGATCATTCAGTCATCATCCGCATCCGTCGGTATCCTGCAGGCGCTTTGCCTTACAGGAATGGTACCGTTCAGTGCAGCACTCCCTATTATTATGGGACAGAATATCGGTACCTGTATCACGGCGATCCTTTCCGCGATCGGAGCTAACACAAATGCGAAGCGCGCGGCAATGATTCATCTGTACTTTAACCTGATTGGAACGATCCTTTTTATGGCTGTGTTTTATACTGTCAATGCAGCTGTACATTTCTCGTTCATGTCACAGGCTGCAACACCGGCAGGAATCGCAATTCTGCACAGTACATTCAATGTAAGTGCAACACTGGTACTGCTTCCGTTTGGAAAAGCACTGGAGAAACTTGCCTGTCTTACGATCAGAGACAAAAAGGAGGAGGAAGCAGCAGATCCGGATTTCATGATCCTGGAAAGCCGTTTTCTGGAGAAGCCGGCTTTTGCTGTTGAGCAGAGCAGAAATGCAGCAAAAAAAATGGCAGAGGATTCCCATAAAACATTATTTACAGCTCTTGACCTTCTCAAACATTTCAGTGCAGAAGGAAAGAAGGAAGTAGAGGAATCGGAGAAAAAAGTAGACCGCTACGAGGACGAACTTGGAACTTATCTTGTAAAGCTGAATCAGAAAGATCTGTCAGTTCATGACAGCCACAGTATTTCCATCATGCTCCACTGTATCGGAGATTTCGAGAGAATTTCCGATCACGGCGTGAATATTATGGAATCCGCCCAGGAGCTTCATGATAAGGGACTTAAATTCTCAGAAAAAGCCCTCGAGGAGCTTCGTGTCATGGAACATGCTGTAGAGGATATCGTGGATATTGCATATAAGGTCTATGAGAATCAGGATGTACAGCTTGCACGTGAGATCGAGCCGCTGGAAGAGGTAATCGATGAGCTGAGCAAAGAGCTGAAATACAGACATGTTCAGAGACTTCGTGCCGGAGAGTGTACCATTGAGATGGGATTTATCCTTTCGGATGTGACTACCAGCCTGGAGAGGGTGGCTGACCATTGTTCCAACATAGGTGTCTGTGTAACCCAGGTACATGCAGATCTGTTTGATACACATCAACATCTGAAACAGATCAAGCACAGTACAGATGCAAGCTTCTACCATGAACTGGAAGCAATCCGCGGACAGTACCAGCTGCCTCCGTTAACTGTTGAGGCAGAGACTGTGCAGGCTTAAAAAATAAATAAGTAAAAATGAGCATATGCCCTGGTTATCCGCGATGACGCAGATACCAGGGCTTGTGCAGTAAAAAGAAAATCGTTATACTGAAAACAAAAATTTAACAAATATCGGGCAGATGAGTATCTTCTGCTCCGGAAAATGAAAACGAACAGAGAGGTGTTGGTAAATGATCTACTGTGTGGAAGATGAGCGCAATATCAGAGAGCTTCTTGTTTATACACTGGAGACAACCGGGTTTGAGGCAGAAGGATTTGAGACCGGGGCAGAACTTGATGCGGCTATGAGAAAGAGCCTGCCGGAGCTGATTCTTTTGGATATCATGCTCCCGGGCGAGGATGGATATAATATTTTGAAACGATTGAAAAGTGATACCAGGACAAGGGATATCCCGGTGATCATGGTAACAGCGAAGGAAGCGGAATTTGACAAGGTAAAAGGTCTGGAGGGCGGAGCTGACGATTATATCACAAAACCATTTGGAATGATGGAATTCGTGGCCAGAGTTAAGGCTGTTTTGCGCCGCTGTGCAAGACAGAGCGAGGAAAGAGAGCTTCACTGCAAGGGGCTGCGTGTAAATGTGTCCCGCCACGAGGTCAGCTACCAGGGGGAGGAGAAGGAACTCACCAGAAAGGAATTTGAACTTCTTGAGTATCTTCTGGAAAACAAAGGTCTTGTCATGTCAAGAAATCAGATCCTTTGCCATGTATGGGGATATGATTTTGACGGGGAAACAAGGACTGTAGATGTCCACGTACGTACCCTTCGCCAGAAGCTGGGTGAAGCGGGAAACCTTATTGAAACTGTGCGCGGAGTCGGCTACAGGATAGGAGATCATCTATGAAAAAAAAGATCCTGAATCATACAAGTGTAATGATCGTTCTGGCTGTCTTTGTAACATTTCTGGCTGCAAGCGTGGTGACATACAGTAAATTCAACACTTATATGCAGCGTGGAGTGAGAGAGGAAACCAGGTATATCTGTCTTGGGATGGAAGAATACGGAGAAGCTTTTCTTACGAAAAAACTGGGAACAGTATCTACAAGCCGTGTGACGCTCATAGGAAAAGACGGAACTGTTCTCTTTGATTCTGAAGCGTCACCGGAGAAACTGGAGAATCACAGTAATCGTCCGGAATTTATCCAGGCAGAAAAAGAAGGACAAAGTGAAAGTATCCGCTACTCGGAGACTTTTGCAAAAAAGACTTTTTATTATGCGGTAAAACTGAATGACGGAAACGTGCTTCGTGTAGGAAAAACCATAGATTCCGTATATTCCACCTGGATATCAAGCCTGCTTGTTCTGGGGATTTTGATGCTTCTTGTACTTGTCCTGGAGTTTATTTTTGCACAGAGGCAGACAAAGGATCTTATCAGGCCGATCAATGATCTGGATCTGGAACATCCGCTGAACAATGTGTGTTATGAAGAACTGAGGCCGCTTCTTGTGCGGGTGGATGAACAGAACCGCCAGATCAGGCAGCAGGTAAAAGAACTGAAAGAGGCAGAACAGATCCGGAAGGAATTTTCTGCAAATGTTTCCCATGAGCTGAAAACACCGTTGATGTCTATTTCCGGCTATGCAGAACTTATGATGAATGGAATGGTTCCTTCAGATCATGTACAGGAATTTTCAGGAAGAATCTATCATGAGGCAGTGCGGTTATCCAATCTTGTGGCAGATATCATTCAGCTTTCCAGACTGGATGAGAGCAACAGCGAGGTTCCTTTTGAAGAAGTGGATCTTTACGAACTGGCAGAGGATGTGGAAAGCAATCTGAAGCATCCGGCAGAAAAGAAAAATATCTCCCTGGAGCTGGTCGGAAATTCTGAGAAGATCCAGGGCGTGCGACATGTTCTTTATGAGATGTTTTTCAATATTGCAGATAATGCAGTGCGCTACACAGAAAATGACGGACATGTTCGCATTATGGTAGGAAACCGTAAAGGACATCCGTTCTACTGTGTTGTGGATGACGGGATCGGAATCCCGAAGAGTGAACAGGGCAGGATCTTTGAGCGTTTTTACAGAGTAGATAAGAGCCATTCCAGACAGACTGGCGGAACAGGACTTGGTCTGTCCATAGTAAAACATGGTGCGACGCTTCATCATGCGCAGATCCATGTGGAAAGCGAGCAGGGACAGGGAACGAGAATGGAGATTGTTTTTCCGGAGAAAATGAAAAAATAACTGATAGGATTCCGTGATGAATTGTAGTATAATAAAGTATAAGGTTCGTAAAGCCGGTTGGATGAGGATCTGACCGGCTTTATGAATGCAGATTGGGAGATACCCGGAGAATAACAGGAGGAATAAGATTATGAAAGAGCCGGTTCTGGTAGTAATGGCAGCAGGAATGGGAAGCCGATACGGTGGTCTCAAGCAGATCGACCCGGTAGATCAGGAAGGCCATATTATCATGGATTTTTCCATTTATGACGCTGTACGCGCAGGCTTTAAGAAAGTTATCTTTATTATAAAGAAAGAAAATGAGCAGGATTTCCGTGATGCCATTGGTGACCGTTTAAGCGATAAGGTGGAGATCGTTTATGTGCATCAGGATCTGAATAACATTCCGGAGGGATTCAAAGTTCCGGAAGGACGTGTGAAGCCATGGGGAACCGGACATGCAGTATTAAGCTGCCTGAATGAGATAGGCGGACCGTTTGTTGTAATTAATGCAGATGATTATTACGGAACTCACGCATTTAAAATGGCGTATGATTTCCTGATCCATGCTGAGGAAGAAAGTGTTCAGGCTCAGTATATGATGGTCGGATACCGTCTGGAGAACACGCTGACAGATAATGGCTATGTATCCCGCGGTGTCTGCGAGACAGACGAGAACGGATATCTTGCAGATATCAATGAGAGAACTCACATTGAAAAACGTGACGGCGGAGCAGCTTACACAGAGGACGATGGAAAAACATGGACAGCACTTCCTGTTGATGCACCGGTATCCATGAATATGTGGGGCTTCACCGGCGGATTTATGAAAGAGCTGGAAGCGCGATTTCCTGTATTCCTTGAGAAAAACATTCCGGTCAATCCGCTGAAGTGCGAGTACTTCCTTCCGTTTGTAGTAGATGAACTTCTTAAAGAAAAGAAAGCCACAGTAAAAGTGCTTACCACACAGGATAAATGGTACGGCGTAACTTACAAAGAGGATAAGCCGGTAGTTGTGGCTGCGATCCAGAGCCTGAAGGATCAGGGCCTTTATCCTCAGGGACTGTGGGACTAAGTGATTTTTACAGATCTGAGAGGAAGTCATGTACGAAATCTGGTTTTCTGCTATTGTGGAAAACAGGCAGCAGTGTTAAAATAAACACGAACGCTATAAACCTAATCTGAGGAGGAGAAAAACTATGGCAATTTTAGTAACAGGTGGAGCAGGATACATTGGAAGTCATACAGTTGTAGAGCTGCAGAACGCAGGATATGATGTTGTAGTAGTTGACAATTTGGCTAATTCCAGTGAGAAGGCTCTTGACAGAGTATCCAAGATCACAGGTAAGCCGGTGAAATTTTATAAGGCAGACATTCTGGATCGTGAAGCAATGAATAAGGTTTTTGACAGCGAGAAGATCGATTCCTGTATTCATTTTGCAGGACTGAAAGCAGTAGGTGAATCTGTTGCCAAGCCATGGGAGTACTACGAGAACAATATCGCAGGAACCCTGACACTTGTGGACGTGATGAGAAAACATAATGTAAAGAATATTATTTTCTCTTCCTCAGCAACTGTATACGGCGATCCGGCTATGATCCCGATCACAGAGGAGTGCCCGAAGGGACAGTGCACTAACCCATACGGCTGGACAAAATCCATGCTGGAGCAGATCCTGACAGATATCCAGAAAGCAGATCCGGAGTGGAACGTAGTACTTCTTCGTTACTTCAACCCGATTGGTGCTCATAAGAGCGGAACGATCGGTGAGAACCCGAACGGAATCCCGAACAATCTGATGCCATATATCACACAGGTTGCAGTAGGTAAGCTGAAAGAGCTTGGTGTATTCGGAAATGACTACGACACACCGGACGGAACAGGTGTCCGTGACTACATCCACGTAGTAGACCTTGCCAAAGGACATGTAAAAGCTCTCAAGAAACTTGAGGACAACTCAGGCTTAAGTATTTACAACCTTGGAACAGGTAAAGGATACAGCGTACTCGATATTGTTAAAAACTTTGAGGCAGCTACAGGGGTTAAGATCCCATACGTGATCAAACCACGCCGCCCAGGTGACATCGCAACCTGCTATTCCGATGCAACCAAGGCAGAGAAAGAACTCGGCTGGAAAGCAGAGAACGGAATCCGCGAAATGTGTGCAGATTCCTGGAAATGGCAGAGCCAGAACCCGAATGGATATGAGGAATAAGGTTTTATAAGTACATAGAAACCTGGATAAAAATGGCAGGCAGCAATAATAGAAGATGCTGCCTGTTGTTTTTCTGGATTAAGAAAGCTCCCTGTGAGGATGCGAATATCTGATTGACTTTCACAGAACACTTGCCATATCAGTATCACAGGTGTTAGAATGGACATTATCAAGTAATAAGAGGAGAAAATTTAAATGTACGATTATCTTATCGTAGGTGCCGGTCTATACGGCGCAGTCTTTGCTCATGAGGCGAAGAAGGCAGGCAAATCTGTTCTCGTAATCGACAAACGTCCGAACATTGCCGGAAATGTGTACACAGAAAAGGTTGAGGGAATCAACGTACATAAATATGGTGCACATATTTTCCATACAAATAACAAGAAGGTATGGAATTACATCACACAGTTTGCTGAGTTCAACCGCTTTACGAACAGCCCGGTTGCCAACTATCATGGAGAGCTGTACAGCCTTCCGTTTAACATGTACACATTTAATAAGATGTGGGGGGTAGTAACACCGGAAGAGGCTGCTGCGAAGATTGAAGAGCAGCGGAAGGCTGCTGGTATCACAGAACCGAAGAATCTGGAAGAGCAGGCGATCAGTCTTGTTGGTACAGATATCTATGAGAAACTTATCAAAGGATATACAGAGAAGCAGTGGGGACGTCCGTGCACAGAGCTTCCGTCCTTTATCATTAAGAGACTTCCGGTTCGTCTTACTTTTGATAACAATTATTTCAATGCTCTTTATCAGGGAATTCCGGTTGGCGGTTATACCAGGATGGTTGCCAATCTTCTGGATGGCATTGAAGTACGCCTGAATGAGGATTACCTTGCAAAAAAAGCAGAGTATGATGCAATGGCAGACAAGGTTATCTACACAGGTGCTATTGATGCATACTTTGGTTACAAGCTGGGTACGCTGGAGTACCGTTCTGTAAGATTTGAGAACGAGACTCTTGATAAGCCGAATTTCCAGGGTAATGCAGCTGTGAACTATACAGATGTGGAGACACCTTGGACACGTATCATTGAGCATAAATGGTTTGAGTTCGGTAAAGATGAGGAAGGCAATGATCTTCCTAAGACGGTGATCAGCCGTGAATACAGTTCTGAGTGGAAACCGGGCGATGAGCCATATTATCCGGTAAATGACGAGAAAAACAGCAAACTTTACGAAGAGTATAAAAAACTTGCAGAGGGCGAGAAAAACATCATCTTCGGTGGTCGTCTCGGCGAGTACAAATATTATGACATGGATGCCGTTATCGACAGTGCGCTTACCATGGCTGAGAAAGAGCTGCAGGATTAATGGACTGGGATTACAGTTTCAACCATATCGGTATTCGCTGTACGGACAAGCTGGTACAGGTCATAAATGATGAATATCTAGTGGAATTTCTGAACCAAGATGGTGTCGGTTCCATGGAGCTGGCAGAAGTCATGCGGAATATGTATCAGGAGAAGATCGGGCGGGAATTGCAAATCTCGCAGAAATCCCTTGCCATTGAACTGCTCGGTCACGTATTCTTTGGAGAGTTTGTACAAAAACTGGAAAATCTACCATTTTCAAGGAAGAAAGATTCCGGATATCTTGCGGTTCTTATGTCTGTCTGATTTTTGCAGACAGATTTGAAAAAGAAGGCTATGGCAGACAGCGGAGCTGGATTCGGAAAGGAACAGGAATGATTATGGAAAAAATGATGAATACAAAGACACAGGAACACACATTTACAAAGAAAATCGGACAGACGGTATATGTTGTCCGTCATCACTTTAATGAGAATGCGAAAGAATCCATGCAGGAGAAGATTAACCAGATGCTGAAAACGGAGGTAAGCAGGGAGGTTGTTAAAAAAATAGGCTGAAGTGAAAAGTTTATTTCCACTTTAAAGAAGTTGATTTATGAAGTGGCATTTACTCTTACAGAAGAGGATAAATACCACTTTTTTCTTAACATTTAGTTGCATTTAGCGTTACACTATTATCATCAGATGCAGGATTATCATAAATCATGGCTATTTTATTGCATGGCAAACAAGCGGACTTTAGGCGAACATTTTGTTGGGTGTAGGACTAAATTCCACTTTGTAAACGGATATGATGTTAATCCTGACAGCCATCTGTGAAGATTATTTTTTGAGAAGATAAGGTTTTAAAACAACCTTATCTTTCTCTATTTTGTGAAGTCCAAAGGTTTCGAATTTTTCAAATAAATCGTGATACATAAACTCTGCAACATCAAGAGGGCTCTTGCCGCCTAACTTCTCTACAGTGTGTAAGTGAACGGTGCAGCTTTATTTCTTTGCCAACAGTAGACTTATCTTTGCCGATCGTCTGGGCAATGGCTGTTTTGGATGATCCATTGGTAATGCCGGTAAGAATAATACGTCGTTCTTCTAAAGTTAAATGTGAAAAAGAATTATTAGCACTCATATATACCTGCCTTTCCAATGGCTGTCAGGTATATAAAGTGTAAGACTAAATACAACTATAGTGTAAGTGGAAATAAGTGAAAGACTAAAATCTACTTTGTCCCTTTCAAAGTGAAAATAAACTTTTCATTTCAGTGTTAAAAAAATAGTACTTGTATCTGCAAATGAATTAGACAAAAGCAGGATGATATAGTAAAATATAGCAGTCAACTTAATAGAAAATCAAACGAAACCATTTTTTTGTTTTTACTTTTAATCGGAATGCTTCTAAAAACGCAATTAAATACTTGCTGATAAGTGGTCTAATATTTTTTTCGTGGTTACAGTTAAAATAATGACATGTGATGACGAAAAGAGGTGTATTTGCTTGCGATTGGAGAAGTATGTTACGGATAATATTGCTGAATTGTGTAAGAAGCGTGGTATCAGCAAATACAGATTGTCCCAGTTGTCCGGAATTTCCCGGTCTTCACTGGGAAGGATCATTGCAACAGGAAGTCGTGCTTGCAATGATCAGAGGATTAAAAAAATAAGGAACAGTTTAAAAATGATATTTTGGATTGTTCTTTTTTTGTGCCATTTAAACAATTTAAAGAATGAGAATATGTTGGATTTGTAAAATGGCAGCCAGTTGCATATGAAATAGTAAAGTGATACTACGGTTAATTAGTAGTAATGAGTGTGTCTGAGGTGTTTTCACAGTTCCGGGATACCATACAGGAAGTGATGCCGGATAAGCACCAGCAAATCTCATGCAGATTGAAAAATATAGAATATGACAGAATCATTCTGGATGAACCCCGTTTGAAACAAATTTACATGAACCTTCTTTCAAATGCGATAAAGTATACGCCAGATGGATTCAGAAAGTGCTGAAATTCCGATCATTGCTGTGACTGCCAATG
>ERZ773103.4355-NODE-4355-length-10395-cov-16.046035_pt1 | contig 10395 bp, 8 predicted proteins | sample MGYA00511118_ERZ773103 | MGnify/ENA primary metagenome ERZ773103 (study PRJEB29015, sample SAMEA2737821) | human gut metagenome | biome: human gut; feature: human-associated habitat; material: faeces | place: China | collected 2012 ... | reverse complement strand
GGTTTGAAGAGCAGGAGCGAGCAAGAGCTGCTCGAAGAAGAAATAAAAGACGTTCGGAACCAGAACTCTAAATTACAGATACAGGTGAATAAATCATCTGTGCAAGCTGTTGATGAGGCATATAGAAAACAAAAAGAAGCAGAAAAACAATTACAGTCATTAAAGTATCAGGTGGAACAGAATAGAAAGACAGCTGAGAACGAAGTGCAAAAATTGAAAAAAAGGATAAGATTGCAATCAGAGAAAATAAACGAGATAAAATTTTTCTGTGGAATCGGATATATAGTGGCACTTGTACTTTCAGCTTGTCTTATTAAGATGTGCTTCTTGTGATTTTAAATGCGATATTTCAGAGTTGAATTACGATTTTTGATAGATTAGATTGTTTGAAACGCATTTTTATGATATGATGATAAATACCATGTGAACAGATATTTCAAGCAAATAAGATTGAGGTGAAAAAATGGCAGTTAGTTACAAGAAATTGTGGAAATTGTTGATTGATAAAGAAATGATGAAGAAAGATTTGCGTGCAATGACAGGAGTTAGTACAACAACGATGTCTCGATTATCAAAAGATGAAAATGTAAGTACAGAGATTCTGTCAAAGATATGTTCTGCTTTGAATTGTGACGTGGGAGATATCATGGAATTTGTTCCGGATAAAAAAGAAGAGCAGTAAGGAGGTACGGGGACATGGATCATTCTTATCCTTATATTGCGTCTTTGACCAGAGAGCCGTTCCTTTTCTACGAAATGCGTTCTACCGCAAAGCTAATGGTAGAAGGAAATTCCGATGATGCAATTATTAAAGAAATTGTAGAGCAGAATCTCTTCCAGTACCCAACGGAAAAATCTATCACACGCATGGCAAAAGCCTGCATCAAACGGCTTCATGCACTGGAAGATGATTCTCTGGTTTCTGCGATTGCGTCACAGCCAACGGATGTAGCAAAACAGATTTGTCTGTATGCATTGATGAAGCAGAGTCGACTGGTTTGGGAATTTATGCTGACAGTCATTGGTGAGAAGTACAGATTAAGAGATACGTCTTTTGGCAAGATAGATTTGAATATATTTTTTATGCGCTTGCAGGAGCAGAATGATACCGTGGCTTCCTGGAGCGATACTACAATAACAAAGTTAAAACAGATCATTGCCAGAGTGCTTGTTGAAACAGAATATCTCGACAACCTCAAGGCAGATCATTTGAATCCAGTATGGCTGCATCCTGTTTTGGAGAATGCCATCAGAAGCAATGGCGACACGGCGATACTGCCAGCGTTTAATTGCTTTTCTTAGGAGGTAGCCAATGAGTGACATAAAAGAGCGCCTGGACAAAGTTCGGGCATTGATTCAGGAATCAGAGTTTCTGGAAGGCAAGGGACTGAGCAATGAGGTGAATATCAGAATCTTCTGTTATGAACCGGAGAATGAAATGGTTGTCCGCCATTTTGTGAATCAGCTGGAAACTGATCAGTCCTTAGATTGCCATTTGAACGTTTGTAATTTATATAAAACATTTCTCTCTATCTGCGATGATATGGACATCACAGATGCGATTCCCGATATGGAAGAAGCTGACGGAAGTGCTTATCTTCTGGAGCAGCTTAACTCCGCAATCGGTAATGGAGAGTTCATTGATAAAATCCAGTATGAGCCACACGAACCAGGTGATGTGCTGATGCTGACAGGTGTGGGCGAGGTGTTCCCGTTTATGAGAATCCATACGTTACTGGAAGCCTTACAACCGTATTTTTCAGATGTTCCGATTTTGGTGATGTATCCGGGTGAGTTTGATGGTCGTCATGTAAAACTGTTCAATCGTCTGACACCAAATGATTATTACCGGGCATTCAATGTCATAGATTAAGGGGGATAAAGCCATGATGATTCGAGATATGTTTGCGGATGACATCAACCGCAAAATCAATGGTGTAATTAAAGTAGATCAGGCTGCTGATGATGTAATCGAGCAGGAGTTAAATGAATATGTCATTACCAGAGAATTGAAGAAACATTTCATTACGTTCTTCAATTATTATGGTGATGCTTTCGACCAGCCGACCGCTGATATGGGTGTTTGGATTTCTGGTTTCTTTGGAAGTGGTAAATCTCACTTCTTGAAAATGCTTTCCTATCTTTTGGAAAATAAAGAGGTAAAAGGCATTCGCAGTGTGGAACGTTTCCGTAAAAAATTTGAGGATGATCCGGCAACTTTTATGCTGATTGACCGTGCCACGAAGGGGCAGACGGAAACCATTCTTTTCAACATTGATATTGAAGGATTCAGCAATAAAGATAAGACAGCTGTACTTCGTGTATTTGCCAAAATGTTCTACAACCATCTGGGATTTTACGGTGAAAATCTGAAAGTTGCCATGATGGAGCGTTATATCGACCAGCAGGGAAAAACTGAGGAGTTCCGCAAAGTTTTTGAAGAAAAGAAAGGCAAGCCTTGGCTTGAAATGCGCCGTGCCTTTGCTTTCAATGGCAAGTTCATCATCCCGACATTGATGGAAGTTCTGGATATGAGTGAGGACGATGCTAAGGCGTGGTTCAATGATAAAACCGCAACAGAGATTTCTATTGCACAGCTTGTGGAAGATATGAAAGCCTATGTAGATACTAAACCTGCGAACTTCCGTCTGCTGTTTATGATCGACGAAGTTGGTCAGTATGTCGGCACAGACACCGATATGCTTTTGAACCTCCAGTCTTTGACAGAAAAAATCGGAAGTGAGTGTGAAGGAAAGATTTGGGTGATCTGCACCGGACAGGAAGCGATTGATGAAATCATCAAAGTTCGTGCCGATGAGTTCTCCCGTATTCAGGCTCGTTTTAAGACAAGACTGAGTTTATCATCTTCCTCTGTGGATGAAGTCATCCAGAAGCGTATTCTGAAAAAGAAACCAGAAGCAGCTAAAAATCTGGAAGATGTTTATGAGCAGAATGATTCTGTTCTTCGTAACCTGTTCAGCTTTAGCGGTTCCATTCTGGATATTAAAGGTTATTCCGGCCCAAGGGAATTTACCGAGAACTTCCCGTTCGTGCCGTATCAGTTTATCATCATGCAGAAGGTATTTGCTGAAATCCGGAAACATGGAAATTCCGGTAAGCACCTGTCTGGTGGTGAGCGTTCCATGCTGTCCGGTTTCCAGGAAGCTGCACAGAAAATTCAGGAGAAGGATGAATACGCACTTGTTCCATTCTTCCGTTTTTATGATACCGTACATACTTTTCTGGATGGTTCAATCCGTCGTGTAATTGAGCGTTGTCAGAAAGCTGCCGACAACGGCGATGGCATCGAACAGCAGGATGTGGATGTGCTGAAACTTCTGTACTTGATTCGATATATTGATGATATTCCTTCTAATTTGGACAATATCGTTATCCTTATGGCAGACGATATTCGTGTAGATAAGATTATTTTACGCGAAGCTGTCCGGGATAGTTTGAATCGATTAATGGGGCAGAAAAATTATATCAATAGAACAGGGGATACTTATAATTTCTTGACGGATGAAGAGCAAGATGTTCAGAAGGAAATTAGAGATACTAATGTCGATACTGCTTCTATAGTGGAGCGTATAGCTCAGATGATTTACGGCGGTATTTTCACAACCAAAAAATTCCGTTATGGAAAATATGACTTTGCTTTCGACCAGATGGTGGATAGCATTACGGTTGGTGTAGCAACAGGCGGTATGCGATTGCGTTTTCTGACCGTTGCTACCGATGCTATTGAAAAAACGGATTATCGTCTGATGGCAGAATCCAAAGGTAACGAAGCAATCGTAGTTCTGGCTGATACGCCTTACTATGAATCTTTGGAATCGGCTATGAAGATTCGTAAGTATGTATTGCAAAGAAATGTAAACTCATTACCAGATACAGTAAAGAAAATTATTGAAAACCAGCAGAGTGAAGCCACAAAATATGAAGAGAGTGCTGTGACCGAATTGCAAAATGCCATTGAAGGAGCGCAGTTCTATGTAGACGGTGAACATCTGGAAATCAAAGCCGGAAATGCAAAGAGCAGGATTGAACAGTCTCTTGAATATCTGGTTGCTCATGTATATAGCAAGCTTGACCTGATTACAGATAATGCAGGCAGTGATGCAGATATTATTGCGATTCTGACAGGTGCGGTAACGGCACTTCCGGGCATGGAGCCAAACCGTGATGCTGCTTCTGCTATGGAAGAATATCTGGAAATGCAGGATGCGAAAAAACTGCCGACATCTATGGCAGACGTGCAAAGCAAATATAGTGCAATTCCGTATGGATGGAAAGAAATTGATATTGCTGCGGTTGCGGCACAGCTGATTTATTCCCAGAAAGTAACCATCAAGTATGCAGGCAATACCATTCAGCCAGATGACCCGAAATTGCCAGATATGCTCCGAAAAAAGAGTGAGATCGGCAAGACTTCCATCAGCAAGCGTAAAACCATTTCTGCTACGATGATGCGTGATGTAAAAGCGATGCTCCGAGAGTATTTCGACATCATGGATGTACCGGACGATGAAGATGGGCTGATTCGCTTTGTGACTGAGAAGTTTACCGAGCAGCGTGATTACTATGCTTCTCTGGATGTTCGTTATGACGGACATAAATACCCGGATCGTGCATTGGTGCAGGAAGCCATTCATTTGATGGACGATGTACTTTCTCAGAAGAAAGACAATATTGCCCTGATTGAGCGTGTACTGAAAAAAGAGGATGCTCTTTTCAATAATAAAGAAGCCATGAGCAACGGCATTGAAAACTTCTTCAAAACCCAGGTAACAGTATTCGACCAGGCAGTGCAGTTTGAAAAATCTCTGCACGACGATCTTGACCGAATTGCAGAAAATGAGGAAGCACATAAGGCACTGAATACCATTCGTCTGATTACGATGGTTCAGACTGGAAGCAAGTTCAACTATACCCGGATTCGTGAATTGAATCCGTTAATAGATACGGTTCGTACCGCTCATGATAAGATGCTGGAAGAAAAACGTGCCGAGGTTCTGGAAACGGTTCGTCAGTGTATGGAAGCGACCCATACTGCCGCAAACGGCGATTTCAAGGCATCCTATCTGATTGAAAAATCGGATCGGTATTTCAGCCAGTGCAAGGAAAAAATTGCAGAATTAAAGAGCCTTGCCCTTCTGGATGCTATGTTCTTGCCGATGTGCCAGTACAAGGATGATACTGTCAGCAATATCGAGTCAGTTCTGGCTCCGCCTGCACCGAAGCCGCAGGTACAGCCGACACAGCCAGGAAAAGAAACTGCGACCGCAAGGAAGAAAGTGGTTCGTGCCTATAACCGCCAGGTTGTATTCCAGGCAAAGACCTTACAGACGGATGCGGACATTGATGATTATGTAGAGAAGATTCGTTCTCAGCTGAAACAGTTGCTGAAGAACTGCGACGAAATTAAGCTGAATTAAGGAGTGTACCTATGGAAGAATTACTTGAAAGACTGGTTATTGCAGTTGAACAGCAAAATTCAGCTTTTCCTTGGGATAGTGTAATTTCAATATTAGCACTAATTGCTTCATGGGTTACAATTTTCTTTTTGCTCAAGGAACGAAGTGAGAAAAATCGCCCTTATATGCAAATATCGTTTGAACTTGTTCGCTCAACGTTGGCGTGCATTGTTTTGAGAAATGTTGGCACTGTTCCATTGGAAGTTAAAAGTTTGACGTTTAATGAAACTTTTACCAAACAGTTGCAAACGAAAACGCAGGAACGATTAAAAAAGAAAGAATCGACGAGTATTGTGATTTTTCCAAATCAGAAATGGGTTATTTCATTTGATACAAATGTTTTTAATATCATAAACGATTTTGAAGAAAAAACAGTAAGGATTGGTTACGAATATTGTAAGTATGGGAAAAACAAATCTTATATTGAAAAAATTGCAATCGATTTTTCAGAGTACAGTGGATTTTTAAACTATATTTCAGAAGTGGATGAGTTTAAGAATAGTGTTGATAATTTGAGAAAATCAATGGAGAATATTGATAAAGATATTAAGAAATTGTCTGTTCGAATAGAAGATGGAGAAAATTATGGATAAGAATGCGATTAAAAGATTTGCTGTCTGGGCAAGAACAGAGTTGATTGCCCGTGTTTCCCTAAAAGGTGTGGAATACGGTATCACAGAGGGCAACATTGAGGATGCTAATGTGGACAGCGTTGGCGGAAAAGTCCTTACTATCAATGAAAAGAAACAGCGTCAGGCTCTGATTGCCGAGATTAACGATAAAGGATATAAGCAGGTCATGGAAGAGGTTGCCTATACTTGGTTCAATCGTTTCTCTGCTCTGCGATTCATGGAAGTAAACGGCTACCTTCCTTCCCATGTGCGTGTATTCACGGACGAGGAAAACAACTTTAAGCCGCAAATTATAACTGAAGCCATTCATCTGAATTTGGATGGACTCAATATAGAAAAGGTCTATGAACTGAAAGATGCCGAAAAGACCGAAGAACTGTATAAATATCTGCTAATCGTGCAGTGTAACGCCTTGAATAAGATTCTGCCGGGAATGTTTCAGAAGATTGCGGACTACACCGAGCTTCTTCTGCCGGACAATTTGCTCCGTGAAGGCAGTGTGATTCAGCAGATGATTGAGCTGATACCAGAGGATGATTGGAAGGATGCTGTCCAGATCATCGGCTGGCTATATCAGTATTATAACAGCGAGAAAAAAGACGATGTTTTCGCAGCACTGAAAAAGAATGTAAAAATTACAAAAGAAAACATTCCTGCAGCAACCCAGCTTTTCACACCGGACTGGATTGTTCGCTACATGGTGGAGAACAGTCTTGGTCGTCTGTGGCTGGAGGGACACCCAGATGTGAAAGAGCAACTTTTGCCGACAGAGGAAGAACAGTCTGCTTATGCTGCCGGAAACCGTGACCCGGAAGATACCAAATGGCACTACTATCTGGAAGAAGCTGAGCAGGAGCCGGAAGTGCAGGCACAGCTTGCCGAGATTCGCAAGGAATACGCCGCACTGACACCGGATCAGCTGAAAGTGATTGACCCATGCTCAGGTTCCGGTCATATCCTTGCGTATATGTTTGATGTGTTGATGAAGATTTATGAATCCTACGGCTATACTACCCGTGAAGCAGTAGCAAGTATTGTGGAGAATAATCTTTACGGTCTGGATATTGATGACCGTGCGGCACAGTTGGCTTATTTTGCGGTAATGATGAAAGCCCGCCAGTATGACCGCCGTTTCTTTAGCCGTGGCATTCAGCCCCATGTGTATGCCATCGTGGAAAGCAATCATGTAGATAAATTTGCTGTGGACTATTTCTGTAATGGCGATGCGAAGCTCACGATAGCTATGGACACCATCATCAAAGAACTGCATGATGCAAAGGAATACGGCTCTATTCTGACAGTAACACCGCAGGATTGGTCTGCGCTGTATGACCGCTTTGCAGAGATTACGGACGATATAAATATGTCTCGTGAGACGGCATTGAGAGAATTACTGCCGTTGGTTCAGGTGGCAGAAGCACTGGCACAGAAGTATGATGTGGTAGTGACAAATCCGCCTTATATGGGGGCGTCTAATATGAATCCGAAGCTGAATGAGTTTATTAAAAATAATTATGCAGATTATAAGAGCGATTTCTTCTCGGCGTTTGTCATTCATGCTTCACAAATGACAAAACAGAGTGGTTACTGTGGTTTCTTTACTCCTTATGTATGGATGTTTATTTCTGCGTATGAAAAAATGCGGAATTACTTGTATAATCGAACTACTGTTGAAACACTGATTCAGTTTGAATATTCTGCTTTTGAGGAAGCAACTGTTCCCGTATGTACTTTTGCTTTTCAGAATCGCCATGTACAGAAAAAAGGATGCTATTTGCGTTTGGTAGACTTCCGTGGGGGTATGGAAGTTCAGCGACAGAAAACACTGGAAGCAATAGAAAATCACGATTGTGGATTTTACTATGAGCAGAGTACAGATAATTTCTCAAAAATACCTGGTTCTCCAGTAGCATATTGGGCTTCAGCGAAACTATTTGATACCTTTGCGTCCTTTGCTACAATAGGAGATTATTACGATGTTAGAAACGGCATCACTACAGGAGATAATAACACTTTTTTGAAATTATGGCATGAAATAGGTGAAAATCCTGAGCGTTGGTTCCCTTGTAATAAAGGGGGAGCATATAGAAAATGGTATGGAAACAAAGAATATGTGGTTGACTGGGCAAATGATGGGCAGAGATTAAAAACGAATGTAGATAAAAATGGGAAAATTAGAGCAACCCTTAGAGGAATTGATTTTAATTTTACCGAAGGTATAACAATGTCGAGAGTAACAAGTGGGCTTCCAAGTTTTAGAGAAATGAGTTCTGATTCTATTTCAGAGAGTGCAACAAATGCAATCTATCCTAAAAGTAGAGATAAAAAAGATTCGATGAAATTATTAGCACTGATGAACTCTAAAATTGGATCATATATTTTACCTTTATTAAATCCAACAATAAATGTTGTACCTGAAGATATTAGAAGTATTCCGATAAAAATGGAGCTTTTAACAAATGTTTCTGGTTTGGCAGAAACGAATTGTATTTTAGCAAAAGAAGACTGGGATTCCTTTGAAACCTCATGGGACTTCTTGCACCATCCATTGCTTCGTAAAGTTTATACCATTGCCGAATCCTTTGACCAGTGGCAGGCTGAATGTGATGAACGCTTTAACCAGCTGAAAGCTAATGAGGAAGAACTGAACCGTATTTTCATTGACATTTACGGTTTACAGGAAGAACTGACACCAGAGGTAGAGGATAAGGACGTTACTGTCCGCAAGGCTGACCTCGGCAGAGATATTCGCTCTTTTATTTCCTATGCGGTTGGCTGTATGTTTGGTCGTTACTCTCTGGATGTGGATGGTCTTGCCTATGCAGGCGGCGAATGGGATGCAAGCAAGTATGCTTCTTTCGCTGCGGATAAGGATAACATTATTCCGATTTGCGACGATGAATACTTTGAGGATGATATTGTTGGTTTGTTTGTGGAGTTCGTGAAAACTGTTTATGGTGCAGATACTCTGGATGAAAACCTGAAATTCATTGCCGATGCTTTGGGAGGCAAAGGTCAGCCGAAGGATGTGATTCGGAATTATTTCCTGAATGATTTTTACAAAGACCATTGCAAGATTTATCAGAAACGTCCGATTTACTGGCTGTTTGACAGCGGTAAGAAGAATGGATTTAAGGCTCTGATTTATATGCACCGCTATCAGCCGGATACCATTGCCCGTATCCGTACTGATTACGTCCATGAACAGCAGGCTCGTTATCGCACTGCTATTGCCGATCTGGAACAGCGTATTGCCAATACTTCCACTGGTGAGCGTGTGAAGCTGAACAAAAAGCTGACCACCTTGCAGGCACAGGATACTGAAATCAGAACCTACGAGGAAAAGATTCATCACCTTGCCGACCAGATGATTTCTATTGATCTGGACGATGGCGTAAAGAAGAATTATGCAATTTTCCAGGATGTTTTGGCTAAAATAAAGTAAGGGGGACAAATATATGGATAACAATGACGTTGAGAATACAGTACAAAGTGAGTGCGAAGATTATCCATCAGCATGTTTCCTTTTAGATAGCTGTTTTCAGGATTATCAGAGAATACAGGATAATTACAATAAGATATATGAAAAAATCAATATTGCTCTGGCATTTTCAGGCGTTATTTTAACAATTATGCTTGGAGCATTTGATTTTTCACCGGCGAAATTCAATGTAAGTAATATGAAAATATGGGAAGTGATTTTGACCTCCATTGAATTGATGTGCCTTGGTGGTAGTTTAATAGTAATTGTTGGAGCTACAATATACTTATTGTTTTTACTAAGAGGAAGAAGAATAGCTGTTTTTAAAAGTGAAGACATTAGAAATGAAGAAATATATCGAAACAAAGAATCACATGCAGCATTATGGTTGATTGATAAATATACAAGAATTGTAAATGAAGTTCGTCCAATCGTACAAAAGAAGCAAAAGGCATTTGATAATGCAATGGTTGCAATTATTGTTGGAATAATGATGTATGTGGTTGCTGTGTTATTAAGAAAAGGAGGATTTTGAAGTGCCTAATAGAGATAAAACAATGGATGATATTAAAAATGGAAAAGGTCTTCCGCAACTTTCAAGTGCTGAAGGCTCAAATCATCAGACCGGAATTACTACTGAACAAAGAGCTGAAAAAGGCATAACTTATGAAATCTTTACACATCACGGAGAAAAGCGTTCAAATAGAGAACAATAATTCCGAAGAATGGCTGGATTTCATTCTCAACTGCCGCAGCGGAAAAGATTCGACGGATTATGACTTTGTTGTGGGTGGTGTTGCCAACG
>ERZ773103.4353-NODE-4353-length-10399-cov-4.743813_pt1 | contig 10399 bp, 9 predicted proteins | sample MGYA00511118_ERZ773103 | MGnify/ENA primary metagenome ERZ773103 (study PRJEB29015, sample SAMEA2737821) | human gut metagenome | biome: human gut; feature: human-associated habitat; material: faeces | place: China | collected 2012 ... | reverse complement strand
TCTTTGCGATCGGTGCTTTGGTTGCCGCCGCATCACTGACCATCTGAATGATCTGTGAAAGTGTGGTATCTTCCCCAACTCTGGTTGCCTCGCATTTGAGGAAACCGGACTGGTTCATGGTTGCAGCAGATACCTTATCACTTTCTGCTTTATCAACCGGAATACTCTCTCCGGTAAGTGCTGCTTCATTGACTGCACTGGTTCCTTCCAGCACGATACCATCTACCGGTATATTTTCACCCGGTCTTACTACAAAGATATCGCCTTTTTTCACCTGGTCGATGGAAACCTCTGTCTCCACACCATTTTTCAGGACAACAGCTGTCTTCGGAGCCAGCTTCATCAGACTCTTTAATGCATCTGTTGTCTTTCCTTTGGAATGCGCTTCCAGCATCTTTCCGACTGTGATAAGCGTCAGGATCATGGCTGCTGATTCAAAATAGAACTCATGCATATAAGACATGACGCCTTCCATATCCATCTTCACCTGTGCATCGGTCATTGCAAACAATGCATAGGTGCTGTATACAAAGGATGCCCCTGATCCCAGTGCAACCAGGGTATCCATGTTCGGTGCACCATGAAGGAGTCCCTTAAATCCATTGATGAAGAACTTCTGGTTGATCACCATGATAATTCCGGTAAATAACAGCTGGATCAGTCCCATTGCTACATGATTGCCAGCCAGAAATCCCGGCAGTGGCCAGTTCCACATCATATGACCCATGGAAATGTACATCAGTGGAATCAGAAAACACAGTGATGCGATCAGACGACGCTTCATAATCGGTGTCTCCCTGTCTTTCAGGGCATCCTCGTCCATTGCTGCGCCCTTTTTGGCTCCTGCATCTGCTCCTTTTACCGAAGCACCGTATCCTGCTGCCTCAACAGCCGCAATGATCTCCGACTGGGATGCGGTTCCTTCTACTCCCATGGAATTCGTCAGAAGACTGACCGAACAGCTGGTAACTCCCGATACCTTCGATACTGCCTTTTCCACTCTGCTGCTGCATGCCGCACAGCTCATTCCTGTTACTGTATATTGTTCCACAAAAATCCACCTCACTTTTTGGCTTTATCTGCCATTTTTATATTGTAAAAATTTTCCTGCGCTTTTCACCTGAAAATCTATAACAATCCTGTTATTTCATCAGTTTCTGAAGCGTTACAACCAGCTCATCGATCGTCTCATCTTTTCCCTCGCGGATATCCTCTGCCACACAGGTACGGATATGATTCGCCAGAAGTACTTTATTGAAACTGTTGAGCGCCGCATTGATTGCCGACACCTGAATCAGAATATCCGGACAGTACGCATCTTCTTCTACCATGCGCTTCACACCTCTGACCTGCCCTTCAATCCGGCTCAGGCGGTTGATCATGTCCTTGTATTCCTTTTCAGAACGCTCCTTCGTCTTGTGACAGTGACAACATTCTTTTTTTTCTTCCATGCGTCTCACCTCTTATTTTTTCTCTCTACGATGGCTATTATATACCCCATTGGGGTATATTGCAAGGGAAATTTTTCTCATTTAGAGTTTGCATTGTAAAACTCTATATTTTGTACTCCCAAAAAGTGTGTGCATTCCTAACATGCAGTACCTTTTCAACAGGATGTTTCTTCGAAATTTTCCGTTAAAAAAAGAATCCACAAGGTTTCCCACCCTCATAGATTCTCTTATGATTTCCATATATTATTTTTGAAACGTATAATAAGTATTTCTCGCTTTTCCATTTCGTTTCAGAAAATTTCTTTCTACAAGCCCTCTTATTACTCTGGCTGCAGTTGATGCACTTACTTTAAGAAGGCTCACTACATCATTTTTTGTAAAATCTTCATGCTTTCCAGCATATTCCAGAACCTGCTCTTCTTCACTGCTCAGCTCCTATGTATCCTCTTTATTTGTTTCCGGATTTTCTTCTTTCGCTTCTGGCTCCGATATCCTTACTTTTTCACGCATTGCATTGATATTAGGCAAAATAATTTTAAATGTATTAATAAAATCCACTAAAAATACATTTGAAATACTGCCGTTAAAAATCATATTTAATATTAACCCCATTAAAACATAGAAAATAGGAACTATAATTGCAAATAAACTACATATTAATAATTTAGCAATATAAACACTTGCTCTTGTATACTGATGAGATATGTTATTCTTAATCGTTGCATATCTAAAATCAGAAATAAATACATTAATAACAATAGGTATTAAAAATAGCACTAATATATTCGATCCTTTTAATAATTCTGGCATTATAGCACTTCCTTTTATGGAATAATTTACTTGATTAAGATTTTGTGTATCCGATATAAGTGTCATTAAACCTTCACCATTGATTGTTAATAAATTACCTATCAATAATATGGCAATCAATCCTAAAAAATCCCATATCAGAACTTTACTTTTTATCAATTTATAAATATCTGCACGTATGATATTCAACAATTTATTCACCCCCTCTAACTAACTGCAAATAATAATCTTCTAAAGATATATTTGAAATATTCATTCTTTTAATTAATAATCCAGCATTAATTAAAACAGATGATACTTTTTCACTGTTTTCAACATAATCGTATAAATAAATCATATTATTTTCTATAACTTCATAATTCGTTGAATTTAATTCTTGTTCAATAATCGTAGTTGCATAAACTACATCATTAACTTCTAACAAAATATACTTTCTTAATTTTTTTTCTAAATCTCTTGTACTTATTTCTTCAATCATTTTGCCTTTATGAATAAAGCCATAACGAGTTGCTATATGTTCTAATTCATCAAGTATATGACTTGAAATAAGCATAGTTATTCCGTATTTTTTATTTAATATACTTAATGTTTCCCTTAATTCCACTATTCCTTGTGGATCTAAACCGTTTAAAGGTTCATCTAAAATTAACAAATCTGGATTATTTAATAAAGCTAATGCCAACCCTAAACGCTGTTTCATACCTAGAGAAAAATTTTTGTATTTTTTATTTCCTGTTTTTTCCAAACCAACCATCTTCAATACCTTAGAAATACTATTTTTATCAACAATACCTTTAAAAATAACATAATATTTTAAGTTTTCGTAAGCATTTAAATACGGATAGAAGGCTGGACTTTCTATGATTGCTCCTATTCTTCCCTTATTGATATAACAATCATTTTTTGAATGATTATTAAATAATACAACTTCACCAGAATTTTCTTTCATCATTGACACAATTATTTTCATTGTTGTCGATTTTCCAGCACCATTTTCACCAATTAATCCATAGATTTCACCTTTTTTGATATTAATATTTACTTTTTCAAGTGCTACTTTACCTTTATATTTTTTTGATAAATTTACTGTTTGACAAATAATTTCTGACATCTATATCATCTCCTTTGTCTTATATAATAATATTTATCATTTAAATTTTTCTAAAATAATTTCTAAAGATTTTCTAAAGATTTTACCTTAGCTTATATCCCATTCCCCAAACAGTTTCAATTAAATCTATATTAATTTTTTTCCTAATATTGCTTATATGAGTATTTATAGTATCATTATCATATGCATAAGCATCTTCCCATACAGATTCATAAAGGTTTTTCTTAGAAAATACTTTATTGGGATATTTCATAAATAAATATAAAATTTCAAGTTCTTTTGAAGTAAGTTTTATTACTTCTTCTCCTACTAAAACCTCCTTTAAATCATAATTTAATGTCAGATTTTTATAGTTATATGTTGTTATTTGACTAAATGATTTTACGTATCTTTTTAAATTAGTTTCAATTCTAGCTAAAATTTCAGATAAATCAAATGGTTTTACTACATAGTCATCTGCACCTATTTTAAATAAATCTACTTTCATTTGTACACTTTCTTTTGCAGATAAAATAATTACAGGTGCATTAGAAAATACTCTAATTTCTTTTAGCACCTCGTCTCCGCTTTTGTATGGCAACATGATATCAAGAACAATTAAATCAGGTGTTTTTTCTTTTGCAAGCTTAACCCCTGTAATTCCATCTCTTGCTACATATGTGTCATAATTATTTTTAGATATATAACTATCTAGCATATTAGATATTTCTATATCATCTTCTATAATTAAAATTTTATTATTCATACTTCCTCCATCTAAATGCTATAGCTAATATTTCGTATAAAAATATATTTATTCATTACTTCGCATTTTATTATACCGTATTATTCTATTTAAAATAAATATATCAAGTTATTATTTTCAATATATTGGTTACTTTGCATAAATAAAAAACTCTTACCTGTATATTTAAATACAAGTAAGAGTCTTAATTATTATAACTGCTTTTATTTATATCCAATTTCAGTAAAAACCGCACTTATTTATGGTACGGTTCTCCGTTACACCTCCAAAGGAGCACGTTTTACTTTAATTGTTCTAAAGCCTTACATTTTTTAAGCTCTTTCATAAGTTCTTTCTCTATTTCTTTATCTAAATATCTCCTTGGAATTATATGAGCTACAAATCCACTTATATATATAAGGATCATATCTTCGTAAACTTTTACATCTTTTATACTTTCTAACGATACTGTTTCTGATATAGAATCCCCTTTTACTACTATTGTCCCATCAATAATTTCTAAAGTCTTACTTCCAAATATTGATGAATTATCTCCTTAACTTATGAGTTTATCAGTTTCTTTAGCTACTAATTTTTTGTATTGCTTAGGATATGTTAAAATCCAAATGACTAAAAAAACTATCGCTACTATAATCCAATATATATTCGGTTGATTAAATATCCCCGTTCCTGTAAAGTAGATTGGTATAGAAAGTACTATGGGTACAGCATATCTAAGTATGTTAAATGTACTTTTCTGTGATTTCGAGTTTTCTAAATGATGTAAATTGAAGCTTATATAGTCATCTTTTGTTATTTTAAAGTCGATTTTCATTTGTGCGTCCCCTTATTATTAAAAACTTTATTTACATTATATTACAAATTTCAAGCACTTACAATTAAGCATAGTAACATGAAAAAAGGAAGGGTCTTCATCTTCTTCAGACGACCCTTCCTTTACTTTTAGGCTTTGAATGTCTTATATTTAAATCCTACATATAAAAATTTAACTTATCTATTTAAATTTAATCTCTAATTGCGTTTAGTTTATGAAGCAAATACTCTTTTTTATTCAATGGATCATACGTTGTTTTTTTGCGTGCTTTTGAAAATTCAGCTGAAGCTTCCTTATACCCATAAAATTTTGTCACAAACATTCCTCTACCTTCTGTATATGAAGCTATTTTCATTTTATATTCTTTTGAATTTTCTACTGGAATTAATCCCTTTATTGAGAATTCATCCCCTATAACAATAGGATTATCAAAGGTTGCCCTCATAGTTTCTAAATCCCATACCGCTTTGCTTAAAGCATTTTGAGGAATCTTTAACTCAAACTCATGTAATGGCTCTAATAAAACAGTTTGTGCTTTATATAATGCTTCCATGAATACCATAGGTGTCACATTTCTAAAATCTGCTGGAGTGCTGGCTGGACTAAAAAATTCACCACAGCTAAGAGTGACTTTTACATCTGTAACCTCCCATCCAAATAATCCTTGTTTACTTGTCTTAATAACTGCTTCTTCAATTGCATTTTGAAAAGATTTTGGCAATGACCCTACTGAAACATTAGAAATATACCTAAGACCTTCGCCTCTCCCTGCTGGTTCTATTTCTAAGCCTACTGTCGCCCAAAATGGATTTAAGTCTTCCTGCATATGCATTATTGACGCTCCAAAACCTTTAGGTGTTTCCTTATAGATAGTCTCAATATTCGAAAACTCTACTTTTATTCCATATAAATCATCTAACATGGAACTTAGTATTTCCATTTGAACTTCACCGAATAAGTTGACATAAATTTCTTTATCTATGTCATTCATCTCTAATTCTAGTAGTGGATCTTCCTCTGCAAGTAATGTTAATGCTTTAAATAGCTCTGGATTTTTTTCTTTATCAATTGCAGAAATTGTTGTTTTTAATGCTGGTTTAGCTATAGATATATTTTTAATTTTATCATTTGAAATTCCAATAACATCTCCCACTTGGAAACTTGTAAGTCCATATAAAATACCTATATCCCCTGCTTCTATCCTCTGTGCTTCAACAACTCCCCCATTTTCTAACCTATTAATTTTCTTTACTTTTTCTGCTATCTCCTTATTAGGTACTTGAATTTTATCTCTTACAGATATTTTTCCTCCAAATAATCTTACATAAACCTTCTTTTCATTTTTACTTGTTCTTTCGATTTTAAATACTACTCCAGATAAATCACTTTCACAATCATCACCTGCAAATGGAAAATAACTACAAATTCCATCTAATAAGTCTTCAACTCCAAGTCCAATTGCTGCCGCACCACAAAATACTGGATATAGACTTCCTTCACTTGCATATAATGAAAGCTTTTCTTGTATTTCTTCTTTATCAGGTTCTATTCCACCAATATATCTTTCTAAAAATGCTTCGTCTAAGTCTGATAAAACATCAATAGCATCATCATTTATCATGCATGTATCAAATAGTTTTTTTATATAAACAGCTTTGCTTCCTACATCATATACTTCTTGTAATCTAACTACTTTATTGGACATATTCTTCTTTATATCTTCAAATACTTTATTGAAATTTGCCCCAATTCTATCTAGCTTATTTACAAAAATTATTGTTGGAATGTTTAACTCCTTTAATGTCTCAAATAATATTCTTGTTTGTGACTGAATACCCTCTACTCCTGATATAACTAGTATCGCTCCATCTAAAACACTTAATGAACGTTCAACTTCCGAAATAAAATCCACATGTCCTGGAGTATCAACAATATTAACCTTGACATTATTCCAATTAAAAGATATGGTTGATGATTTAATGGTAATCCCTCTCTTACGCTCAAGCTCCATAGAATCCGTCTGTGTATTGCCTAAATCAACTCTTCCAACTGATTTTATAGCTCCACTATAATATAATAAGTTTTCTGTTATAGTTGTTTTTCCTGCATCCACGTGTGCTACGATTCCTATATTAATTATTTTCTTCATAATCAATACCTCCAACTCTATCAACCACCTTTTTATCCATTATCATAGCAACAATATATAACACTAATACCGGTGTTACTAATAACGAAGTACATGCTATACCCATACTCACTGAAATATTTGTAGCTATGATTCCTATAATTGGTCCACCTAAAATTTGACCTAAGGAATTTATTTGTCCATTTATAGAAAGTACAGTAGATCTGGCCTTGTCATCTATATGTCCATTAAGCCATGCACTAAATATAGGTTCATTTATAGTTCTAAAGGTACTTGTCGCTAAATAAGCTATTAGCATTAAGTTAAATCTTTTTGTAATAGCAAATATGAACATAAATGATATATAAAATATATTTATACATAATAACAGCTTTCCATTTTTATTCTTATCATCATCCTTAAGCTTCTTTTCCATAAAATGCATTACTATAGCACTCAATATCATTCCTGCAATTCCAAAAATTCCGAACCAAGTCACTGGTTTAAGGTTTCCAAGTTTAGGAAGCATAGTATCTTGTAAAAAATGCATATTAGAAAGTCTATCATAACCTTCACTGGATAATCCATAAAATAAAGTTACTGAAAGCAAAATTATAATTATAGGTTTATTTTTTATAAATTTAAGACCAGATTTAAAGGTATATCCCATCTTTTTAAAAGTATTTAAATCCTCTGGAGCAGATGATTTAAAATTATTTTCTGGCATATATAACCATAAAAATAATGCAAGAATTATAAATAAGACTCCACTAACTATAATAGGTAGTCTTACAGATAAATTAGCTATTACAGTGCTTAGTACTATTCCAATAACCGATCCTATCTGTCCTGCTTGTGCTCCCTTTATATAAATTTTATCCAAATCTTTATCTTTCTCTTCTTCCGCAATCCAAGCTTCAACAGATCCACTAATAAAAGTAGAACCTAATCCCCATACAATCTGTGCTACAAGTACGAAAACGAAACTAGAAATAGAACCTTCTAAAATAAATCCCACTCCTGTTAAAACTACACCAATAACAATAGATAGTTTACGACTGTACACATCTGCAACTATTCCTGTAGGAATTTCAAATATAAAGCATGCTACTTCTAAAGTAGTTCCAACAAGTATAAGCTGAAGTGGATTTAAATGCACCGTTTCAATGTGATACACTATCATAACTGTAGCTACTAGTGAAAAACACATTGCTGTAATAGCTGAAAATAATAAATAAGTTTTATATGCTGAAAGTTTATTAACCATTAATAATCACCATCCTAGTATTTTTAAAAAAATTTATTTGTTTTTCATAATCTTCATATTTAAATATATAAATCATCAAAATAATCTCCTTAAATAAAAAAAGCTGTAAGTGAACATAATTCACTTACAGCCTCATAATTATATAACCTAAATATAAACATGAAATATACAACTTTAATTTATATAACTTATGATTAAGCTATGCAAATTAAAGTCTTATATCATATCTATAAATATAGTAAAAATAGGCATAAAAATACCGTGTTTAGAACACAGTTTTCCTATTCTTCAAATAAAGATGTAATATGCTCATTATAATACTGATTATTTTTAGAGTACACAAATAGACATGGTAATATCAATATTATTAATAATTGTTTCTACCACAAATAAACCTTGAGTTATCCAAGATTTTTTTCATATACTTTTTAAAATAATCCTTATTCAGTTAGTTTAGTTAAAAACTACCTCTTTGCGCATATTTACATCTCCTTTACATTTATATTTTTCATGTTTATATTTTAGTATAATTACATTATATATAAACTTTTATTTTTTTTCAATACTTTTATATTCATATTTATCCAAATTCAATTGAAACTTTATTACTTCAAATAACTTATATACACAAAAGAATAACTACTAACTTTAACCTAAATCTGAAATGAATATAAAAAATATATTTGTGGAATGTTTTACAATTTCTTTCAATACTATAGATTAGAAAAAACAAATTCTAATTTGCTGAAATAGGTGAAAAACGAAGAACCTATGAATAAAACTACAATAACCTACAAAAATTCAAATTTTAGATTTTTGTGAGTTTCATTGCAGAATTAAAGCAGACCTACCTTTCATTTATATATCCAATTTTGGTAAAGTTCGCACTTACTTGTGATACGGTTCATTTTTCATTATTCTAAAAGCTCTATAAACTTGTTCTAATAACATTACTCTAAATAATTGATGCGGAAAAGTCATTTTAGAAAAACATATCTTATAATTAGCCCTTTTAATTACATCTTGAGATAATCCTAAACTTCCACCTATAACAAAAGTTATGTTTGAATTACCCATAACCCCTTGGGTTTCAATAAACTTTGAAAACTCCTCAGAGGTCATTTGCTTAGCATTTAAATCCATTGCTATAACAAACATATTATCCTTTATCTTAGATAAAATAAGCTGTCCTTCCTTATACTTAATTTGAAGTTCTTCCTTTTCAGATGCATTATCAGGTGTTTTTTCATCAGGAAGTTCTATACTATCAATTTTGCAATATCTAGTTAATCTCTTAGAATATTCATCAATAGCTTGCTTCAAATATTTTTCCTTTAATTTTCCTACAGAAATAATTGTTATATTCATCATTTTCTCCTCCTTTGTTAAATAAAAAAACTATATTTGTTCTTCCTTAAAATTATCTACCTCTACAATAGTAGTATCCTTACTTATATAAGTGCTTTTTGGTATCAATACATTTAAGGTATCATTTTTTAAAACAGCCCTAATTCCATTAGGATCTGCATTTTCCACATAATAATCTTCATTTATATCTCCACCTGGTTGAACTATAGCTACTGCTATATTTTCATTATTACTATAAAACAAGTTTCTCTTAACTTGTAATGTAACATAATTATTATAATACTCTAAGTTAATATCTTCTTTTTTCACTCCTGGTAAATAACATTGAATTGTATAACCCCTTTTATGCTCTTTAAATTGTATATTAATAGGTGACATTTCATCTATATTTTTGACTAAGTTATCTATAAATTCACTATTAACAATATTATTTACAACATTATCAACTATATTATCAAACCTATTAATATTGCCAGCTATAGCATTAAAAGTAGTAGAAAATATATATGGGAATATACTAAACATATAAACTACCTCCAAATAAACCTACTATTATAATTTATTTATTTGAATTATCATTTGACACTAAAATATAAATTAATTAATGCAAAAAAGAGCTTTGATATCAAAGCTCTTTTATAAAAATGGAAATTATTTTCCACAACATTTTTTATATTTCTTTCCGCTTCCACATGGACAAGCATC
>ERZ773103.4348-NODE-4348-length-10410-cov-2.806181_pt1 | contig 10410 bp, 11 predicted proteins | sample MGYA00511118_ERZ773103 | MGnify/ENA primary metagenome ERZ773103 (study PRJEB29015, sample SAMEA2737821) | human gut metagenome | biome: human gut; feature: human-associated habitat; material: faeces | place: China | collected 2012 ... | reverse complement strand
CTTGCTTTGTAAGCCTTTTATGTATTTTAGCTTCATAAAAATGAGACAATTCTTAAACTTTGGTATTGCTTTGTTCCTTCCAATTTCCTCCAGGGAACGGTATAGCTCTACGTCAACGGTATCTCCCGCCTCGACTCCCTCGCTGTTCTGAGGAATCACACAGAACCCGTCTGCCCGCACCAGGCTCATCGCTGCTCCCGCCCCGCGCGCCAGTGGAGAAGCGACGAGCTTGTCGCCCACTTCTCCTACTTTCACCCGCACATACTCTTTATGTTTCAGGGATGATACAAGGCGTTTAGATATGACAGCCCGCACCGTCGTGCCGGCTGTTTCTGTACGTCCTGCCAGTTTCTGCAGCACAGGAATCACAAAATTTTCAAAGTTGATATAGGCGGATACCGGATATCCCGGAAGTCCGATCACCGGTTTTCCATTGACAATCGCCAATATTACCGGTTTTCCCGGCTTGATTGCCACCCCGTGTACCAGAACCTCCCCCAATTCCCGAAGTACATGAACCGTAAAATCTTCGGTTCCTGCACTGGAGCCGGCATTGACAATCACCATGTCATATTTTTCAACTGCCTCTGCCACCTTTACTTTCAATGTTTCATACTCATCCGCAATCGGCGGAAAACGATGGGGCGCACCGCCATGTTCCGTTACCAGTGCCTCAAACACTCTCGAATTTGATTCGATGATGTCCCCATCCTTGGGTTCCTGTCCCGGCTCTATGATTTCGGTTCCCGTCGGAAAAATCGCTACCGACGGCTTTTTCAATACCTCAATCTCTGTAATTCCGCCAGACAGGAGAACACCTATATCAATCGGGCGTATCTCATGATAACCGGGCATCAGCATCTCACCCGCTACGATATCTTCTCCGATCGGGCGCACATGCTGCCATGATGCAGCTGCATCCGTAATCTGCACCGATCCGTCTTCCTGCTCCAGCAGATCCTCCGCCATGATAACTGCATCGCATGGTGCGTGAATCGGATCGCCCGTATCCACCACTGTAAAATCTGTACCTGGATATAGGGTAAGTGGTTTCCGCTCCGATGCTCCTTTTGTTTTCTCTGCCTCAACCGCGATTCCATCCATCGCCGCCGCATTGTAAAGCGGAGAACAATATTTCGCATAGACTGCCTCTTTTGTAATCCGGTGCAGACTTTCCGTCACAGGAATCCATTCTGCCTTGGGTCTTAATAATTCCCCCAGTGCTTTCTGGTAAAGGGCTTTTGCCTCCTCCACCGGTGTATTATTCAGATATAAATTTCTCTTTCCCATCTCTGCCTCTATTCTGTTTCCACCAGGCTCTGCCGATCCTTTATTCTCCGTCGCCCTTCTGGAAGCAATTCATTTTAAAAACGGTATACCTTCACCTGCTCACCCTTCTTCAGTCCCTCCTGATTCATATCAATCAGAACGTAGCCGTCTGCCTCTGCCATCGTCGAAATCAAGCCTGATTTTCCAAATACCGGTTCTGCCTCCAGCCCCTGCGGAGCCATTTGAAGCTTTACCAGCAGGCAGGTTGTTTTTCCGGGTGCCCCCGCCAGGTTCGTTGTCATAAAGGCTTCTAGCGGAGGTTGATCTGGCTGACCGGTTACCTGCTTCCAGAGCCACACAAATAATAAGTGGAAAACGGCAAGCGCTGCTGCCGGATGCCCGGGAAGTCCTCCTAACAACGTATGTTTCTCTTTATCATATCCCAGAATCGTCGGTTTTCCCGGTTTCAGTGCCAGCCCATGGGTAAATACTCCCTCCTTGGAGATGCGGTTTAATATCTCCATAGTCATATCTTTCTTTCCCTGGGAACTTCCTCCGGAGATCAGAATCAAATCACATGCTTTGACCGCCTCCCTGATTTTCTCCTCTAAAAGTACCTCTTCATCCCTCACCGCCTCTGCCGAAACAAGCTCCAGACCTGTCTTCTTCACATAACAGGACAGCGCCCATGTATTAATATCCCGCACCTGTCCCGGTCCAGGAACCTGATCGATCCTGACCAGTTCGTCGCCCGTCGATAGAACTGCCACCTTCCACGGTTTAAAAACCGGAACCTGAACCACGCCAAGCGCTGCCAATGTTCCCGCCTGCGCCGGGCCAATCCGGGTTCCCGCTTTAAGGACTATATCCCCGGTTTTTACATCTTCTCCCGGAAGCACGATGCATTTCCCATACGGAACATTTTCATACAGGGCAACCTCATCTGTTCCGAACCGTTCACTGTATTCTACCATCACCATGGCATCTGCCCCTTCCGGAACCATGCCGCCGGTCGGCACATAGGCACAGGTGCCCGGTTCAATCTTTGATACCGCCGGATGTCCTATCTCTACTTCTTCCAGCACCTTCAGAAAAACCGGGATACTTTCTGTTGCGCCCGCCGTGTCCTTTGAACAGACTGCATACCCATCTACACTGGAACGGCGGAATGCAGGAATCATTTCCCCAGAGACAATATCTTCTGCTAAAATACAGCCAGACGCATCTGCAAGCGCAACCCGCTCCGTCTCCGGCAGGCACTCTTTTGCCGCTTCAAGCAGACGTTCCCGCGCCTGCGCCAGCGTATCAACTTTCAATAACTTCATAATTCCTCCCTTGCGGCATGATTCTTCTTCGCGAAGGTACGCATCCACGCGAAGTGCTTTTGATTCATAGGCCGCCTCTCCGAATGAAACAAAAAAACGAATACAGAAAACATTCCGCTCTCTGTATCCGTTCCTGATGATGCAGTCTGCCTCTTACGGCTTTCTGCTGATATTCACTTATCTACATCAGGCTTTGCTTGGGCTGGCGGAATTTACTGCTCTTTTCCAGAACTTCCGGGTCTTCATCCCGGTCATCCGAGAGCTATTCCTTTCCAATGCATCGTCTGATGCGGGGAGGCACCCGCGTTTCCCCGGATACCCATTGGCTTTTCTTCCATCCTGTGAATCGGTTCACAGCTTAGGCAGAAAAGCTCGAAATCAACTCTGTATAACTGCCGCTCTCGTGCGACAATTCTCTTTCTCATGATTTTCTACCAGAAATTATACCACATTTTCACAAACTGTGTCAATCATCCCAAGCAAAACTCTTTCCATTTTTTTCACATCCAGCGCAATCATCTCGCATTTTTATTCATATTTCTGAACTTTTTTCATTTTCGCGATATGAAACCTCTGTATCTGCCAGATATCGGCGTATGGACGGGTGAGAGGGGTGAAGAAGGATTTCTTCCGGTGTTCCAGACACCAGAACATTCCCCTGTTCCATAAAATGTACCTGGTCACAAATCTTGCGGACATGCACCAGCTGATGGCTGATTAGCAGCCATGTCATCTTATTTTTCGTCTGCTGCTCCCGCATCAGCTGTTCAAACAATTCTGTACTGTCAGGATCCAGGTTGGAAAGTGTCTCATCAACAATCACAAACGCAGGGTCAAATACCAGAGCCCTGATAAATGATAATTTCTGCTGTTCCCCGCTGCTCAGGGAACGGGCATACTGATTTTTTTTCTGCAGAAGCCCACATCGTTCCAGCCAGGCATCCATCTTCGCCTCATCTGGGCGGATTCCCCGTATTTTCAGCGGATAGATCAGGTTCTGATACACCGTATCATGCAAAAGATACGGTCTCTGTGTTGTCATCGTGATATCCCGGGGTGTCAGTCCCTCATAATCAATCCTCCCGCCATCTGGAACCAATATCCCCTGTATCAGCTTGGAAAGTGTTGTTTTTCCGCAGCCATTGGTTCCTATCAGACCATGAACCTTCCCGCTCTCCAAATACAGTTCCTCGATTTGAAGCGTAAACTGACCTATCTTCTTTTGCAGCTTAGAGATTTTCATCCGGTGTCTCCTCCTGTCTGAAATGTTCTGCCAATGTCTGTACCGCAAATGCCAGAAGCATCAGGATCACTCCCAAAAATACCCCTTCATAATAATCGCCTGCACCTTTCAGGGTTGAAATCGCAGTTGTCATTGTCCGGGTGCTGTTTTTTATATTTCCACCTACCAGAAAGACCGCCCCAACCTCACTGATGGAACGCCCATATCCAGACACAACCGCAAAATAAATTTCATTTTTCATTTCACGCAGCAGAAGCCGCGCGGTCTGATGCCGGTCAGCTCCCATCGTCCTGGCAAATGCCCGGATCGAAGGTGCCGTGCGGACCGCATATGAATACACCATTCCACAGACGATCGGAGTGATGATCAGAACCTGGGCTGCCACCATTCCTTTGATCGTAAATACCCATCGAAGCGCCCCAAACGGACCTTTTTTTCTCAAAAGCATATATGTGAGCAGTCCGATGACGACCGGAGGTGCTCCCATCAAGGTCCGGTTCACGCGGACTACCAGCTTTTTTCCTGGGAATTTCATCTGCTCCAGCACAAGTCCCAGAAAAATTCCAAGCATTGACGCAATCAAGGTTGACCAGAAAGACATCACCAGCGTTACCCGGATAGAATCTATCACTCCGACCGTACCAAAAAATTTTGAAAACAGGTTTCCCATATTTTTTCTCCCAGCATATTCACTGAAACACCTTATATTCTGCAGGTGTTCTCATTTTTTCAATTCTTAATGACAGAAAAACCGGAAAAAGTGCATCCTCCCTTCTCCGGTTTCCTGTTTATACATTATAAATTCTGCAAGGTTCAACTGCCTGCTTTATTCGTTTAAATACGCTAATCCCAGCACTGCCGCATATCATCCGGCAGTATTCTATTTCTGCTCTGCATTCGGGAAGAATAACGGCTCGCCGTACTCCTTTACGCCGTATTCACCGATCAGCGTCTGGATTTCCGGAGAACAGATCCACTTGATAAACGTATTCGCCGCCTCGTTGTTAACATCCGGATATTTCTCCGGATTTACTGCGATAACGCCGTACTGGTTTAAAAGTTCCTTGCTGCCTTCACATACAATATCCATATCCGGGAAATCTGCCTTCTTGGCAAGCCAGGTACCGCGGTCAGACAGGCAGTAGCCGCCTTTTTCATCTGCCATCGCCAGTGTATCAGCCATTCCAGCGCCTGCCGATACATAATTTGGATTGCTCTCGTAATCTGTAATTCCCAGCTTCTCCCAGATTCCGGTCTCCTTGTTATGGGTACCGGAGTTATCTCCACGGGACACAAATGTCAGCTGCTCGTCCATGATCTGTTTAAATGCAGCGTTGATATCATCCGTCTTTGCAATCGGACCATCCTTCGGTCCTACGATCACGAAATCATTATACATAACCTGAAAGCGTTCTACACCGTAGCCGCTCTCCACGAATTCTTCTTCTTTTGCTTTGGAATGAACCAGTATCACATCGACTTCGCCATCTTTTGCTTTCTGAATCGCATCACCGGTTCCCACTGCCGTCCACTGTAAGTCAATACCTGTATCCTCTAAAAAGATTGGCTTTAAGTAATCCAGAAGCCCCGTATTATCGGTACTGGTCGTCGTTGCCATCAGAAGCGTCTCTCCGGATGCTTCCTTGGTCTCCTCTGCACTGCTTTCCTCAGCAGCCTCTGCGGTTGTCTCTGCGGCGCTTTCCGCCTCCGTTGTCTCTTTTGCGCTTCCGGAGCAGGCTGTCATAGACAATGCTGTCATGGCCGCCATTGCCAATGCAATGATTCTGTTTGTCTTCTTCATGAAATTGTTCTTCTCCCTTCTTTTGTTTAAGAATACGCTGAAAAACATTTCATCGGAACGAGACTCTGGCAGAGGATGCGCCGCCTTTTACCAGCTGCCTTTCTTCCTAATAAGCAGCAGGTCCTACTTCTCTTTCCAATGCATTTCTTTCCAAATGCGGGAGGCATCCGAGTTTCCCCTGATACCCATTGGCTGTAAACCCTGACAATATACTGTGTTAGGTTTTTCAGCTCGAAATATAGTTTTCCTGGCTTCTGCTGTCCGGGTTCTTCTAATACTTCCCGAAACATCCTTATACATTTTTACTATACCATGTCAAAATTCCTCTTGTCAACCGGGCAACTTTCACATGAGCGAAATTTTTTCATTTTTTCAAGCTTCTTATTTATTTTGTTTTTTGTTTTCTACTGCTCTTTTCTACTGTTATTCTGGATTTTTAGTCTTTTTTCACTTCTATCTTGATTTTCCCTTTTCATATTTGTGCGATGCTCTTTTAACTGTGCTTAATTTTTTGTTTTTGTTTTATATATTATGAATATTCAAACCATTTTATCTTTTCTACAATTTTCACTTTCTTTTCACGCATAATATCCTCATTTTTGCCGATTGTAAGCCCCATTTTTCTATGGTATCTTATATGTTATATTAATTTTCTTTTATAGTCATTCCGCACTCCGCTTGTTTCAGCGTGATCGGATGATTATTTTTCAAATTCGTCTGTTAAAAATTAAATTAATACATTTTTTTCAATTTACTCTTGTATTCTTGAGATGGTTGTAGTATTATAGACTCAGAACTAGAACACAGTCTAGTTTTTTTGCAAAGGAGGGGGGAAAGAATGGCAGAAACTCCTTACATATTTAACATCCAGAAATTTTCAACGCACGACGGCGATGGTGTCCGCACCACGATCTTCTTCAAGGGATGTCCCTTACGCTGCATGTGGTGCCACAACCCGGAGAGTCAGCATTATTATAAGGAACTGATTTTTCATCAGCACAAATGTACCACCTGCGGCCGATGCGTTGCAAAATGTAAACAGGGAGCCAATTCCATCGTAGACGGCGTCATTCCAGACTCATGCTTGAAGCGGGCAACCAGTTCGGCTTCTGTTGGGAATTCATCCAGACCGAACTGACGTTCTTTTCCGGTAAGGAAATCATGCTCAGCAAAACCATCACCATTAGAGCTATAGGCAAACGGAAGATCAAGCATCTGAGCATAGGTCATGGCCTGCTGTAAACCATGTGAAATACTGTGCTTGTTGTCCTTTGCTTCAATAATAGCAATCGGGTTATTTGCGTTCAGATACAGAATATAGTCTGCACGTTTTGGCTTTTCACGGAACACAAAATTACCTTTCAAGTTTATTTTACCATCTGTAACCTGTGTCTCCATGGTAATCTCGCCTCTGTCCCATTTGGACGTAATAGCAGGGGTAATATACTGCAATTTGATATCTTCTTCAGACATTTCTTTTTTCGATAAAATTGTACTCATTTGTATATCCTCCTCCCGCTAACTGTTGCTATCTGGAACAATTTCCAAGATATCATCAATAGAACAATTTAATACTCCGCATATTTTAACTAAGACCTCTACTCGGACATCTTCATTTTTCCCCAGTTTTGCCATGGCATTTGTGCTAATCTTGGCTGCCTTGATAAGCTCTGTTTTACTCATCCCTCGATCAATGAGAATTTTCCATAATTTATTATAACAAACAGCCATGTTATTACCTCCTGCCAGCATAACTTCTCATATTTTTTTACTATAAGAACATTATAACATTATTTTTTCAAAATTCAATTTCAGATTGTAATTCTCAATCTCCGAAAGAAAAGAAATTGCTTATCTAATCCTGTCGTATTCCTTTCCGGAAAATTGGAAGAAAGGAAAGGATCAGTATTACTATAATCAGTATTATTAATATCAGTATTATTACATTGTGCTTTTGACAACTCAAGAATTGTGCTTACAACAAGTCCAGAATTGTCCTTTTGACAATTCAAGAACTGCCTTTCCACCAAAAAGAAAGGCTGACCATGTAGGCCAGCCTTAGTGATAAACTATTAAATTTAGTTGTAGATCAGCTCTGAAACCACAATTTCTTCCGCCTGTGCTTTCAGGCTATTCATGTGCGACATCCACGTAAGCTGCTGTGTTGCCTTGTCTGGCGCTGGGTTCTTCAATAACAAATCCGCCATCAATAACTCCATTCGCTTCTCACAAGTCTGCTGTACTTCCCACAGATGCGGAAACAGGGTTTCCGTCAAAACCATATCATTGAAAAGTATGGGATTGTTCCGCTCCAAGAAGGTTCTACGCATTCTGCCATATTTGCCGAGTTTCTGTTTTTCTGCATTTACTAATCTGATGTCAGGGATAAAGTAGTCCCCGCATTGAATATAGGTTAAATTCTGCACTATAATAGTACCTCCAATCAATCTTATTTGCATTTTGATTGTACCGGAAAGAAAAGAAAAAGTGAAGTTTGTCGCATACGTAAATGAGCGATACTTGGTCACAAAACCAAGTATCGCTCATTCTCTTTTTTGCTAACCTCAACTACCAGATGCCGTAGTCATAGAAAATTTGTTGCTTCCTATTTTATGGGCACCCAGCATTTCCAGGGGATTTTGCCTTATAACGATATTTTGGAAAAATATTACTATTACCAGCGAAATTTTGGATAGAAAGGGGGATTGTCGTGCCTGATGGTATTATGAACCGCAGTAACGACAAAAAGCTCCGTGACTTTATATTGGAGCAGTGTGAAATTGATGCTGTCATCTCTCTTCCGTTAAACACTTTCTTCACAACTAACAAAAAAACTTACATTCTTGCTCTGACAAAAAAAGTGATTTATACACCATCAGTCAGAAAGAACTGTTAAACATTCAATAAGGAGTGCATGGATATTTTTAAATAGTATAGGTGAATTCAGAAACCTGACGGTTGATAATATCTTCTAAGGTAATACTGTCGAAATATTTTGTGACAACATCGTACAGGCCTTCATAAATTGGTAAAGTAATACAGTCTTCACATTTTTTACACAGGTTTGGGGTGTTGTCCATACAGCTTACAGGAACAAGACTTCCCTCAGCGCTTTCTAAGATTTCACGGACTGTGATTTCGGAAGGCGCTTTTGCCAGCCTGTAACCGCCCATATGTCCCTTTGTTGCGCTAAGTAAATTACCTCTGTTCAGGAACGGGATGATCTGCTCCAGATATTTCTTTGAAATATCCTGTCTTTTTGAAATGTCTTTTAATGCGATAAATCCCTGATCATAATGCTGCGCCAGATCTACCATCATGCGCAGGGCATAGCGTCCTCTGGTTGATATTTTCATAGGATCACCTCCTCGCTGCCTATTATACTACAGAAAAGATAGGCTTTCAACGCTTAAAAATAGATTGACAAATGGAATCTGTGGCACTATACTTACATAAACATATATAACCTATATAAATAATAGGTAATAAAAGAATGGAGGAAAAAATCATGGCAGATATCAGGAAAAGCTCATTAGAATTAATTGGAGGAACACCGCTTCTGGAGGCGGGAAGATACAGTAAAAAAGCAGGGGTAAATAAGGCGGTTATTTTGGCAAAGCTGGAGTATTTGAACCCGGCAGGATCTGTCAAAGACAGAATTGCGCTTGCTATGATCGAAGATGCAGAGAAACGCGGCATTTTAAAGCCTGGAGCGACGATTATTGAACCGACCAGCGGGAATACTGGAATCGGGCTTGCGGCTGTGGCTGCGGCAAAAGGATATAGGGCTATTCTTACACTGCCAGATACCATGAGCATTGAGCGCCGGAATCTCCTGAAGGCTTATGGAGCCGAGCTGGTACTGACGGAAGGTTCCAAGGGGATGAAGGGAGCCATTGCGAAAGCAGAGGAATTAAACAGGGAAATTGAGGGCTCGGTTATTCTGGGGCAGTTCATTAATCCCGCAAATCCAAAGATACATAAAGAGACGACAGGGCCGGAGATCTGGAAACAGACAGATGGAAAGGTGGATATCTTCGTTGCCGGCGTCGGAACAGGAGGAACCATTACTGGTGTGGGAGAATACTTAAAGGAACAGAATCCGGATATCCAGATTGTAGCAGTGGAACCGGCAGGAAGTCCGGTTCTTTCCAAGGGAACCCCGGGAGCCCATAAGATTCAGGGGATTGGAGCCGGATTTGTGCCGCAGACACTTAATACGGAGATTTATGATGAAGTCATTACGATTGAGAATGAAGACGCATTTAAAGAAGGGAGAGCTTTTGCAACATCAGAAGGCATCCTGGTCGGCATTTCTTCCGGAGCAGCATTAAAGGCTGCGGTTATCCTTGCAGGCAGACAAGAGAATGCAGGTAAAGTGATCGTTGCATTGCTTCCCGACTCTGGAGATCGGTATTTGTCAACAGCCTTGTTCAGCACAAATTAAAACTGCAGGTGATACAATGACATTAACACAGTTACAATATGTAGTGGCAATTGCGGAAACAAAGTCCATGAATAAAGCGGCGGCCGCTTTATTTGTATCACAGCCGGCATTGTCAGGTACAATTAAGGATTTAGAAGAGGAGCTTCAAACGGAACTGTTTATCAGAACCAATAAGGGAATCGTGATCACAACAGAAGGCCAGGAATTTTTAAGCTACGCAAGGCAGATGGTTGAGCTTGGAAATCTGGTGGAAGAGCGGTTTGTGAATAAAACAATAGCAAAAAAGAAGTTTAGTGTGTCCATGCAGCATTATTCTTTTGCAGTG
>ERZ773103.4346-NODE-4346-length-10420-cov-6.958128_pt1 | contig 10420 bp, 13 predicted proteins | sample MGYA00511118_ERZ773103 | MGnify/ENA primary metagenome ERZ773103 (study PRJEB29015, sample SAMEA2737821) | human gut metagenome | biome: human gut; feature: human-associated habitat; material: faeces | place: China | collected 2012 ... | reverse complement strand
CTGCGACCTCCTGGTCCCAAACCAGGCGCTCTAGCCAAGCTGAGCCACACCCCGTCTTCGGTTTTGCGTTACCGCTTTACCCGTGACGCAAGATATATTATATTGCAGGGTTCGATAAAAGTCAACAACTTTTTTTATTTTTTTCAAACTTTTTTTACCTGACATTTACACTCCCTGAAAACCCCTGATTTCAAGCGCTTCTCACGCTATATACCACGATAATTTCCTGCGTTGAAAATCTGATTTTATAAAAATATGTATTCTTTTCACTCTATGATACACTAAAATTTCATTCAGATAACCTTCGCATATCGCACAGCCTGAACCGACCATAATCAGAGAATCTTTTTGTGTTCAAATACAACCCGTCCATCATTGGATATATCCATAACTACATAAGAAGGTACTTTCCCCAACGGGCGCGGGAAAGATATGCTCCCAGGATTTACATAGGTAATGCCGCTTCCCGTTTCCAGATACGGCATATGAGTATGTCCAAAGAGAACGATATCTGCCTCCCGTTCTTCTGCTTCTTCCCGCAGATGATCCAGCCGAGAAGAAACCCCTTCCTGATGTCCGTGCCGCATCCATACTCTATATCCATCCAGCGTCAGCATTTTTTCTTCCGGCAGACCGGAGAGTCCATCCATATTTCCGGCAACGATATGTAACGGACATGGAGTCAGCGATAGAATATCCTCATAACCACCTTCTGCATCTCCCAGATGAAGCATCAGATCAAACGCTTCTTCCGTCGAAAAAATCTTCTGCAGATTATCATGTTTTCCATGTGTGTCACTGACTATCAGTATTCTCATTTTATCCCTGTCTTTCTCATTCTGCATTTCTCACATTCCAGCCAGATAAACATATTGACTCTCTTGCGTTCATTATATCATGAACAAAAACGGTTCATGATCAACATTCGCCGTTCGTCAATCATACGAGTATGTTGACTCTCTTGCGCTCATTATATCACATCGACATATTGTTCCACCATCATTTTTTTATCCCCTTATTCGCAACGTTCCAGATAACTATCCTTACCCACAACCAACAAGAAGAGGACACAACGTCCTCTTCCACCAAAAGCTCCATTGGGCTTACCCTATATAAGATTGCCAGTGCAATCAGATTGTCGGCCTGTGGGTAGCACTTACCGGCTTCCCATTTGTACACGGCCTGTGTTGACTCAAAGCCCATGTACTCCATGACCTGTTTCACAGAGATATTTCTCTGCTGACGGATCATCTTCATCCGTGCTCCGCTGGCAACAATGTCAAAATGCGGTCGTTTCATATCGTACCTCCTTTTTGAAAAACAAAATCCGTACCACTAATTCTGCTTAGATACTAAGATTGTTTCAGACAGATTCGATAAAATTACTGTATCTGATATGATGACATATTTTAGAATCGTTGTGTTGCAACCACTGGTTAAATAATACAATATTCTAAAATTTTATTTTTATAAAATTTTCCGGTACATACAGGTACCTTCCTTCATAACTACAATACCTGCAAATCCCATTTTCTCTAATCCTACAACTCCTACAATTGCGTTTCCAAAACATGTTCTAATAGTTTTCTGTTTCTTTGCCATGTTAATCTCCATTCTACAACCGTCTCCCACACTTCGGACAATACTCAAAATCCTCCGTCGTCTCAAATCCGCAATTCGCACATCGCTTGTAAGCAGAATAACCATAGCCTCCATATCCGTTGCCGCCCACATTTCCCACTCTGCTCAGATGCTCCGGCAAAATCTCCACGTCTTCGCCTCTGGCAATACGTTTGCCGATCTCCGGATTTAATTCATATACGGTGTTGCAGCAGCTTGTCTGCACATAGTAATGCTTGTTCCATTTAAAACAGGGAATGAAAAACAAGGACAATACCATATATGTCATAAACACCTGATATCTGCCATAGCGTCCGCAGACGCCACAAATCTCCGTCTGGCTGAAATCAAAATCTTTTCTTCCCTGGGTAATTCCCATCATAAAAAACATCCGTTTTTTCTCTCTTTCATAAATAACATATTTATAACATTCTTTATCATCATAATGACCCAAAACACATCATTATAAACTATATATGCCACCATCTAATGTGCCGAAGTGAATATACGTATAAAATTACATTTTATATCTATTTTCTCCACTAACTGAAAAGCAATGGAAACTAGATTATTATTTATGGTTATCGAAATATCTGCAACCATTCCTACATCTCTTCCAGTTCGATTTTTATACGACCAAATGTATCCAGCTCAATCACAGAACTTGCTTCCACTTCCGCCGTATCTGCAGAACATTTTCTGCTCCTGATCCGGTATCTTTTATATCGGATCTCCTCTTCCGGTTTCTCACACAACTCACGGATTCCCTGAAACAGGATCTGATCTCCTGTACGGTACAACTCCTGCATGGAACTGTTTTTCAACATATATTTCATCAAAGAATCGTTGTCATAATATGTAAAACAGTCCACATCCACATTCATCTTAATCTCATTAAACTTATAAAATGTGTTTTCCCGTTTTCTGTTTTCAAACATAAATGGCATATATGCCGCAACAATTGTAAATTTGCCTGCACGTTTTGCTGCTTCTGCAAACAGATCTGCATATCTGCTGCCTGTCTGACCTCCCAATCCGCACAGGATAATTACTTTTCTTGTATGAACATGTTCCAGAATCCAATGACAAATGGTTTCCACCTTCATATCGCTATCCACAAAAAGTTTCCGTTCTTCTGCGATATGGCACGCCAGCAGATCTTCCCTGGAATTGTCAGCGATGAATGTATCTTTCAGATAATTCTCAACACATGTATCACGATCAAAATAGCTCTCCACCAGCCGTCCAACTGTATGACAGCCACATCCACCGATTCCAATCAGAGAAATCTCCTTCCACGGATTGATGGAACCGTCTGCTTTCTCCACACATTTTTGTACACTGCTCAGCACTTTTTCCATCTCATCAGAATCTTCCTCCACTTTCTGAACAGTTATGACCTGATTTGTACTGATATAAAATTCAAATGAATCATTCAGTTCCAGTTCTCCTATCTGAATCGGAATTACCGTCTTTCGATAATTCAATGCCCGTTCAATTTCCTTATCCACCCAGATAGAATTCTGCGCCTCATCTGTAAGAAGAAGCACCACACAGGCACATTCTTTCAACGCTTTATTAATGACCTGTGCATATCGGCTTCCGGCAGGAATATTTTCGGGAGCCATCCAAGTATTTATATGCTGTTTTTTCAGATAATCTTTTATAATATCTGCTTCTTTCTGATTCATTGAACTGTAACTGATAAATACATACCCCATCTGTTATACTCCTTTTAATCATCCTTTTATATTTCATTTATTCTGATATGCTGTTTTTACAGGCTGTTAAACCATTTTCATTATAATACATGTCCAAAATAATTTTTCATGAATTATTCCATAAGCAAAAACTCCGCTCCACCTGACATATACTCCACCTGATCTCCAAGCATTTCTTTTAAAATTCCATATGGACCTTTTCCGGTACAGTGTCCGGTATAGTAATGCGTCGAATATTTTTTCAGTTCCCTGCCTACAGCTTCTACCATCTCCTGCGGCTCATCTGTCTTCTTTCCCGGATTGGTCAGATGAAATCCGCTGAACATAGCATCCGGGGCTCTACCGATCAGTTCTTCCGCCCGACGCAGAATATTAATTACCCCTCTATGCGCGCAGCCTGCAATAAGATATGCATGATCCCCTTCTCGAACGATCAGATTCTGTTCATGAAGAAAACGATCCGGCTGATGTTCTACTTCTGTTCCCTCCTGCAGACTGCCGTTGGAACCGGAACAAAAATCTGCTGTTTTAATATCTGAAAACAGCAACAGCTCCTCATCAATCTGCAACACATCTTCGCTATAGATGATACGGTCTGCATAATGCTCCATAATATATGGGTCTACTCCAATATATACAAATCCTATGTTTTCATAAGCAAAATGTCCTTCCGGCGCATGTTTTTGCATATATAATTTTGCTTTCTTATTATAATCGAGGAAATCTTTTAAACCGCCTGCATGATCATAATGTCCGTGGGACAATATTGCAATATCCACATCTGTCAGATCTATTCCCAGATGTTTTGCATTTTCCAGAAGCAATTCTCCTTTCGGACCGGCATCAAACAAAATCTTATGTTTTGCCGTCTCAATATACAGACTTAATCCATGTGCGCATCCAATATTTTTGCATGCTGTATTTTCAGTTAAAACTGTTATTTTCATCATTAATCTCCATTCTCCCTCTGCTCATTTTGCAGCACAACTGTTACACCAATCTGTTTGTGCCTGTCGAAAATATGTTTTGCCAGAGTACTCTATTTTCTATAACTGTATCATACCCTATCCTCTCCGAATATGCCATAGAAAATCCCCAAGACTTTACTCCTGTATTTTCGAAAAATATCCACCTTTGTATGTCATATAAAATGTGGTTTTCCAAATATAATTAAACTTACCCATGCACAGTAAAAAGCCTTTGACACCTTCCAGCATCTATGCTACCGTTATCATACAAATATCTAATTTTCCGGGATCCACACTCCGGTATTATAATAAAGAAAGATTATGATCACACTCACAAAAACCTGCAGAAAAGGAAAGGAGAAAAGCCATGCAGCTGGATATGACAAAAGGGAAGATCCTGCCAGTTATTCTAAAATTTACGATTCCACTTATCATCGGAAATATCTTTCAGCAACTTTATAATATGGTAGATACGATTATCGTCGGCCGTTATGTAGGCGCAGATGCATTGGCTGCTGTCGGTTCCACCGGTACGATCATGTTTCTGATCATCGGTTTTGCTCAGGGAATCACTGCCGGATTTTCTATCCTGATTTCGCAAAAATATGGAGGGCAGAATATACAGGGCGTAAAACGCAGCGCAGCCAACGGTATCCTTCTGTCCATTTTTTCTTCCATTATATTAACAATGCTCTGTCTCGTGATCATGAAACCTCTTCTGAAACTGATGAACACGCCGGATAATATTTTCCAGGATGCATACGCTTATATCATGATCATCAGCATCGGCATCACGGCAAATATTTTTTATAACCTGTTTTCCGCTTATCTGCGCGCAGTTGGCAACAGCAAGATTCCGCTGTTCTTTCTCGTATTTTCCGCATGCCTGAACATCGTGTTGGATCTGCTCTTTATCGTCAAATTCCAGTTAGGCGTTTCCGGAGCTGCATGGGCAACCAACCTATCTCTGGCAGTATCGGCAATCCTTAGCGGTATATATATATGGAAAAAAGCGCCGGATCTGAAACCGGACAAAGACATGTGGAAGCTTTCTGCTGTGGACAGTAAGATCCAGCTGGCAGCGGGCATTCCTATGGCTTTTCAGTTTGCCATTACTGCTTCCGGTACGATGATCATGCAGGCAGCCATCAATCTCTTTGGTTCCGGTGCTGTCGCTGCATTTACTGCAACAGGCAAACTGCAAAACGTGATAGTCCAGGGAATGGTCGCTATGGGCCAGACGATGGCTACTTACTGTGGACAAAATTATGGCTGCGGCGATCTGAAACGGATTCGTTCCGGTGTAAGAGCAGCGCTGATCGTTGATTTTATCTACTCCGTCGCTGTGGCGCTGCTCATGTGCATCCTGTTAAAGCCATCTCTGCACCTGTTCTTCTCCGGAGAGACAGAGATTGCTGCCATGCTGCCCTGGGCACAGACTTATTGCCATCTCAGTGTATCATTTTACCTGCCTTTGTGTACAATCTATGTTTTCCGAAATGCCATGCAGGGATGCGGATACAGTTTTCTCCCGATGATGGGCGGAACTGCAGAACTTGTCGCCCGTCTGATTGTATCTATTGCTGCCATACATCTGGTCAGTTTCCCGATTGCCTGCTTTGCTGACCCGGCGGCATGGATTGCAGCATCTGCTTTTACAGGAATTTCCTATTTATACGTTATACAAAAAATCAGGAAAAAGTTTCAGACGGTTACAGTGTGAAAAAGCAGTCTGTACACACAAAAATATTTTCTGCGTCCCATAGGATAAAATAATCTTTCATAACAGAATCCTGTTTTTTTCCTGAACCAACCAGATTTAACATTGACAGAATCCATTTGTTGATATAGAATAAATCCTGCATTTTGTATTTTGCAAGATGATAAATCTTCAGGATTTATCTCTATAAAACCAGGGGAGCTTCTGTGAGAAGCTGAGAGTGAGGTAAGACCTCAGACCCTTTTAACCTGTTGGATAATGCCATCGTAGGGAGTGTTCGTGAAAAACTTTCAAGCATCTGTCCGATAGCGGCAGATGCTTTTATTTGTTTTTTTAACATGAGAACTGATGCATGAGATTCTGATCAGCGTATGCTGACTATTCTTCTCAGAATTACTGCATATCCTCAATGTTTTATAAATGCTTCCATCCAACTATTAATCATTCAAATATTACACACCACAGGAGGAAAAACAATGAACGCAAGTGTAGCTATTCAGGTACTGCCAACTGTAACCGATGAGAACGAAGTGATCCGTATCGTAGATGCTGTTATCGATTACATCAGATCTACAGGTCTGAACTATTATGTAGGACCATGTGAGACTTCTATTGAGGGCGACTATGACCAGTTAATGGATATCGTCAAAAACTGCCAGCTCATCGCTGCAAAAGCAGGCTGCCCGGCTATGAATACCTATGTAAAGATTTCCTATAAACCAGAAGGGGATGTGCTGACCATTGACAAAAAAGTTACCAAACATCACCAGTAAGATCCCGGCAATCCTGACGCTGTGCATCATCGTTATTGTATGGTATCTGATCTGCCTCTCCGGTCTGGTTCCGTCTTATATGCTTCCATCGCCGGTAGATGTGGCAAAAGCGCTCCTTATCAACATGCCACTGATTCTGATGCATGCAAAATATACGCTGCTGGAGGCATTTTTTGGTCTCTGTATCGGTGTGGGACTGGCTTTTGTCATCGCCACTTTAATGGAACGTTTTCTGATGATCGACCGGGCGCTGTACCCGCTGCTGATCATCACTCAGACGATCCCTACCATCGCCATTGCGCCGGTTCTTGTTCTATGGATGGGATTCGGTATGGCACCAAAGATTGCTCTGGTCGTCATTACCACCTTTTTTCCCATTGCAGTAGGACTGCTGGACGGATATAAGAGCGTGGATCGTGATGCCGTCAATCTTATGCGCTCCATGGGAGCTTCCAAAGTACAGATCTTCCGGCATCTGAAATTCCCAGCCGCCCTGAATCATTTCTTTTCCGGGCTTAAGATCTCTGCTTCCTATGCTGTAGTCGGCGCTGTAGTTGCTGAATGGCTGGGCGGATTTAACGGACTTGGCGTATATATGACCCGAGTAAAAAAAGCGTACGCTTTTGACCGGATGTTTGCCGTTATCATTTTTATCGTTATCATCAGCCTTCTGTTAATGCTGGCTGTCAATATCATCCGCCGGATATCCATGCCATGGATCCGTGTGGAAAAAGAGGAGAAAGAATCATGAAAAAAAATTGTCTGAAAAAAATTTTTGCTGCATCTTTAGCAGCAGTACTGGCAATCGGTCTGACCGCATGCGGTTCTACCGGTTCTGACACCAACACTTCCAGCTCTGCCGCTTCTGAAAAGACAGATGCTGCCAAACTGGAAAAAACAAAAGATGGGCTGACCAAGATCACATTCTGTCTGGACTGGACGCCAAATACCAACCACACCGGACTGTATGTGGCACAGCAGCTTGGATATTACAAAGATGCCGGTCTGGACGTGCAGATCGTACAGCCACCAGAAAATGGCGCTGCTCTCATGTGTTCCTCCGGCCAGGCACAGTTTGCTATTGAAGCTCAGGATACATTTGCTCCGTCCATTGATTCCGACGAACCGCTGGACATCTCAGCCGTAGCAGCAGTCCTCCAGCATAACACTTCCGGAATCATTTCCCGTAAAGGAGAAGGCATCGACCGCCCGGCAGGATTAACCGGAAAAACTTACTCTACCTGGGAATCTCCGGTAGAACTTGCAACTCTGAAAACCGTTGTCAATGCAGACGGTGGAGATTTTGACAAAATAAAACAGATCCCGAACGATATTACGGATGAACCGGCTGCTTTACAGGCGCATCAGACAGATGCCATCTGGGTATTCTACGGATGGGGCGGCATCAACGCAAATATTGAAAAAGTTGACTGCGATTTCTTCTTCTTCAAAGACATCGATGCTACCTTTGATTACTACACACCGATCATCATCGGAAACAACACCTTCATGCAGGCAAACCCGGATGTGGCAAAAGCATTCCTTGCAGCAACCAAAAAAGGCTATGAATATGCCCTTGAGCATCCACAGGAAGCAGCTGATATGCTGATCGCCGGCGACAACACCGGTTCTCTTCAGGGATCTGAAGAGCTGGTATATGCTTCCCAGAAATACCTTTCGACCCAATACAAAGCAGATGTTGACCGCTGGGGATACATTGATCCGGCGCGTTGGAATGCTTTCTACAAATGGCTGGCAGACAACAAGCTTACTAACACTGATCTGACCGGTAAAGGATTTACAAACGATTACCTTCCGGAATAAAAAGAGGCAGATTTCCATGGCATTATTACGCGCAGAGCACATCACAAAACGATATGGTTCAAAAACAATCATACAGGATATCAATATCGAACTTCATAAGGGCGAACTCGTTTCCCTGCTGGGTGTGAGCGGTTCCGGCAAGACAACACTGTTCCACATCCTCTCCGGTCTCGTAACGCCGGAGGAGGGACATGTGTATCTCAACGATACAGACATCACTTCCCAGCCGGGCAGGATCAGCTATATGCTGCAAAAAGACTTGCTGCTCCCTCACAAGAAGATCATCGATAATGTATCTCTCCCACTGATCCTGAAAGGTGTAAAAAAAGAAGAAGCTCGGCAGAAAGCTGATCCTCTCTTTGCGGAATTCGGTCTGGAAGGAACACAGTATCAGTATCCAAGCCAGCTTTCCGGCGGCATGCGCCAGCGGGCGGCTCTGCTGCGTACTTACCTTTCATCAAACGGCGTAGCACTACTGGATGAACCATTTTCCGCACTGGATACGATTACAAAATCTAATATCCACAAATGGTATCTGGACGTAATGACCCATATCGACCTGTCCACTCTGTTCATCACTCACGATATCGATGAGGCCATTTTATTATCCGACCGCATCTATATCCTGAATGGAACACCCGGCGAGATCAAAGATGAGATCATCATCAAAGAGAAAAAGCCGAGACCGGAAGAATTTTATCTGACGGACACATTCCTGAACTATAAGCGGGAGATCATTCATAAATTATGATGAAAACAGTGTTTTCTGACATTTTTATTGTCCCATATGGCTGTGATTCTTCATTGTTATTGGCAAAAAAGAAATACATCTTCCTTTATAACCGATAATACAACCGGTTCTTTCATTTATAATAAAAGCAGGCTTTCATGCTATGTTTTGAATAAGTATCCACCGGACGGATCCGTCCCCTGAGTACTTATCAACACTTGCATGAAAGCCTGTTTTTAAAATATTTCCAGTAACAGTAAAAGTACAAAAATTTTACATGAAATATCTCGTTCCCGGTTAAATTAAAAATTCGTCTTCTTGGCTCTGCCATCAATAAGAATTACCGCAAGCACACAAACAGCTATTTCCGTTACCGGAAATGCAATCCATATACCGGAAATATGCAATGCGGCATTTAACAGTCCCATAACTGGCAATAGCAGCACTGCCTGTCTCAATAATTGAATCGCAACACTTTTTATCAGTTTATTCGTGGCCTGTGCATATGTAGCTGTCATAATCGAAATCCCACTGAAAATAAATCCCACAGACATGATACGTATTGCAGGTATTCCTATCTTTTTCATTTCTTCCGATGCGGAAAACAACGTCAATATCTGATCCGGAAAAGCCAGCAGCAGGACTGTTCCAAAAGCCATCATACATACAGCTATTCTTTTTCCGCTGAGATATGTCTGCTTCAGTCGATCCTTTTTATTTGCACTATAATTAAAACGCATAATCGGCAAACATCCCTGAATCAATCCATTGACAGTCATAACAATCAGCTGTTGAATCTTAAAATATGCCCCAAAAAACGCCACTGCCGTATCAGAATAAAATACCAGAAAAGCATTAACAAATGTTACCATAAATGCACCCAGCGCATTCATAATAAATGATGGCAGACCACATCCGAAAATATCTCTTACCATTTTCAACTGAAAATGATAATTTTTAAAATCCAATCTGATTTTCTGTTTAGTAAATAAAAGTATAAAAAGGGCAATTGCAACGGTGTACAAAGGGAACATAATAAAAAACTTAATAATGGACTGCCAATC
>ERZ773103.4342-NODE-4342-length-10423-cov-2.852816_pt1 | contig 10423 bp, 7 predicted proteins | sample MGYA00511118_ERZ773103 | MGnify/ENA primary metagenome ERZ773103 (study PRJEB29015, sample SAMEA2737821) | human gut metagenome | biome: human gut; feature: human-associated habitat; material: faeces | place: China | collected 2012 ... | reverse complement strand
CTTGATAAAGTACCTTGTTTTACCGCTGCCAGACAGCACGATTTCCTGCACCGACGCTGGAAAATCTCTCTGCACGATGGTCTGCTGAGGCAGATAGCCGATCTCGTTCTGACGCAGACCATCGCCCATCTCGAGTTGCCCGGAAATGGGCTGCTGCAAACCGAGCAGAGTTTTCATCAAGGTACTTTTTCCTGCACCGTTTGTATAATTTGCGGTTTCTGCGGATTCTTTTCAATTTTCAGTCTCAATTTCCGAATATGAACCATAACGGTATTTGCAGAATTATTGAAAAACGGCTCCTGCCAGACGCTCTCATATATGTTTTGTACGGAAAAAATTTTTCCCCTGTATTTCAGCATTAATGACAAAATTTCATATTCTGTTTCGGAAGCGGATGGAAATCCTACTTCTATTTCTTTAAAACCAATATCAACCAAAGTCTGAAAAAAGAGCAGCTTTTCTTCCAAATTCATTGGATTGACAAGCGCCTGATTACCGTCACGCAAGTCTACGCTGCACCAGATTGGCGCCTTCTCAATGACTTTGTCAGGCCATGTACGGTCCGGCAATTTCACCGGTTCAAACGGAATATATTTTTCAAACCCTTTTTTCATGATAATCCTCTCCTTTATATCAATTACAATTTTTACAAATAAAAAAGCCCCGAACAGTCATATCACATACGCTGTTCGGGGCGAATATACAAATTCGCGGTACCACCCAAATTCGGTTTATGCTCACGCAACAAACCCTCACCATCTCTAACAAGATTCGGCCTATAACGCAGCCTTACGTCCGTCCCTATGAAATCATCAGGCCGGCAACTCCGGGATGAGCTATACATACCAGGTTCAGTGCTGCCTCACACCAACCGGCAGCTCTCTGAAATTCTGTCCCTACTATCTTATTCCCTTCAAAGTCTTTCACGGGCTATCTGAAATACTTCAGATAAATTTACTTGTAAAATTATTATACGCATAATACATATGATTTGTCAAGGGTAAAAAACATTTGTCTTTCATAGAAACATAACTTGACAGTACAAAGTCTGTGACACACCACTCTGTATTTTATTACAACATCCATTTTAAGATTCGATTTCTTCTTTATCACCAAACGCACGGTTTGCCGCTTCTCTTGCATAGTCTATGACAGTATGTTCCCTATTTTGCTGCTGTTCTCTCGGAGGAATGGTATCGTACACTTCCGCTACCATAGAGCGCATCCAAAGACCGGGTGTAATACGCAAAGAATAGCCATGTCCCGGTTCTACCATCCAGTCATAAAACGGCGCTCTCGGCAACCCATAGGCAGATAAAATAGACATAATGGTTCCGCCGTGTACCATCAATACAGCCGATGTCTCTCCGGTACGCATCATACGTTCCACAAATGTTTCAAACTCCATACAGACGCGCTGCATAAAGTGGCCTCCATCTTCTCCTCCGGGCGGAGACATGGTGGAACCGCTTTCCATCCATTGGATAAAATCGGGGTCATGTTCCAAATCTTTTGCTGATTTTCCTTCCCATTTTCCAAAATTGCATTCTTTGAAACCTTCAACCACAGTCGGTTCTGCATTGGGATAAATAAGGTTTAAACTATCCACGCAACGGCTCAACGGACTGGTATAGTAAGCTTGAGCGTACGGATAACTGTTTTGCTCTGCCAACTGTTTTAATTGTTCTTTACCTTCCTTGGATAAAGGGGAATCCGTTATTCCAATATACTGGCCGAGTAAATTTCCCTGAGAAATACCGTGGCGAATCAAATGTATGGTATAAGACTTCATATATTTTGCTCCTTTTTTGCCTCAGATACGACATATAGTGTCTTTACAAAGCGTTATATTTATTGTATACTTTACATATTGTTAAGTAGTTTTCAAAACTATGATATCAGATGAAGGGAGGTACCTATGTGAACGACGCATTCCCACGAATTATTACTTTGTTGCGAAAAGAACGCGGTTTGAGCCAAAAAAAGGCTGCAGAGGAATTACAAGTTTCTCAAGCGCTGTTATCGCACTATGAAAAGGGAATCCGCGAATGTGGCTTGGAATTTGTAGTAAAAATTGCAAACTTCTATAACGTATCCTGCGATTACTTATTGGGAAGATCTCCAAACCGTTCAGGTGCCACCATCACAATAGATGATTTACCGGAAGATACAGAATCCAAAGGAAAGCACAAAACAGGCATTATTGCTACCTTAAATAAAAAATTGATTATGAACTCCATTCATGTCATCTACGGTATTTTACAAGAATGCAATAACCATGCGCTGACAGAAGAAGTCTCTTCTTTTTTATCTACAAGCATTTATAAAATCTTTCGCTTGCTGTATTCTGCCAATCCTAAAAATCCGCAGGGACTTTTTGCCGCACCGTACAAAAGACATTTTGGTCTTGCCAATGCTTCTATGGAACTATCCGAAGCAAATGCGGCTTGTCTCATCAGCGGAGAAGCTGTAGAGGATTTGCAGCCGCTTGAAAAAGAAAAAGCTCCCAATTTATCTCCCGAATCCATTACAAAAAAATATCCTTCTTTTGCAGCTTCCCTATTTAATCTGATTCAAAACGTAGAACAGAAAATGGGAATCAAAAAGAAACACGATCATTAAAAGGACACTTGTATTATAACAAGTGTCCTTTTTATTTGCAAATATCTGCACGATTATTCCAGCTGTTTTAAATTGTTATACTCTTTTCTTCTGCTTAAATATTCCTTTGTTTCTTTTATTACTTGATTTGATAGTAAAAAAATAGCTACTAAATTTGGTATTGCCATAAATCCATTTAACGTGTCACAAATGTCCCATACCAATGTTAAATCCATACCGCAGCTGGCTGCTGCAAAAAAAGCAAACAAAATACGATACGGTATCAACAATTTATCTCCGCACAAATACCGCAGTCCACATTGTCCGTAATGAGACCATCCCAGCATAGTTGCAAATGCAAATAAGGTAATAGAAACAGAAATCACACCGTCTCCAAATACTCCAAATACCGTGTGAAATGCCGCAGTACTCAATGCACCGCCATCTTTCCCCGTTGTCATAGCTCCACTGCATAAAATACAAAGAGCTGTAATGGTACACATGACAATGGTATCGGTAAAGACCTGAAAAATCCCCCACATTCCTTGCTCTGCAGGCTCTTTGCAATCCGCTTCCGTATGCGCCATTACTGAAGAACCCAACCCTGCCTCATTTGTAAAGATTCCCCGTGATACTCCGCTGCGCAGAGCAATCATCATAACAGAACCGCTAATGCCCCCCGTTGCACTTTGTAAATTGAACGCGCCGGAAAAAATTTGACCAAACACACTTGGAAGCATAGCTCCGTGTACCGCAATGACAATGATACCTGCCAGAAGATAAATCCCCGCCATAACAGGCACTACTTTTTCCGTTACCTTTGCAATTCTCTGGATACCGCCGCTTAATATGATAAACACAATCAGCGCAACAACGACTCCCGTAATTGTAGTATTTACGCCAAAGCTGTCCTGCAAGGCTCCGCCAATGGCATTTGCCTGCGCCATATTTCCCATTCCAAAGGATGCCAGTACGCAGGCAATGGCAAATACAACGGCAAGCGGTTTGCATTTTAACCCGTATTCTATGTAATACATAGCGCCGCCAAGCCATTTTCCGTTTTTATCTTTTTTTCGATATTTCATACCAAGTACTGTTTCCGCATATATAGTCATCATTCCTAATAAGGCTGAAATCCACATCCAAAAGATTGCGCCGGGACCTCCAAGTGTCAGCGCAGTTGCTACGCCCACAATATTTCCCGTACCTATGGAACCTGCCAATGCTGTTGTCAGTGCCTGAAAGGGAGAAATGCCATCATTGCTTTGTTTTTTTCTTTGAAACATACCGGCAAAGGTGAGTTTCATCCATAAACCTATTTTTGTAAATTGAAAAAAACGCAGCCTGACAGTAAATAAAATTCCCGCAAGCAAAATACATATTAATACAGGCCAACCCCATAGGATAGGTTGTATGAAATGATTTGCTTTTTCTATCACCTGCAACAACCTTTCAACCGCCTTTCTTTTCCATCAATCTTATTAGATTGTATTCTCACAGCATCTATTTCATGTATATTTATAAGAAACATAAAAGGTGACAGCCAAATTCTCTGCTTTTAAAAATGAAATAATTACAAATATCAACAGGTACCTTATGCTATAATTTGAACTTACTGCTTTGAATTATGGATGTGTGATAGAACAATAACAATGTTAAATTTTTGTGCATATTTTCTTAACATTGCGGAATATAAAAAATAATTTTTAGGATAATAGCACCAAAATCCTTGAAATTTCCAAAATTTATGCTATCATTAAATTAGACGAATATAGGATGCGAAAGGGAGTTATATATTGTGAAAAATATCAACAATCAAGAAAAAAATCAAATCCCGTTACAGTTATTTCATCAAGGAACCAATCCATATGCATATGAGTTCTTAGGAGTACATAAAACTATAACAGACGGCGCTCAGGGAATGGTATGCCGTGTTTGGGCTCCAAATGCCGTTTCTGCTTCTATTGTTGGAGATTTTAATGAGTGGAATCCCTCTGCGCATCCTATGAAAAAAATTAGTGACGGTGTATGGGAGTGTACGCTTCCGTTTGAATTTGCTCAGTTTGAAGCTTACAAATTTTTAATCGAAGATGATAACGTCAATTTCATTTATAAAAGTGACCCTTACGCACACCATTTTGAGACAAGACCGGGAACAGCCTCCAAATACTATGACCTTTCAGGATACCAGTGGAACGATTCCGATTGGTACAAGGAAAAAGAAAAGCACCCGCACTATGAACAACCTGTCAATATCTATGAAATACACCTGGGTTCCTGGAAACGCTATCAAGACGGACATGTATTCTCTTACGAAAAAATTGCGGACGAGTTAATTCCATACATAAAAGAAATGGGTTATACCCATATTGAATTAATGCCTATCACCGAATATCCGTATGATGGTTCTTGGGGATACCAAGTCACCGGATATTTTGCGCCTACTTCCCGTTATGGGGAACCAAAAGAATTTATGAAATTTGTAGATAGGTGCCACCAAGCGGGTATCGGCGTAATTATGGACTGGGTTCCGGCGCATTTTCCGAAGGATGAAAGCGGACTTGCCCGTTTTGACGGTACTGCCTGCTATGAATACGCCGACCCCAGAAAAGGAGAACACAGCGATTGGGGTACCTTGGTATTTGACTACGGAAAAACAGAAGTAGTAAACTTTTTGATTTCCAGCGCTGTTTTTTGGCTGAAAGAATTTCATATTGACGGCTTTCGTGTCGATGCGGTTGCCTCCATGCTTTATTTGGATTACAGCCGTGAAGACGGACAATGGGTTCCAAACAAATTTGGCGGAAAAGAAAACTTAGAAGCGGTTGCATTTCTGCAAAAATTAAACGAAGTCGTGTTTGAGCTTTTCCCAACCGTTATGATGATTGCTGAAGAATCCACTTCTTGGCCCATGGTATCAAAACCTACTTACTGCGGCGGTCTTGGTTTTAATTACAAATGGAATATGGGCTGGATGAACGATATGCTCAGTTATATGAGCCTTGACCCATTGTTCAGAAAAGGCAGTCACGACAAACTGACATTCTCGTTCTTTTATGCATTTTCAGAAAACTTTATTCTTCCCATTTCTCATGATGAAGTGGTACATGGCAAATGTTCTCTCATCAATAAAATGCCGGGCAACAATGACCAAAAACTGGCAGGAATTCGCGCCTTTATGGGATATATGATGGCACATCCGGGCAAAAAACTAATCTTTATGGGTACAGAATTTTGTCAGTTTATTGAATGGAATTATGAGCAGGAATTAGATTGGCTTTTGCTTGCTTATCCGTTTCACCAAAAAGCAAAACATTTTTTCCAATCATTAAATCACTTCTATTTGAATACACCTTCTTTATGGGAAGTAGATTTTTCTTGGGAAGGCTTTTCCTGGATTGCCCACGATGACAATGAACAAAGTGTCATTGCATTCCGCAGAATTGATAAAAGCGGCCGCGAAATCATTGCCGTGTGTAACTTTGTACCTGTACAAAGAGAACATTACTGTATTGGTGTACCATTTGCAGGTACCTATGAAGAAGTCTTTACAACAGATGCAGAGGAATTTGGCGGAAACGGTATTACAAACGGAAATGCAATCAAAACCCTGGATGAACCTATGCATGGCTTTGAGCAATGTATTCCGCTTACCTTGCCACCGCTATCTGTTATTTATTTAAAATGCAAACGCCGCAAACAGACCAAAGCGGCTGCACATACAGACAAAACACCAACCAAAGTAACGAAAACTGTAAGAAAAACAGCAGACAAAAAAACGAAAACAACAGATAAGAAAACGAAGAAAAAAGCGGATTAATCCGGCAGCAAAACGCATACATCAAGGAGGAATGAATATGTTACCAAAACAAGAAGTAGTTGCCATGCTGCTTGCAGGCGGACAAGGCAGCAGATTAGGAGTACTGACAAAAAAACTTGCCAAACCGGCGGTTCCTTATGGCGGAAAATACCGTATTATAGATTTTCCACTGTCTAACTGTATCAATTCCGGCATTGAAACCGTGGGTGTTTTAACACAATATCAACCGCTGATATTAAATGATTATATCGGCAGCGGACAGCCTTGGGACTTAGACCGTCTGGATGCCGGTGTACATGTTCTTCCTCCCTATCAGCACATTGACGGTTCCGATTGGTACAAAGGAACCGCAAATGCGATTTATCAGAATATCAATTTTATTGAACGATATCATCCGGATTACGTCGTCATTTTATCAGGTGACCACATATATAAAATGGATTATTCCAAAATGGTAGCGTTCCACAAAGAGCATCACGCAGCGTGCACCATTGCGGAAATAGAAGTTCCTATGGAAGAAGCTTCCCGATTCGGCATTTTAAATACATACGAAGACGGAACCATTTACGAATTTGACGAAAAACCAAAACAGCCTAAGAGCAACAAAGCATCTATGGGAATTTATGTATTCAGCTGGGACAAATTACGTAAGTACCTAACTGAGGATGAAGCAAACCCAAACTCCAGCAATGACTTTGGTGGCGATGTTTTGCCCGCAATGCTGGGTGCAGGCGAAAAAATGATGGCGTATGAATTTTCAGGTTATTGGAAAGATGTAGGCACCATTGATAGTTTATGGGAATCCAATATGGACCTGCTCAATCCAAAGGTCCCTCTGGATTTAAGCGATGAAAGCTGGAAAATTTATTCTCGTAATCCAACACTCCCTCCTCATTATATTTCCAATGAAGCACATGTACAAAACGCTTTAATTGCAGAAGGCTGCGATATTTACGGAGAATTGGATTCCTCCATTGTATTTGAGGATGTTACCATCGGAAAAGGCGCAGTCGTCCGTGACTCCATTATTATGCCGGGTGCAAAAATAGAAGAAGGCGCAGCGGTACAATATGCAATTATAGGAGAACAAGCTGTTATAAAAGCAAATGCTGAAGTGGGAAAACGACCTGAGGATATGGAAAATTTAGAACAGTGGGGTTTAACTGTAGTAGGCGGTGGCTATATTGTAGCACCTAACACAGTAATTCCTCCCAAAACCATGTTAGATGCAGACGACCAAAAGGAGGAACTATAATATGCGCGGCAATAATGTAGTAGGTGTTTTATTTTCTAATGTACATGATGATAAAATTCGTGAACTGACAGAAAGACGTACCATAGCTTCCGTTCCTTTCGGCGGCAGATACCGCTTAATTGATTTTCCTCTTTCCAATATGGTAAATTCGGGTATCAGCAAAGTTGGCGTTGTGACAAAAAGCAATTTCCAATCTTTAATGGATCATCTCGGTTCGGGCAAAGCATGGGATTTATCTCGTAAACGCGATGGTCTTTTCTTTCTTCCTCCTTTTGGAAAGCAAGACCAGGATATATCCAACAGCCGCATTGAAGCGTTGGAATCCATTCGTCATTTTTTGGTAACATCAAAAGAAGATTATGTTTTGCTCAGTGACTGTGATATTGTCTGTAATATTCCCTATCACGATGTAGTTGAGGCACATATACACAATCAAGCAGATATTACTGCGGTGTATCAGCATGGCATCATTCCGCAGCATATGAGCGAACCTACTGTATACAGCGTAAAAGAAAACGGCGCATTGCGCGATATGCTGATTCATCCAAAAGTGGACGGTCCATGTAATTACGGATTGAACATGTATGTCATTAATCGTCCCCTATTAATTGAATTAATAGAAGACTGCGTCAGCAGAAACATGTATAATTTTAACCGTGATTTTATTCAGCGCAATATGTTTCAATATCGTTTTTATTGTTATGAATTTAAAGGTTATTCCAAAGTAATTTGTTCTACACAGGATTATTTTCAAGCCAATATGGATTTATTAAATCCTGATGTGAAAACACAGCTGTTTCAGCCTGATAAACCAATTTACACTAAAGTAAGAGATGATATGCCCGCAAGATACGGACTTGGTTCCAATGTAAATCAATCCTTAATCGCAGATGGATGTGTCATTGAAGGTGAAGTACAAAACAGTATATTATTCCGCGGCGTCACAGTAGCGAAAGGTGCAAAACTAAAAAATTGTGTCATTATGCAGGATACTTGTATCGGTGCTGACTGTAACTTGCAAAATGTAATTACAGATAAAGATGTTGTGATACAAGATGGACGCTCTTTTATGGGTACAGATACTTACCCTGTTTTCATCAGCAAAGGCAGCATTGTATAGATACCAAATAGAAAGGCATGTGATAGTAACATGAAAGTTTTATATTGTACAAGCGAAGCGCTTCCCTATATTGCAACCGGCGGTTTGGGAGATGTTGCAGGTTCCTTACCCCAGGCTTTGCGTCAGCGTTTGATTGGCTGCAGAATTGTAATGCCACTTTATGAAGATATTCCACAGCATTTGCGTGATGAAATGAAATTTGTCACCAGCCTTTCTGTTCCGGTTGCTTGGAGACGTCAGTATTGTGGTGTATTTGAAGCAAGATACGGCGGTGTTATTTATTATTTTATAGATAATCAATATTACTTTAAACGAAGCGGTATTTACGGTCATTTTGATGACGCAGAACGTTTTGCATTTTTCTCCAGAGCTGTTTTGGAAATGCTGCCTTTTATAGATTTCCAGCCAAACATCATTCACTGCAATGACTGGCAAACTGCCCTGGTACCTATTTATTACCATCTGTTTTATGGACATCAGGAATTTTATCAAAATATGAAAACATTGATGACCATTCACAACATTCAGTATCAAGGCAAATATGGTCTTGAGGTATTGACAGATGTATTGGGGATTCCAAAAGAAGCAACCTCCTTGGTAGAATGTGATGACTGTGTAAATCTGCTCAAAGGTGCAGTTGAATGCTCCAATTGGGTGTCTACCGTAAGTCCTACATACGCTCAGGAGATTATGGACCCATGGTTCTCATATAAACTGGATGGTATCTTAAAAGAACGCTCCTGGAAGCTCTCAGGCATTCTAAACGGTATTGATACCAAAAACTATGACCCTGAAACAGATTCGGATATTTATGCTCCTTACAGTGCTACACACCCTGAAGGAAAAGCTGTAAACAAACAAAAGTTGCAGGAGCGTCTCGGACTGGAGAAAAATCCTGATATTCCATTGATTGGTATGGTTACCCGTATGGTATCCGCCAAAGGATTGGACTTGGTCATTGAAGGATTGGACCAAATTATGTGCAGCAACAATGTTCAGTTTGTAATCTTAGGGTCAGGTGATTTTGAATATGAATCTTTCTTCCGCAATATGCAGGATAAATATCCGGGAAGATTGGTCGCATGTCAGGGATTTGTACCGGAATTATCACGCAAGATTTATGCCGGTTCAGACATTTTCTTAATGCCATCCAGAAGTGAACCCTGTGGATTATCCCAAATGATTGCACTGCGTTATGGTTCTATCCCTGTTGTAAGGGAAACAGGAGGATTAAAAGACTCCATTCAAGACAGCGGCGATGGCAACGGTAACGGATTTACCTTTCAAAATTATAGCAGCGGCGATATGGTATATGCTGTTCAACGTGCACTAACCGGATATGAAAACAAAGAAGGCTGGTCAATATTAGTGGAGCGCGCTTTAAAAAGTGATAACAGCTGGGGGCGTTCCGCCAATGAATACATTCGTTTATACAAACAATTATTAAAATAATGAAAAGACACTGTTTGAATCATCAGACAGTGTCTTTTTCATCATTAAGCATACAATTTACTTCTGTCATTCATATGGACGTAGTAATCAAAATACAGATATATTGTAATATCAAAATATAAAAGGTGCTTCTGCCGCGGCAGAAGCACCTTTTATATTTCAAATTATTTTTTAT
>ERZ773103.4340-NODE-4340-length-10427-cov-4.074720_pt1 | contig 10427 bp, 9 predicted proteins | sample MGYA00511118_ERZ773103 | MGnify/ENA primary metagenome ERZ773103 (study PRJEB29015, sample SAMEA2737821) | human gut metagenome | biome: human gut; feature: human-associated habitat; material: faeces | place: China | collected 2012 ... | reverse complement strand
GGCTGATAAAAGAGATTACTATGAGGTCCTGGGTGTCAGCAAGACTGCCAGTGATTCAGAATTAAAAAGCGCATATCGAAAATTAGCCAAGAAGTATCATCCAGATGTTAATCCGGGAGACAAAGAAGCAGAAGCTAAGTTCAAAGAAGCAACAGAGGCATACAGTGTCTTAAGTGATGCAGAAAAGAGACGTCAGTACGATCAGTTTGGTCATGCAGCGTTTGAACAGGGCGGCGGTGGTGCCGGCGGCTTTGGTGGATTTGATTTCAACGGTGCAGACATGGGAGATATCTTCGGGGATATTTTCGGAGATCTGTTTGGCGGCGGTGGAAGACGTCGTGCCAATAATGGACCGATGAAGGGTGCAAATTTACGCGCCCGTGTGAATATTACATTTGAAGAGGCAGTGTTTGGATGTGACAAGGAACTGGAGATCGTTCTGAAGGATGAATGTACGACCTGTCATGGAACTGGTGCAAAGCCGGGAACACAGCCGACTACCTGTCCGAAATGTAACGGAGAAGGTCAGATCGTCTATACACAGCAGTCTATGTTTGGCATGGTTCGAAATGTACAGACTTGTCCGGAATGTAATGGAACCGGTAAGATTATCAAAGAAAAATGTACTTCCTGCCGTGGAACAGGATATACTTCTTCCAGAAAGAAGATTCAGGTAAGTATTCCGGCCGGTATTGACAATGGACAGAGTATCCGTATCCGTGATAAAGGAGAACCTGGAACCAATGGTGGTCCGAGAGGTGATTTGCTCGTAGAAGTGAATGTAGCCCGTCATCCAATCTTCCAGAGACAGGATATGAATATCTTCTCCACAGCCCCGCTTACTTATGCGCAGGCAGCGCTGGGTGGAGAAATCCATATCAATACAGTTGATGGCGATGTGGCATACGAAGTGAAGCCGGGAACACAGACAGACACACGTATCCGTCTGAAGGGTAAAGGTGTACCGTCCCTGAGAAATAAGAATATTCGCGGTGATCACTATGTGACTTTGGTGGTACAGGTACCGACCAAGCTGAATGAAGAGGCAAAAGAAGCTCTTCGTAAGTTTGATGAGGCATGTGGAAACAGACCGGCCGCTGAGCCAAAAGACGGATCTGAGAAATCAGAAAAGAAGAAAAAGAGTTTCATGGACAAAATCAAAGAGACTTTTGAGGATTAATTCTATAAAACAGAAGAAACTTTTCGGGAAAAGAGGGAAAACCCCTCTTTTCTTTTTTTGGGTTATCATGTATATTAGATAGCAGGGTTAAAAATACAGAAGCTGTTCGTGCTTGCACGATAAGGCAATTGCAATTGTTGTATAAGTTAAGACAGGAGATTATAATATATGAAATGGAATCGTTTTACGATTAAAACCAAAACAGATGCCGAAGACATGATTATCTGTACATTGGCAGAAATAGGTGTCGAAGGTGCAGAGATTCAGGATCACCAGCCTTTGACAGAGGAAGATAAGGCACAGATGTTTGTAGATATCATGCCGGAAGGTCCAGAAGATGATGGAGTTGCATATTTGAATTTTTATCTGGAGGAAGATGCGGATAAGGATGTAATTTTACGTGACGTCAGAAATGCCCTGGAAGAATTGCGTACATTTATGGATATTGGAGAGGGTACGATTGAAGAGTCTCAGACAGAGGATAAGGACTGGATCAACAACTGGAAAGAATTTTTCCATCAGTTCTATGTGGATGATATCCTGATCGTTCCGTCATGGGAAGAAATCAAAGAAGAAGATAAGGACAAGATGATTCTTCATATTGATCCGGGTACTGCATTTGGAACAGGAATGCATGAAACTACACAGCTTGTGATCCGTCAGTTAAAAAAATATGTTAAACCAGGTATCGAACTTCTTGATGTAGGAACAGGAAGTGGTATCCTCGGAATCACAGCGTTGAAGCTTGGTGCAGGTCACGTTGTAGGAACAGACCTTGATCCATGCGCGGTTCCGGCAGTTCAGGATAACAAAGAAGCAAACCAGATCGTGGATGATACTTTTGATATGATGATCGGAAATATCATTGATGACAAAGAGGTACAGGATCAGGTTGGCTATGAGAAATACGATATTGTTGCAGCTAATATTCTGGCAGATGTACTGGTGCCTCTGACACCAGTGATCGTTCACCAGATGAAGAAGGGTGCATATTACATTACATCAGGTATACTTGATGTCAAAGAGGAAGTAGTCAAAGAAGCAGTACAGAAAGCCGGACTTACCTTGGTAGAAGTTACCAGACAGGGTGAGTGGGTATGCGTAACTGCAAGAAAGGACTGATCTCATGCAGAGATTTTTTGTAGAGCCACATCAGATCGATGAAGCGGCACATCAGATTCATATTATTGGAACGGATGTCAACCATATTTCCAATGTTCTTCGTATGAAACAGGGAGAGGAAGTCTGGATCAGTGATGGTGGACAAAAAGAATACCGCTGTGCGATAGAGGCATTCAGTGCAGATGAAGTGCTTCTTCACATTATTTATGCACAGGAACCAGATTATGAACTGCCGAGCAGAATCTACCTCTTTCAGGGACTGCCAAAAGCAGATAAGATGGAACTGATCATACAGAAGGCAGTTGAGCTTGGTGCGTATGAAATCATTCCAGTAGAGACGAAACGCTGTGTTGTGAAGCTGGATGGCAAAAAGGCTGCGAAGAAAGTAGAGCGTTGGCAGCAGATTGCAGAGAGTGCGGCAAAACAGTCCAAGCGTATGCTGATTCCAAATGTGCATCAGGTACTTTCTTTTAAAGAAGCACTAAAGTATGCGGAATCTATGGATATTCGTCTGATTCCGTATGAGCTTGCCAAAGGCATGCAGGAAACAAAAGAAATCCTTGCAGCAATTGAACAGGGACAGTCTATTGGGATTTTTATCGGCCCAGAAGGCGGTTTTGAGGAAAAAGAAGTAGAAGCTGCAATCAGCGAAGGGGCAAAACCAATCACACTGGGTAAACGTATTCTTCGCACAGAAACAGCAGGGCTTGCAATTTTGTCAGTTCTGATGTTTCAGCTTGAAAATTAGTAAAACAGGAAACGATTAAGATAAAAGAGGCAGTATATGGAAGTATATTTTGACAATTCTGCAACGACCAGATGCTATGATTCTGTAAAGGATATCGTGGTAAAAACGATGACAGAGGATTTTGGAAATCCGTCTGCCATGCATCTCAAGGGTGTAGAAGCAGAGAAGTATGTAAAAGAAGCGACAAAGACCATTGCAGGAATTCTGAAAGTGCAGGAAAAAGAAATTCTGTTTACATCAGGTGGTACAGAATCAGACAACCTTGCGTTGATCGGTGGTGCACTTGCAAATAAGCGTAACGGAAACCACATCATTATCACATCCGTAGAGCATGCTGCAGTCAGCCAGCCGGCATTATATCTGCAGGAACAGGGATTTGAAATCACATATCTTCCGGTAGATGCGCAGGGCAGGGTAAAAATGAGTGCGCTGGAAGCTGTTTTAAGACCAGATACGATCATGGTATCTACCATGCTTGTAAATAATGAAGTCGGAGCTGTGATGCCAGTCGAAGAGATTGCGAAGATGGTACATGAGAAGAGTCCAAAGGCACTGTATCATGTCGATGCAATTCAGGGATTTGGTAAATACCACATTTATCCGAAACGTATGGGGATCGATCTTCTTGCAGTCAGCGGACACAAGATTCACGGTCCGAAGGGTGTCGGTTTCCTGTATATCAACGAAAAAGTGAAGATCATTCCACAGATTCTTGGTGGCGGACAGCAGAGTGGCATGCGTTCCGGAACAGACAATGTACCGGGAATCGCAGGCCTTGGCGTTGCCGCAGAGATGGTATATACGGATTTTGATAAAAAAATACAGCACCTTTATGACCTGAAAGAACGGATGGCAGAGGGACTTTCAAAGCTTGGAGACATCACCATCAACGGAATGCCTTTAAGAGAAGGGGCACCGCACATCATGAGCGTGACTTTTCATGGAGTCCGAAGCGAAGTCCTGCTCCATACACTGGAAGAATTCGGAGTATATATTTCCGCAGGAAGTGCATGCTCCAGTCATAAGAGAAAACCAAGTGCAACACTGACAGCTATGGGACTTTCAAGAGCGGATGTGGAGAGTACCGTCCGCATCAGTTTCTGTGAGGAAAATACCTTTGAAGAGGTAGATTACTGCCTGGAAGCACTGGGAAAAACAATTCCGATGCTGCGCAGGTATGCACGTCGATAGAGAATACAGAAGAAAGGGATTTTTATGTTAGTACATGCATTTCTGATCAAATATGCGGAAATTGCCCTTAAGGGAAAAAACCGCTATCGTTTTGAAGATGCTCTCGTACATCAGATGGAGATCGCACTCTCCAAGATCGAGGGAGATTTTGAAGTAAAAAAAGAGCAGGGAAGAGTTTATGTATTCTGCCCGGAGAATTATGATTACGATGAGGCTGTAGATGCGCTGCAGCATGTATTCGGTATTGTAGGCATCTGCCCGGTTATGATCTATGAAGAACAGGGCTTTGAGAAGCTTGCCGAAGATGTTGTGGGTTATATGAAGCAGTGGCATCCGGACTTTAACGGAAGCTTCAAGGTCTGGACACGCCGCGCAAAGAAATCCTATCCGATCAGCTCCATGGAAGTCAGCGCTGAGCTTGGCGGACGTATCCTGGATGCGTTCCCGGAGGCAAGTGTAGATGTTCATCATCCGGAGCTGGATCTTTCTGTTGAGATCCGTGACAAGATTTACGTATATTCCCAGACCATTCCGGGCGCAGGCGGAATGCCCATCGGAACAAACGGAAAAGCCATGCTTCTTCTTTCCGGTGGGATTGACAGTCCGGTTGCCGGCTATATGATCGCAAAACGTGGTGTCAAGATCGATGCGGTATATTTCCATGCACCGCCTTACACCAGTGAGCGCGCAAAACAGAAGGTAGTGGATCTTGCCCGCCTGGTAGCCAAATACAGCGGACCGATCCGTCTCCATGTAGTTAACTTTACAGATATACAGCTTTATATTTATGATCAGTGTCCTCATGATGAGCTTACTATTATCATGAGAAGATATATGATGCGTATTGCCGAGCATTTCGCTAAAAAAGACCGTTGTCTCGGACTTATCACAGGTGAGAGCATCGGACAGGTTGCAAGCCAGACCTTACAGAGCCTTGCTTCTACAAATGAGGTCTGCACACTTCCGGTATATCGTCCGGTGATCGGCTTTGATAAAGAGGAGATCGTCCGTATTTCCAGAAAGATCGATACCTTTGAGACTTCTATTCAGCCGTTTGAGGATTGCTGTACCATCTTTGTAGCGAAACATCCTGTAACAAAGCCGAATCTTAAGGTGATCCGCCGTTCTGAGCAGAAGCTTTCTGAGAAAATCGATGAGCTTATGGAAACGGCTCTGAATACCACAGAGATCATTGAAATTCAGTAATCCGTTTTTAGATAAGAAAAAACAAACAGGGAACCTCGCTACAGAGGTTCCCTGGAATTACCGATATATCAGGAAAAGGGAGTTCATTGAGAACAGAAGGATTCTGAAAGCATGAAAAAAGAGGAACTGTATCCGATACAGTTCCTCTCAAATATACACCATATATTACTCGATTGTATATTTGGAAATAATCTGCATTACGTTATCCAGAGCAGCGCCGTCTGCGTGGATGTTGAGGTCGATTGGCTTGGAGAGATCCAGGCTGAAGATACCCATGATGGATTTTGCATCGATCACATATCTTCCGGATACTAAATCAAAATCGCAGTCGAATTTGCTGATCTCGTTTACGAATGCTTTCACCTTATCGATGGAATTCAGTGAGATTTTAGCTGTTTTCATTATAATAACCTCCCTTGATAAATTTTTGTTGTTTTACAGCTTTCATCTTACCTGTCAGTACCCAAAAAGTCAAGGTGAAAAGAGATAAAAATTGTTTTAATAATTAGTTAAAGTGTAAAAAAAGTGAGGAAAAATGGGAAATAAAGTTGCATTACACAACCTGGGCTGCAAAGTAAATGCCTATGAGATCGAGGCCATGCAGCAGCTTCTGGAGGAGGCGGGATATGAGATCGTGCCTTTTGAACCGGGAGCGGATATTTATGTGATCAATACCTGCACAGTAACCAATATTGCAGACAGAAAATCAAGACAGATGCTCCACAAAGCAAAAAAAATGAATCCGGAAGCGATCGTGGTGGCAACGGGCTGTTATGTACAGACCGGTGGCGAGAAACTGGAAAAAGACGAAGCCATTGATCTTGTTCTGGGAAATAACCAGAAGATCAATATTGTGGAGGCACTGGCCGAATATGCGGAAAACAAACCGGGCCATGGTTCCCATGTGATCAAGATCAATCAGACAAAAGAGTATGAGGAACTTTCCATTGATCATACAGCAGAACATGTAAGGGCATATATCAAGGTTCAGGACGGATGCAATCAGTTCTGTACGTACTGTATCATTCCCTATGCAAGAGGCCGTGTCAGAAGCCGGAATATTGAAAGTGTGCTGAAGGAGGTCCGTGCACTTGCGGAAAAAGGGTATAAGGAAGTGGTCCTTACAGGAATCCATTTAAGCTCCTATGGAGTGGATTTCCCGGAGGAGAAAAAAGAGACGCTGCTTTCTCTGATCCGTGCTGTGCATGAGATCGAAGGAATCAGGCGTATCCGTCTGGGATCGCTGGAACCGGGAATCGTTACAAGAGAATTTGCCGAGGGGATCGCGGCGCTGCCGAAGGTATGCCCGCATTTCCATCTTTCTCTGCAGAGTGGCTGTGATGAGACTCTGGAGAGGATGAACCGCAGATACAGAAGCGGGGAATACAGAGAGCGCTGTGAGCTTTTAAGAGAAGTGTATGGAAATCCGGCACTGACAACTGATGTGATCGTAGGCTTTCCGCAGGAATCGGAGGAAGAATTCCGGAAATCCTATGATTTTGTGGACAGCATCCGTTTTTATGAGACTCATATCTTCAAATATTCCAGAAGACAGGGAACAAAGGCGGCTGCCATGGACGGACAGCTGACAGAGGCGGAGAAATCCTTCCGCAGTGAGAAGATGATCGAGCTGCATCATCGTCATGCAGGGGATTATGAGAAATCCATGCTTGGCAAAAACCTGGAGGTACTGATCGAGGAAGAGTATACAAAGGATGGACGGACCTGGTATCTGGGACACAGCCGGGAGTATATAAAAACTGCTGTACCGAAATCGGAAGCTTATGGTGTAAATGATATCGTAATCGTAAAGGCAGAAGGCTTTCTTGAAGAGCATATCATGACCGGTGAAGCCGTGGAGTGAAGAACGGGATCGTATGTTGAAAGGTTATTTGTTCACTGGTAATATTTTGCGAAACGTGTTACTGAGAACGGAATGAACAGTAACGTTGACAGTTTGTATCCGCAATCCTCGTTAAATTTAAGATTGTAATTTATGTAAATTTATATTAAAATAAATAAGAATATATTTTAAGGACGTGAGAGACAATGGCAGAGAATAATCTGGGAAATACACAGTATTTCAGAACAAAACCGGATCAGGAGCTTCAGGTAAAAGAAGTCCTGGATCTGGTGTACAATGCAATGGATGAGAAGGGCTACAATCCGGTGAATCAGATCGTAGGATATATTATGTCCGGAGACCCGACCTACATCACAAGCCACAAGGGTGCGAGAAGCATGATCATGAAGGTGGAACGTGATGAGCTGGTAGAGGAGCTTCTCACCGAGTATATCAAGAACAAGTCCTGGGAACGGTAATATGAGAGTACTGGGACTGGATTATGGCTCGAAGACTGTGGGGGTTGCAGTGAGCGATCCCCTTGGTCTGACAGCCCAAGGTGTGGAAACCGTATGGCGCAAGCAGGAAAACAAGCTTCGTCGTACTCTGGCACGTATTGAAGAGATCATTTCGGAGTATCAGGTTACGGAGATCGTTCTGGGATACCCGAAAAACATGAACAATACAGTAGGAGAGCGGGCCGAGAAATCTCTGGAGTTTAAGGAAATGCTGGAGAAACGTACAGGCCTGCCTGTTGTTATGTGGGATGAGAGACTGACTACCATGGCGGCAGACCGTACTCTGGAGGAGACCGGTGTGCATAAGGAAGACCGCAAACAGTATCTGGATCAGGTAGCGGCAGTTTTTATCCTGCAGGGATATCTGGATGCTGCCGCACACAGAAGAGAGCAGCAGGAAGGCGTGGAAGAATGATCGGAAACGCAGATAGATATTTTGAGCGGATCAGGTAGCAAATGCGGATTGCGAATATCCGCTTGACAAGAACGGATAAGGAAGAATTAAATATGGAAAAAATAATATTTCAGTCAGACGACGGCACAGCTGCTGAGTTTTACGTAGAGGAGCAGACCAACATTGCGGGTGTGACTTATCTTTTGGTGTCCGATTCACAGGATGAGGAAGCAGACGCATATATTTTAAAAGACATTTCAGCTCCGGGAAGCACTGAAGCTTGTTATGAGATGGTCGAGGATGAAGATGAGCTTCAGGCTGTATACGCAGTTTTTCAGCAGATGCTGGATGATGTGAATTTTGAATGGAGGAGCGATTTTTGAAAAGCGAAAACAACGGTGACAACAGAAACGCGGAGGGCAGGAATTTTAACTCCGCAGGTGGTTCCAGAAGACAGGGACCAAGACAGAGAAAAGCTGGATCAAGGACAAGACAGTACCGTAGTGGGAATAATAACAATAAGCCACATCAGGACAAACCTTTCCGCCCAGCAGTGAAGAAAACAGCAGCAGCCGGAGCTGTAAAGAATAACAGCAGAAATATGCAGAGACCGGTAAGAAACAGCGGCAGACCTTCCGGAAAGAAGAACAACCGCAGATCATCCTCGAAACTGAAGATCATACCGTTAGGCGGTCTGGAACAGATCGGAATGAACATCACTGCCTTTGAGTATGAGGATAGCATTGTAGTTGTAGACTGCGGACTTTCTTTCCCTGAAGATGATATGCTGGGAATTGACCTTGTCATTCCTGACGTGACATACTTAAAGGAGAATATTTCCAAAGTCAAAGGCTTCGTGATCACTCACGGACACGAGGATCATATCGGAGCACTTCCGTATGTACTGAAAGAGGTTAATGTTCCGATTTATGCAACCAAGCTTACTTTGGGACTGATCCGCAATAAATTGAAAGAACACAATCTTGTGCGGTCCACGAAGATGAAGGAAGTGAAGCACGGACAGGTGATCAATCTTGGAGATTTTGCTGTAGAGTTCATTAAGACCAACCACAGTATCCAGGATGCATCTGCACTTGCGATCTACTCTCCGGTAGGTATCGTGGTACACACAGGAGACTTTAAGGTAGACTATACACCGGTATTCGGAGATGCCATTGACCTGCAGCGTTTTGCTGAGATCGGTAAAAAAGGCGTCCTTGCACTGATGTGTGAGAGCACTAATGCAGAGAGACCGGGATTTACCATGTCCGAGCGTACAGTAGGGCATGTATTTGATAATTTGTTTAACGAATATCGTACATCAAGGATCATCATTGCAACTTTTGCTTCCAACGTAGACCGTGTACAGCAGATTATCAACACTGCATACCGTTTCGGAAGAAAAGTCGCAGTAGAAGGCCGGAGTATGGTTAATGTTATTTCCGTAGCATCTGAGCTTGGCTATCTGCAGATCCCGGAGAACACACTGATCGAGATCGACCAGGTGAAGAATTATCCGGATAAGGTTGTCCTGATCACAACAGGAAGCCAGGGTGAGTCTATGGCAGCACTTTCACGTATGGCAGCCAACATCCATAAAAAGATTACCATCAAGCCTAACGATACCATTATTTTCAGCTCCAACCCGATTCCGGGAAATGAGAAAGCCGTTTCCAAAGTCATCAATGAGCTGTCCATGAAAGGAGCCAAGGTTATTTTTCAGGATGTCCACGTTTCCGGACATGCTTGCCAGGAAGAAATCAAGCTGATCTACTCTCTTGTAAAACCGAAATATGCGATCCCAATCCATGGTGAGTACCGTCATCTGACAGCACAGAAGCACATTGTGGAGGATCTTGGAATCCCGAAGGAGAATATCTTTATCCTTGCATCCGGTAACGTACTGGAACTGGACGGACAGGATGCCAAGGTAACAGGAAGCGTTCACACAGGAGCGATCTTTGTAGACGGACTTGGGGTTGGTGATGTCGGAAATATCGTACTTCGTGACCGTCAGCATCTGTCTGAGGACGGAATTATGATCGTAGTTATGACATTGGAGCGTCACAGCAATGTAGTCCTTGCAGGTCCGGATATTGTTTCCAGAGGTTTTGTGTATGTAAGAGAATCTGAGGATCTTATGGAGCATGCAAAACAGGTTGTGGAGACCGCACTGGATTCCTGCCTGGAGAACAATATCACTGACTGGGGCAAGATCAAAACCG
>ERZ773103.4330-NODE-4330-length-10446-cov-3.430661_pt1 | contig 10446 bp, 7 predicted proteins | sample MGYA00511118_ERZ773103 | MGnify/ENA primary metagenome ERZ773103 (study PRJEB29015, sample SAMEA2737821) | human gut metagenome | biome: human gut; feature: human-associated habitat; material: faeces | place: China | collected 2012 ... | reverse complement strand
TGTGACTGTCCCTAAATGGAAGAGGGAGGTGAGTTGAGAAAGAATGGCAAGGATATCATAGGAAAACAGCTTGCTGGTCTTATTGAAGGTGATGTTGGCCAGCTTGCGGTATTCATTGGTGTCCTCATGCACGGTCTCCTTGACCAGCTCACGGGAGATCACAGAGGCGTTTCCACCTTTGTTATCCCGGCAGTACACCTTGAAGATCTGTGGGCCGCTGTCGGTTTTCACTACCCGGCGCTCGTAAATATCGCCGGTGGCGGAACGAAAAGCGTCCCCCATGGCAGTCCGATTGCTCCTGCCCTTGGGAAATCCTACGGCGTCACACAGGCTTTCCAACTCGTCCCGGTCGATCAGGATGCTGGAAAGTGAATAGTACAGCACCTTTCCCAAAACATCTCCGCCGTCCTGAGAAACGGCGGCAAAGTCTTCAAAGCGGATGGTTTTCTCATTGTTCAACATTGTTTTTTACCTCCGAAATCAAATCTTTGGTTGCCTTTTGATGGCAGGCCGCACACTCAAAGTACCGGCTTGCCTGTTCGTATTCCGTGTCCACATAAATCGTCCGGTATGTGGAAAACTCTGCCGGAGCTCCACACCAGCAGCATAAACGGTTGGTTGGCAAAGCGTTCTCCTTTCGCTGGCGGGCCCTATGCCGCTGTGGGCATGGCCCACGGCTTGTTCTGATAGACCGTCACCGTCTGATACCCCATCTGCTGATAGGCCCAGAATCGGTGCAGGCCGTCGATCACCACGCCGTTGACGCTGACAAGGGGCGGAAAGTCCACTTTGCCTGCCCACAGGAGCTTCAGATAGTATTGCGCTTTCTTCATGTCCGCAGGTTTCCCGGCAGTCAGCTGGTCTATCGGAACTGTTAATTCCTCCCACTCGCAGGTGTGGATAAAGCCGCGGTCCTGCTCGGGATATTCCTGTTTCCACAGGCTTTCCAGGCGCATGGTGATAAAGTTTGAAGTCATATCCAAAATGTTCACACCCTTTGAGGCCGCTTCATTGCGGGCCTTGTAGAAGTCGTCCACGCCCTTGAAGGTCATGTTCCAGTTCATCAGGCGTACCCGGAGATTGGGTATGCTCTGTACCGTTTCCAGGATTTTTCCCAGGGCGTTTCGCACCCGCCAGTTGACCAGCTTATCCATGTCCAGGGCAACCACGACCTCTTCCAGATTCTCCATGGACTGGAGCGCATCCTTGAGGCCGGCGATGGCCGTCACGCCAGCAAAGCAGAGAAAGAGCGCGTCGTGATCCAGGAAGCTGGCCACATCGCCTTTTAAGCCTCCCTCTGTGAGATAGGCGGTCCTGGCATGGATATTCCCGGTGACATGGATATAGGAGTAGCTGCGGGTCCCATGAGCCTTGCCGCGGCTGGAGAGCCACCGGTATTTTCGATCCGGCTTGGTCTCATCATCCAGCCGGATCTGGAGACCCTGGATATAGCCGTTCCTGTCGCGGCACGGCACCAGAAGCCCCGAATGGCCGAGGATGTTCCAGTATCCCCGGTCAACATAGAAGCCCGGGACGCCCTCCAGATTGTGAAAGTCGGAAAGGATGCCCGCCAGAAAACGCCGGGCGGAGCTGGACATGGGCAGAGTGCGGTACATGTTTTGCTCAATACGCTCCTCACTCAATCCCCGAGCCAAAAGATCGGCTTTGTGCTTGGGGGAGAGCTCCAGGTGCATGAGCATATCATAGTAGACATTGTGCCGGACGGCCAGGGAGCTGGGCTCCCGTTCCGCCGGTTTTTGTGACAGGGGCTGCTGGGGAAACCGGTAAAGAACGCTGTCCTCCGATAACGCCCGAAACGCCTGCCGGTTTGAAACCCCCTCCATCTTGGCATAGAGGGACACGCTGTTGCCCTTTTCTCCGCAGAGCACACAGCGGAAAATATTTCTGGTGGTGTTGAGAAAGAGATGGTGTTTCCCTGGCCCGTGGTCGCCGCAGAATGGGCAGGAGGCTTCCACCTCCTCCCATTCCAGCGTGCGGTCATTCAGGACAAGCCCACATCTTCTCGCCACATTCAGGATCGGAAATTCCTGATAAGAATGGCCGGAACGGTGCTTGCCCATAGGCGCTCACCGTTTTATGCGGCTTTCGGGACACCCGTACCCTGGCCTTGTTTTCGCCAAGGTCAGCCTCTGTGAAATTCTGGCGCACCAGATTTTTAGGCTCCACTTTATCACCGTCGCAGATGATAAATTTCACCGGACGCTCCAACGCATATAAGAGCCGGTAAAGGTGCGGCGCAATGTGGGCTCCGGTCCCGCCGGCGCCCAGCATGACGATCTTTACAGGCCGTTTTTTTGAGAAGTTCATGCGGCCACCCCAAAAGCGCCCTCTGCATCCGTGCAGATCTGTGTCAGCCATTCCGGGGGAAAGTGCCCTACCGGGGGCATCTCCAGGACCTGCTCGGGGGCAATCTCCAGGAAGCGCCCGCCGTTGCTGATGCGCACCGTGATCTCCGGGAAGTAACGGTCCAGCCGGCCGACTACCATATAGACCCGGGTTGCCCTTTCGTCATGGTCATCCGTCTTGGAAAATACCGCGGGCATCCGGTTGTGGGAGTGCAGGTCAGCGTAGTGGATATAGCGGTCGCTGGTCATCAGCTCTTCATCGTCCAGAAGGGCGTCAACAGAAACTCCGCTCACGATCTGCTTCGGGACGCGGATAAAGTACCGCTGCTCCTGCTTATCCCAGTAGAAATGCACCAGGGCCTCCGCCGGTTGCCGCCCCTTTCCCTTGCGCATCATCGTGCGGAACAGGCCTATGGCCTGCTCCATCAGCGAATAGGGAATGCGGGGCAGGGACGGGTGGAAACCCGGCCGGATCTCATCCAGCACGGTGATGTTTTCAGCGGGGGTGACAAACTCCCCCGCGCCTGTAATACGGCGCTCATAGACCTTTCCATCCCGCCCGGGGATAAAGGTGATGGTTTTAGGCGAGGCCTGGGCCTCCGACAGATACAAAAAAGCGCCCTTATATGCACTGGCATCTCCCTTTTTCTGCATACTGATTGAGGGTTTGACCAGGCACTTGGGGTGCTTGTCGGTTGCCTTCTTCAAAGCGTTGATAAATTCCTTGGAGGTTTCGATCTCGCGCTTGATTTGGCCGATTTTGGTTTTCTTGGGGAGAACGATCTCCTTGACGATCTTGCCGTAAACGACTTTCCAGCTCAGGCTCTGCGCTTCGTCAAACTCCGGAAAGTCCGTCAGCTTGGAGAGGCGGAGTTCATCGAATGTCTGCTCGGTGTCTTCGATGGGCGCTTCCGATCCATTGTAGGAGAACACCGGAAGCTGGGCGAAGATGGGTTCGGCCACTTTTGGGGCGGTCTTTTCTTCTTGACGCTCCATAGCGGCAAGAAGGGGATTGTCCTCCGCTTCCTCCGGCTTATCAGAGGCATGGTCCTCCTCACTTTTCGGCGCGGGAGGTGATTTTGGCTGTGGATCTTGAGGGGCCGGAGATTTGGAAATCTCATGGGACTCATCCTCTTCCACGGTCTCGTGATTCTGGTCGGTTTCGTCTTTCTCTTCCGGGATTGAGTCATCTGCCTGCACAGCGCCGGCGCCTTCTGCCGGAGGCTGTTCTGTCGCTTCTCCGCCCGCGAGCAGATCAGCAAATGGGTTTTGGGTGTTGCTGCCGGTCAATTCAGTGAAGCCACTCAGGTCGAATGGGTTGTCACCGCTTGCGTCGGCTGTCCCTCCGGGGAAAGTAAACAGGTTTTCATTCATGGTCGTTTGCTCCTTTCTGTGTTTAGTGCACAAAAAAGCCGCAGCCGCCCCTTGAATGGGGTAACTGCGGTTTTTGTGCGTGGTCGGTCCGGTATTTAGGTTCTGGCAAGTCTCCGCTTGGGGCGCATTGGCCCCTCACGGGTAAAAATCTGACCTACAAAATCTGACCTAAATACAAGTAGAGCATACCACCTTTTTCATCTCTTGAACAGTTGCGCTTTTTGCCAGGATGTGCCACAAATAAACCAACGGAGCTATAATTGCCATCCCGTGGCGGCGGTTCGCAGGGTTAAAAACCTTTGGTAAATTCCCTCCTTTTGCAGCAACTCATGATGTGTTCCCCTCTGAACAATCCGTCCCTGGTCTATTACAATAATCTGGTCGGCGTTTCGGACGGTGCTCAGGCGGTGGGCAATCGAGATCAAGGTCTTATCCTTTGTCAACTCCTGGATGGCAGATAAAAGCGCCTGTTCATTCTCCGGGTCCACGCTGGAGGTCGCTTCGTCCAGAATGATGATGGGAGCATCTTTCAAAATGGCCCTGGCGATGGAAATACGCTGCTTTTCTCCGCCGGAGAGGGTGGAGCCGCCCTCTCCGATGATTGTGTCGTACCCATCAGGGAGAGATAGAATGAAGTCATGGCAGCAGGCCCGTTTTGCGGCCGCTATCACCTGCTCACGGGTGGCTTCCGGCCGGCCAAACCGGATGTTGTTTTCCACAGAGTCGTGAAAAAGGTACACATTCTGAAAGACCATGCTGATGTATTCCAGCACACTGTCCGCAGTATAATCCCTCACATTTTTCCCGCCAATCCGAACGGTCCCTTCCTGCACATCCCAAAAGCGGGCAATCAGATTGCAGAGTGTAGTCTTGCCGCTGCCGGAGGGCCCTACAATCGCGCAGGTGGTGTGCTCCGGGATTTCCAGTGAAATATCATGGATCACCTGGCGGCCCCCATAGCCAAATGAGATATGTTCCAGAGAAATATCATAGTGGGACACAACCAGTTTCTCCGAGCTGGCATCCATCTTTGGAATGTCGGTGACTTCCTCCAGCCGGTCCAGTTCCGTATTGATCTTCTTGCTCAGAAAGGCGCTGTTGCCCATCGTCTCCAAATCGGAATAGACTGTGAAAGCGCAGAACAGGAAAGTCAGGCAATAAGGCCGGCTGATCTGCCCCGCCAGATACAGCAGAGCCGCCGCCGCAATCAGCACACAGCTCATGAGCTTAAAGGTCACCCCATAGAAACGGAGGACGCCAGCTGTAGCCTTTTCCTGGCCGTAGTCCGCATCCCATTTTTTCTGGAACGCAGCGCGGACTTCCCGCTGTCCTTCGTCACCTTTAGAGAAAGAACGCAGCACCGAAATACCCCGTATGTATTCCATCACCTTACCGACCAGATGCTCCTGGGCCTCCTGGTAAATGGGGGCATATTGGGCGGCGCGAAGCCGCACCCAACGCAGGACCAGCATCCCAAGTGCCAGCCCCACAAGGCTCAATCCCGCAATCACCGGGCTGAAAAAGAACATCATCACGGACATCAGTACAGCCATAGCCACACCGCTGGTCATCTGCTCAATCGCCAGCATGGAGTACCCCTCCAAATCGGCAATCGTGGTGGTGAGCATGGCCTGAATGGTGCCCAGATTTTGTTCTGAGAAATATCCCATGGGTGCCTGTTTCAGCCGTTCTCCAATCTCCAGCCGGTAGTCCCGGAAAATGTCATAGCCAGATCCGCTCATGGTACGGTCATACATCCACTGGAAAAAGAAGCGGCCCAGCACACTGCCCAGAATTACGCCAAAAGCCTGCCCGATGATGGCCGGGGAGAGTCCATCCAGATGGAGCAGAATCCAGAATACACCGAACATCATAAACCCGTTGAAGAATGATTTCAGAATATTGCAGACAATCCCTGCCACGATTTTTCCCCGGCTGTTTCCCGCAATTTTAAAGATACGGCGAATCATTTCAAACATCTTCTACCCCTCCTTCCGTAGAGCCGGCGTAGTCCTGCCACATTTTCCGGTAAAGGGGGCAGTTCTCCAGAAGCTCCTCCTGAATGCCCCGGCCCACAATCTCGCCATTGGCAACAACCAATATCTGGTCGGCATTGCGGATTGTATTCAGCCGGTGGGCCACGACAATCAGAGACTTTCCCACCACCAGCTTGCTGATAGCCTGCTGGATCAGCGCCTCGTTCTCAGGGTCTGCATAAGCGGTCGCCTCGTCCAAAATAATGACGGACGCCTGCTTGAGCATGGCCCGCGCAATGGTGATGCGCTGCCGCTCTCCGCCGGAGAGGCGGTCCCCGGCATCACCGGCCATGGTATCATAGCCCTGCTCTAACTGCATGATAAAGTCGTGGCAGTTGGCGGCCTTGGCCGCAGCCTCTACTTCCTCGTCGCTGGCATCTGGATTTCCCATGCGGATGTTTTCCCGAATGGATTTGTCAAAGAGAAAATTGTCCTGGGCTACATAGCTGATTTCACCCATGAGCTGTCCAAATGGGATGCTACGAATATCCTGCCCGCCAAAGTGGACCGTACCGGAGGTTACATCCCAAAAACCGGCCATCAGCTTGGCAATCGTAGACTTCCCGGAGCCGGATGGACCGACTATGGCGGTCATGGTACCGGGCTGTGTCTGGAATGAGATACCGTGGAGAATTTCGGCTTCGTTATAAGCAAAATGGACATCCTCAAATTGATAACACCGCTCCCCAAGCTCTGCGGGCTCTGTGGGGCGGACAAGTTCCGGTGTTTTCAAAAAGGCGGTGACCTGTTCCAGATTGCCCTTAATCATGCTGACCTGCTCCATGGCTTCGGATACCTTCATCAGAGGCGCAATAAACCCCAGAGGCACCACCAAGGCCACCAGAAAGACAGGGAGAGAAAGACTTCCCTCCATGTAGAGCCACGCTCCCACTGGAAGGGTCCCCAGAAGCGTAGAAGGGAGGACCGCCCGGGCCGCCGCGTTCCAAAGCCAGCACTGGCTCCACCATGCCATGGTGGAATCGTGGAAATAGCGGACAGAATCAGCATACTTTCCATAGGAAGCTGCGGACCGGTTGAACGCCTTAATGACCTGAATGCCGTTGACATACTCCACCAGAGCACTGTTCATCTCGTTGGCAGAGCGCATATAGTTCTCCATGCGGGGCCCATATCCCCGCATCATGGCGGCAAAAAAGAGGGTGCCCAGCGGAATTGTCACCAGTGCGGCCAGCCCCATCCGCCAGTCCAGCAGAAAAATCAGAAGAATACTGCATAGGGGCGCGGCGATGTTAGAGGGCAGTTCCGGCATGAAATGGGCCATGGAGTCCTCCAGCTTCGCCACATTGTCCACAATCAGATTTTTGAAAGCTCCTGTGGGCGTTTCCAGCATGACGCCCATGGGGATCTTCGCCATCCGACCTGTAATGGCCTCCCGGATATTTTTCAGTATGGTAAAGGAAATTTTGTGGGACATCAGGGAGGACCGCCAGGTAAGCAGCATTTTTATGATCTGGCAAACTGCGGCGCCTCCGCAGAGAAACAATACCAGCTTGGGCGTTGCAGTCCCCCGGTACAAGGCGTCCGCGAGGACAGCCACCATTAAAAACGGGCCTATGCCAAACAGTTCTCCCAAGACAGCCAGGAAGATGGAGAGGAGCATTTTACCGTTGTTTTCTCCCACGAAAGCAAAGAGCTGCCGAATCGTTCCCGGTTCTTTCGACTTCATAACCAGCCTCCTTTCAGGCCACAAAAAATACAAGGAGGGTATTGCAATTTCAAGTGCCCTGTGCTAAAATCTGAATTACATCGTAATATTACAGTGTAATTTTAGTATAGGACGGAGGGACAGCGAATGTCAAGAGACTTTCAGCAGACACACGAAAATCTTTTGTTCTGCGCCCAAAAACACTTTCTGGAATACGGTTTTGAGCGGGCCAGCATCCGGGAGATCTGCAAGGACGCCCATGTGACCAATGGAGCTTTTTATAACCACTTTGACGATAAGGAAGCCCTGTTCGGCGCGCTGGTGGAGTCTGTTGTCCAGGAGGTCAAGGCCATCTATGAGGCGTCAGTAAATGAGCACATGGAACTGGCAAAGACGGATGACTTGAAATCCCTCTGGAAACTGTCGGAGGAAACGCTGTCGGTCATTATCGAATACATCTATGAGCATTTTGATGTATTCCGGCTGCTTCTCATGCGGGCGGAGGGCACGCGGTATTCCTCCTTTTTGGATGATGTTGTCTGTCTGGAAACCCGGGTCACGCTGAAGTTCTTTGCGGAATTGAAATCTCGGGGCTTCCAGGTCCGCGAATTGGCGGAAGAGGAGTGGCATATTCTGCTCCATGCGTATTTTGCATCTCTGGCTGAAGTGGTCATGCACAACTTCCCCAAGGAGGCCGCGCTGAAATATGTTCATACGCTTGTCTCTTTTTTCAACTCCGGATGGCAGACAGTTTTGGGGATCTGATCCCCAAAATTTTTGCGCAATAGTTAGCATCTACTAACCAAATGATGTGGAGGTGAAACCGCAGCGTCCCCTTTGCACGGGGTTTTGCAACACTTAATTCTTTTCAGAAAGGACATATTAAAAATGGAAAACACAAAGAAGCTCACAGGTAAAGACCTAATCAATGTCGGCATTTACACAGCCATGACCCTCGTTATTTTCTTTGTTGTCGGCCTGCTTACTGCGCTGCCGGTGGTTTACCCGTTCCTGTTCATAATTTGGCCTATCGTCTGCGGCATTCCTATGATGCTCTACTATACCAAGATTCAGAAGTTTGGTATGCTGACCATCACAGGTATCATCGGCGGCATCTTTTTCTATCTGATCGGCTATGGCTGGATCGGCCTGCTCGGCTGGGTACTCGGTGGCATTCTAAGCGATGTTGTGCTCAAAATCGGCGGCTATCAGAAATTCAAGGCCACTGTTCTGAGCTATGCCTGCTTTTGCCTTGGCATCATGGGCTGCCCCGCCAATCTCTGGTTTGCCGGCGAAGCGTATTGGGAAAACATCCACACCTCCATGGGCGATCAGTACGCAAACACCTTGCAATCCCTGATGCCCTCCTGGATGCTGTATGTGGGCTTTGCGCTGCTGTTTGTGGGCGGTATTTTGGGTGCGCTGCTGGGTCATAAAATGCTGAAAAAACACTTTGAGAGAGCTGGAATTGTGTAATGGAGCAGTTTCAAGCGGTTGTTGAAAACAGAACAGGCTTTTGCTTGGACCCACGAACCAAGCTGCTGCTGATGGCCGTTGTCGCTACCGCGGAATTTCTATACAGCCACACCGCCTTTATGATCGCGGTGGCGATGATTCCCTTCGTCCTGTTGTTGACTAACCGGCAGTATAAGACGGCAACGGTGTTCTTCTGCCTGTTCGCGGCGGGGCTGTTTGTACAGGCCATCCAGAACTCCGTCCAGTTTCCCATGATCGTCAATATGCTGGTAGTCCTGTTGGTGGGACTGGTCCTGCGGCTCTTTCCGGCCTTTGTGATGGGGGCCTACATCATCAAATCCACCACGGCCAGCGAGTGCATTACCGCGCTGGGCCGGATGCACATTGGGCGGCAGATCACCATTCCGCTCTCCGTCCTGTTTCGCTTTATCCCTACCATGCAGGAGGAGTCGGCCGCCATCAAGGACGCCATGCGGATGCGGGAGGTCCAGTTCGGGACAAAGAAATTCTGGCAAAACCCCGCCGCCCTGATTGAATACCGTTTTATTCCCCTGATGATCTCGGTGGTCAAAATCGGGGATGATCTCTCCGCGGCGGCCCTGACCCGCGGCTTGGATAACCCGGTCCGGCGCACCAATATCACAAAGGTCGGTTTTACTGGCTGGGATCTGCTGGCGGTGCTGATTGCCGGAGCCGCACTGCTCTCCACATACTTTTTCAGTCCGTGGTAAGGAGGTGATACCGTGATCGAATTGAAAGATGTTTCCTTTACTTATGAGAGCGGAGAAACCCAAAATAACCTGAACCATATCAATCTGACAATCCAGGATGGCGAAACCATCCTGCTCTGCGGAGAGTCCGGCTGCGGCAAGACGACGCTGACCCGGCTGGTCAACGGTCTGATCCCGCATTATTACGGCGGGAAGCGGACCGGGCAAGTCCTTTTAGACGGGAAAGAGTTAAAAGACTATCCTCTTTATCAAATCGGGCAACGGGTGGGGTCTGTATTCCAAAACCCAAGGACGCAATTCTACAATGTGGATACCACCAGTGAGATCGTTTTCGGTTGTGAAAACATGGCCCTGCCGGTCTCGGAGATGCGGAAGCGTCTGGAGGAGACTGTCCACAGTCTCAAGCTGGAAAAACTGCTGAATCGGAGCTTGTTTACTCTGTCCGGTGGAGAAAAGCAGAAAATTTCTATTGCGCGGGCATTGCTGAAAAATGCAAATGTTATTATTTTGGACGAGCCAAGCAATAATCTGGACAAAAAATCATTATAAGATCGGAAGAGCATATTGGAAAAAATTTCTCATGAAAAAATGGTTATTGTAATTGACCATAATGACATATTTGAAGCCGTAGCATCTTTAATAATAAATCTATAGTTAAAATCAGACTATCGCTAGTGAACGTTCAATAATTTCTGCTCTGCAGCAAGTTATGGGTAGAAACAACTGCTTGAAAATAATATTAAAAGTAAAATCCGCCGAGGTTCACGACATCCCATCGCTAAGATCACTGCCTTTGC
>ERZ773103.4328-NODE-4328-length-10453-cov-6.273706_pt1 | contig 10453 bp, 6 predicted proteins | sample MGYA00511118_ERZ773103 | MGnify/ENA primary metagenome ERZ773103 (study PRJEB29015, sample SAMEA2737821) | human gut metagenome | biome: human gut; feature: human-associated habitat; material: faeces | place: China | collected 2012 ... | reverse complement strand
AACGGAAGATCATTTCCAGACAAAGGATCGTATCTGCTGCTTCCAGACATTTTGAAAGAGAATGCGGATCATCTGCCGTCAGATGAGGCACAATCGCTTTCATCTTTTCGATATCAGCATACACTTCCTGTATCTCTTTCTCATTTTTCAGAATACATTTATGTACATCAAAAATATATGTTTCGATCATATCATAGATCTCTTTGAAATGATGCGTATCATTTCTGTGAAGCGGCGCATAGATTTTCTCTTTTAATGCTGCAATCTGATTCAGATCCAGTTCATCCCAGTCTGCTTTTGCCGCATACGGAGCGATACTGTCTCCGGCCATCATACCTGTTGTGGAAGCATTTCCGAGACCATCGCCACGGGTCCATCCAAAATACGCATTTCCCTGTGTGGAAATCTTACCCGGAGCCCAGAGTCCTTCCACGCCTGTCCGGATCTCTTTATCTACTTTGATCGGTTCTACCTGGATAACGGTCTTAATGGTAGTCTCAACCACATCTCCCATCGTTCCCAGATTTTTCTGTGTCTTGTCAAATACCAGATGCTCCCATTTCATTTTGTCACGGAACATACGCTGGGTAGATTCATTCATATCTGTTCCACCAATCATCATACGGACTTCATCCGGATGAGCAAGATCGACGGTCAGAGGACCATTTCCAGCAGCCACCTCTTTTACCATGGCATCTACCAGAGCAGGGGTTACTTCCCATTCTTTATGACCGATATATTTATCTGTCAGATTTTCGCCATTTTTGTTGCAGATCATATTGAATCCACCATAGATTGGGGTATTAGTCTTTTTAAATACCACATCTACCTGTGTGGAAAATTCTACATTTCGCATCACAGCGCCTACACGGTACATTGCTCCGACACCGGTTCCATAACCCATAAATTCCAGACCTATTTTTTTGAAATGACATCCCTGTGTCGCCATGGCAACTGCTTTTGCATGGAAGATCTTACATTCCATGTGATCCATGTCAAATCCAATCGCACCGATAACTTTTCCACCCTTACTTGTAAGCAGTTCAAAAATGTTGACCCTGCTCAGCAGTCGGATACCAAGCTTCAGTGCCATCTGACGCAGCTGTGCACAGACATCGATGGATACGCCACCCATATCCAGAGCATCCGGGATGAACGGAAGCGGTGTAGCCTCTCCATCCTCATTACAGGATGTAATAACGCCACAATGTTTCATATAGTCAATGTTATCTCTGTGATATACGAGATAATCTCTTAAAAATTCCTGATCATTCAAAAATGGTGTATGCGCATGTACCAGATATTCCAGCGCATTTTTTACGCCATTCTGATGCTTAGATGTAGCACGGATTCCGTTTCCGGCTTTTGTCGCCTGTCCATTCCATCCGATGATACCTTTATCAATAACAAGGATATCCAGTGACGGGTCATTCTCTTTTGCACGGATCGCAGTTACCAGACCCGACATACCGCCTCCAACGACGAGAATATCCGAAGTATACAGTTCTCCATAATCTTTTACATCTGCCATGATTTCTACCTCCTACTCGCCATCTTTCTTCATCAGTGCAGCACTGTACTCCAGCGGATCCACCTGCAATGCTGAAATAACCTGAATATCAATGACATTGTTCAGGCAATCCATCTCACACTGGTAACATAATACGCATTCATCCGGATATTTCGGATATGCATAATGTTTCTCTTCATCCCACTGCCATACATTTTCCATACAACGGCGGATACATCTTCTGCAACCGCAGCAACGGTCGGTGTCTACCACATAGCGAACGCTCTGCTGCTGGCCTTTGTTCTCAACTATCATCCCATCTTCCTCCTGATCAAATAATTCTCTTTTACTCTCCCGATTTCTATACCTTATACTCCCTTCGGTTGATGATAAAAGTATATCTCTATTCGGCAATTACAAGATCATCTCATTTTGCAGGAATTAAACTGCCATTTTCTACAGTTATATAGAAATTTTTTTATCTGAAAAACTATGATTTTTCCTGTATATTTTATGTGCTTTTCTAAAAGAAAAAGCCATCGCAAAAAACTGCGACAGCTTTTTCAAGGTAATTTATGGGTATTTTATTGTAAGGGTAAGATATTGGCTTTACTTATTATTAGATTTTCTGTATTACAGTATTTATAGTATGTTTTTGTCTTTTATGAAAACAACCTCGCATCTTTACGAATATCGCTTACATACGTTCTCTTACAACTGCAACAAATTCTCCGATAGTATTCAGATTACTTGCCTCCTGAATCTCGATCGTCACATCAAGTTCTTCCTCAATGGTAGAGATCATAACGATCATCTTCATGGATTCGTTGGACAGATCTTCACGAATATCTGTATTTAATGTAATGGCAGATGCGTCTACTCCATAGGCATCTGCTGCTGCCTCAATGACTGTTTTTGCAACATCGTCCAACTCTCCGTCAGATGCCGCCGCAGTTGACTGTGTTGCAGAAGCACCTGCGCTTTCCGTTTCAGCACCTGCATCAATGGTCTCTTCTCCCAGTCTCTCTTTTACTACATTTACAAACTCTCCAATGGTATTCAGATTGCTCGCTTCCTGAATTTCAATCGTTACATCCAGCTCATCCTCAATAGTAGAAATCATAACGATCATCTTCATAGATTCGTTGGACAGATCTTCACGGATATCTGTATTTAATGTAATGGCAGATGCGTCTACTCCATAGGCATCTGCTGCCGCATTGATCACAGCCTGTGCTGTTTTATCACTGCTAATGTCTGCCGTCTTGGCTGGAGCTGCAACTTTTGCTTCCTCTTTCTGAGTTTTTGGTGCCTTAATCTCCGGAATCTTTTTAAATCCATTGTCTTCCACCAGTTCCCAGGCTACGACTTTGACATCCTCATCCTGGAAGATCAGAGGTTTTACTTCTACTTCATGTTCTTCAATATATTTATCAAATTCTGCATATTTGTCATAATCAATATGTAACAGGCTGGCATTGAAAGAATTGATATCCATATCCGGGATTGCTACTTCTACTGCAAAATAATCGCCATGTTCGTTTCTGAATTCCGGATCGCCAAATGCACCCTTTGTAATAAGTGCCTGTTTTACAACGCCACGCATATTGGTAAGGTCTACCCATTCTGTATCCAGGCATCCACACTCGTTGCAGCACAGATAAGGAGGAAATTCAATATGTCCGCATCTGGTACATTTCCGTCCCAGAATGGTTCCTTCTTCCAAAGCATCATAATACGTTTTTACAATCGGTTTTAAATCATATTTTGTCATTTTAACCATCTTCCTCCTCTCCTATTTTCTCTCCATCATGATGTTCAATACATTCTGACTTCCGCCAAATCCACGAAGCATTGCACGTTTTACATCATGCTGAACCTGTGTTGCTCCTGCATCGCCACGCATCTGATGAACTGCTTCGTATACATCATGTAATCCGGAAGCTCCCGCTGCATGACCATACTGACAACGACCGCCATTTGTATTGATCGGACGGTCTCCGTCAAATGCGATACGACCTTCTTTTGTATACTGCCATCCTTCCCCTTTCGGAAGATACTCACAGGTTTCTGCGGAAAGGAATTCGGACTGATTGTAGAAATCATTTGCCAGGAAAATATCCATGTCAGCGCCGGTCAGACCTGTCAGTTCTTTTACCTGACGATAAGCATTTTGTGTCGCATACATCTCGTTTCGAGGATTTCCTGCTTCTACATTTGAATGTCCAATACCGAGAATCTCAATCGGATGATCAGTATATTTGTAAGCCAGCTCAGTCGGGCATACAACAACCGCTGCTGCACCGTCACAACGCTGTTCAAAATGAGAGCCTCTCATATATTTACCAATCAACGGATTAAATTTTGAATGAAGATACTCATATGCAGAATCCATTCCATTTGCCGCCGCCAGTTCTTCATAAGTATTATTGGTAATCGTACTGAGGGGATTCAAAGCAGCTGCACGGCGGCAGTTGATGGATAACGCTGTCATCATCGCATCCACATCTTCTGCACTGACATTGTTTTCTTTGATATAATAATCCAGCCAGGACTCGGAATTAAATGGCAAAGAACCACGAGTAAATAATGTATAATCTCTGCACTGTGTGGAAGCAAGTACGTCGTGGAAAATGGCATCTGTTCCAAATCGTCGTTTTGTAACTACTCTGGTCGGATATGCGATGGAATATGGGGTCTCAATACATCCGCTTAATACCATGTCATACTGTCCGGATGCAACAAGAGATACCGCAGTCTCAATACCTACATATCCAGTTGCACATGCCTCACTGTGATGATAAGAACCTTTTCCCTTCATGCCGATCCAGTTTGCTACATGCATATTTGGAGTAGCAAGGTTACTGGTCCAGCCCGGTCCTGCCTGTCCATGGATATAAAATTCCACGTCACTTCCATCTACGCCTGCATCTTTCATAGCATCTCTTGCTGCATATGCAAACAGCTCCTGCTCGTTCATGCCATCTACAGACGGATCATCCAGAATACGGATAAACGGTGTTGCACCAACGCCGATAATAGAAACGCTTCTGCTGAATGGTTTTAATTTTGGAAGATTATCATTAAAGCTCATCGTTCATTCTCCTTATCTTTTTTATACACTCGAAATTTTCTTTCCATGGGCTTTCCGGTCGGGAATCTTCCTTCCGGTCAGATTTTCACGCAGAAAATTCCAAGTGCATACTTTATTTTAACAGTTATCTGTTCTGGTATTATTGTATAAAAAATAAAGCAGCAAGCGTTTGTATGATAACAAGGAAAACACTGCTCATTTTTCTACATAATTGTAGGATAGGCTTTATAGCTTGTACATTTATATAAATTTAATGTATAATACCTACATAATATATGGATGTATTACATCTGATCGAATCGTAAATCGATGCTTTGTTCCGAGAGCACATCTTCATTATTTTTACGGAGGTTTTCACATATGTACATAGGATTAAAAAATATACAGCGCCTGCTGACAGATGCAGGCTATCCCGTCACGCTGACATCTTCAGATGAGACCCATGCCCTGACCGGCTGGTACAAGCTGACAGATGCGCCGGAACCGTTAAATATGCATACCCTGTATGCCTGTCGTTATGGAGAAGAACTGCTTTCCTTTCCTTACATTGAACACATGCATATCGTCTGCATCCTTCCAACGGATACCGATGCCGATGCTCTGTCCGGACAGTTCCCAGATAGCTTAAGCATCTTATTTGTAACGTGTGAACAGCCGGAAAACATCTACAGTATTCTGCAGAATTATTTTCACATTCAATGCGGTGCTAGCTACTACGGCTCCACACTGCTGGATTTTCTCGCTTTTGACAATGGGCTGCAACCTGCTGTGGAATACTCTTATCGCGTATTTGGAAATCCGGTATTTGTTTTTGATACCAACTTTAATTTGATTGCAGCTCCATTTGATCATCTGAAGGGGCAAAATTTTACTGACCGTATTTTGGAGAAAAAGGGCTTTACTGACCGAGACTTTAAAATGGCCAGCCGTCAGAACAATATTCATGAAAAAGTCAAACGAAGCGAGATCCCGATTCAGGCCTTTAATGAAGAACTTGGGTACGAACAGCTCTATTGTTCCATTGATACCAGCAAAGATCTGGGACATATCGTAGTCTCTGCAGTCAATAAACCCTTTGAGCCCATTGACTCTGAGCTTCTCCTGACACTGAAAAAATATATCTGTGAACAGATGAAGAAAGATTCGTTCATTCAGAACTCCCGTGGATTCAATTACGAGTATTTTATCCGGGATCTTCTGGATCATAAAGTGGCAGCGGATCGTTCTTCCATCGGAAAGCTGAACTATGTGAAAGATGACTTTGCCGGAAATAACTACTGTATAGTAATCGAAATTGCCAAAAGTCTGGAAACCATCAATGCAAGACATGTGCGGAATATACTGGAAAGCCGGATTCCATATTTAAAGACCGTTATATACAACGGACAGCTGATTGTCATCATTACCATGCCTTCTCATCAGCTGATCCCGAAAGAATACAACGAAACATTGCAAAAACTTTGTGTAGAAAATGGTCTGTATGCCGGTCTCAGTAACTGTTTTCAGGATATCCTGAATCTGGAAGAATATTATAATCAGGCACTGCGCGCCATCGAACTTGGCATGTGTAAAGATAATGCACCAAACCTGTTCTCCTATGAGCAATATTATCTGGAGCATCTGCTGAATTCCTTTACCATTAATGAATCCAGCTGGACCTTCTGTCATCCAAAGATGCAGTTTCTGCTGGATTACGACAAGGAACATCATTCGGAACTGGCTTATACGGTATATATGTATCTGACCCATGAACGAAATCTTGTGGTAACGGCAGAGGCTATGGATATGCACCGGACTTCTCTCGTTTACCGTTTTAAAAAGATCTATTCCCTTATTGGAGATAACTTTGACGATTACCGGGAACGGATGTATCTAATCCTGTCTTATGAGATGAACCGGCCGGATGCTACAGATCAATAATTTCATTGTTTTATTTAAAAACGGATCTGTTTAAACAGATTTCCTTTCCAGTAGCAAGCAAAAATACCTGCAGACGGCAACTCAGAAAATTTATTCCTGTGCCTGTCTGCAGGTATTTTTATTATGTCTATATTTTTATTATATTTATATTTTTGTCAGATATAATTTTTCACATATGTATTTGTAATCCACACCTAAAAAACTCTGCACACCTTCTCCAGATTTTCCCGAATCGCAATATGCTGCGGATGGGCTTCTTCACACTCCATTCCTCCTGTTATTCTAGTTATTACCAGACGGCAGATACGGTCTTAATGAATTTGCCACAGAACTGATCGGCATTGTCTGCAGCCATACATGCCCAGGACCAGTCACGACCGTATTAAACAGTCCCTCCCCACCAAAGAGTACATTTTTTACTCCCGGAACTGTCTGGATATCCATCTGACAGCTGGCGCTCATCGCAGCCAGATTACCGGTGTCTACCACAATCTTCTGTCCTGCTGCCAGCTCGTATTCTACGATGCTTCCGTCAAACTCCGCAAAGACGATTCCATTTCCGGAAACCTTCTGCATGATAAATCCTTCTCCTCCAAACAGACCGCTTCCAATCTTTTTGCGGAAATGCACGGACAGCTTTACTCCTGCTTCCGATGCCAGAAATGCACGTTTCTGAAGTATGTATTCCTGTCCAGCCCCTACCTGAAACGGTATGATCTTGCCCGGAAAACAGCTTGCAAAAGCAATCATGCCATTACCGCCCTGTGCTGTATAAATGTTCTGGAAGAAAGAATCACCGGAAAACATACGTCCCATACCCTTTCCGATTCCACTTGTCTTTGTCTCCATCCTCATATTTGGAGACATCCATGCCATGGCCCCACGCTCTGTGATCATGCTTTCATTTGCATCCAGTTCACAGATTACAACCGGTAAATTATCACCTTGAATATTATATTTCATAATTGACTCCCTTCTTTCCCCTACAGTATCTGGCAAAAAATTCATCTGCAAAAATACCATGCCTGACTGTAAGAAAACCATAATACTGTTTCTTAGCTACACCCTGTTTTGCATCTTGACATTAACACAAAACAATTTGTCTTACAGTAAAAGATATCCATTAAACGATCAAATATCACTTACAGATGTTGAGAAAAATCTGTATTACCTAACATCTATATTTTATCATATTGTTTATACAGTTTCCATATTTCTGTAAAAGAATAAGATTATTTTAAGTATTTAAACATACTGTCTATCCGTATTAGCTTTATTTGTTTTCCTAAAAGCAGTGATTCATACATATTTTTCAGTAAACCGATAAAACCACATTTTTTAAGTCATTATCTTTATCTGCTACCATAGATGTAACAAATGAATCACGCCTCTCACAAACCGATAGGTTATGTTCTCCAGTTCTCTGGAAGCATTTTTCAATTCCTTACGGATCTCAATACTCTGGGGACAGTGCTGCTCACATTTTCCACATCCCACGCACAGGGACGCACTGGTGGGTGTCTGACGGAAAGTAGTACATTGCATGTATCCTCTTCTCGCCACCCGTTTGTTCTCACTGTAGATCAGATTATAAAAACTGAATGCGCCGGGAATATCCACTCCTTTCGGACAGGGCATACAATAGCCGCATCCGGTACAACCCACTTTCATACTGTGATTGATGTCATCCCGCAGGGAATCAATAAACTGCTCTTCTTCTACCGTAAAAGAACCAGCCTTCGTCTCTGATGCTGCACGGCAGTTTTCCTGTACCATTTCTACTGAATTCATTCCTGACAGCACGGTCGTCACTTCCGGCTGGTTCCAGAGCCAGCGGAATGCCCATTCCGCCGCACTTCTTCCAGATGGATGTTCTGACACTTTCTGTTTTGCATCTTCCGGCAGCAAATTGACCAGTTTTCCACCTCGCAACGGTTCCATAATCATAACCGGTATCCCACGTTCTGCGGCATAATGCAATCCCCGCCGTCCCGCCTGACTGTTCTCATCCAGATAGTTATACTGGATCATGCAAAAATCCCAGTCATAAACATCGATCAGGTCACAAAAATCCTGCGTATTTCCATGATAGGAAAATCCGATCCGGTGTATCTGTCCGCTGGATTTCTTTTCCGCGATCCACTGTTCGATGCCAAGAGATTTCAGCTTCTCCCAGCTTTCCACATTGGTCAGCATATGCATCAGATAAAAGTCAATGTAATCTGTCCTGAGTCTGCGCAACTGCTCCTGAAATGTCTTTTCCAAGCCTGTCTTTGACTTGATCAGATAATGAGGAAGCTTATCTGCGATATAGATCTGCTCCCGGCAATGGTTCCGCTCAAAGATCTTTCCGATAGCCTCTTCACTTCCGTTGTAAATATATGCAGTATCAAAATAGTTGACGCCAAGCTTGATAGCTTCCAGTATTTCTGATTCCGCCTTATCAAGATCAATCTTTCCATTTTCCTTTGAAAAACGCATGCATCCAAAAGCCAGCGTCGATATTTGATTTCCCTTTTTGTCCAAACGATATTGCATGAGTTCTCCGTTTCCTGCTTATATTTATATAAAAAGTATTTTTCGCCCAAATACTCTTACTATAAAATACCCATTTTTTTAAATATTGTAGCACAGAAAAACAGGGAGCGTCAAACCAACTCCGTTAAACTGTGATATACATACTTTATTCTTCTTAAACTTTCATTATTTTGTTAGCACTCAACTAAAAAGAGTGCTAATTTTCTATTGACTTTTTCAAAATCCGGTATTATAGTTCTATTAGAACATTTTCATTGGAACTGTTTCAGGTACGATTTTTTATTTATCGCATACCAGAAGCCCTTATGTGATGTTATAACTATCTACAATTTTCACATATGACAGAAACAGAATTTTCCATCATGAAAAATAAAAATCAAAAGTAGCTGTTCTCTGACAGAACGATTACAAAAATAATAACTTACAGGAGTGATGTATTATGAGTAACAAACACGGAAGTCTTTCCATTAACAGTGACAACATTTTTCCTATTATAAAAAAATGGCTCTATTCTGATCATGATATCTTCTATCGTGAGCTGATTTCTAACGGATGCGATGCCATTACAAAATTAAAGAAACTTGATATGATGGGCGAATATACCCTGCCAGATGATTACGAAGCTAAGATCCGCGTAGTCATCAACCCGGAAGAGAAAACTCTGAAATTCATTGATAACGGTCTTGGTATGACTGCTGACGAAGTCGAAGAATATATCAACCAGATCGCATTTTCCGGTGCTACTGATTTCATCGAGAAATACAAAGACAAAGCAAACGATGACCAGATTATCGGTCATTTCGGACTTGGTTTCTACTCCGCATTCATGGTAGCTGACGAAGTTCATATCGATACCCTTTCTTATAAAGAAGGCGCCACACCGGTACACTGGGAATGTGACGGCGGTACAGAATTTGATATGCAGGACGGCGACAAAACAACCGTTGGTACTGAGATCACACTGTTCCTGAATGAAGACTGTGTAGAATTCTCCAACGAATACCGAGCAAGAGAAGTCATTACCAAATACTGTTCTTTCATGCCGACCGAGATTTATCTGGAAAAAGAAAACGCAGAGCCGGAATATGAGACTATCCCTGCTGACGAAGTAACAGAAAAAGATACGGTTATCGAGACAATCGTTGAAGAAGCCAAAACAGAAGAGAAAGAAAACGAGAATGGCGAAAAAGAGGTTGTAGAGGTATCTCCTCGCCAGGAGAAAGCAAAAATTCTGAAACGCCCGGTAGCATTAAATGAGCCGCATCCGCTGTGGACAAAAACTCCGAGCGAATGTACCGATGAAGAATACAAAGAGTTTTACCGCAATGTTTTCCATGATTACAAAGAGCCGTTGTTCTGGATTCATCTGAATATGGATTATCCATTTAACT
>ERZ773103.4327-NODE-4327-length-10459-cov-11.626105_pt1 | contig 10459 bp, 9 predicted proteins | sample MGYA00511118_ERZ773103 | MGnify/ENA primary metagenome ERZ773103 (study PRJEB29015, sample SAMEA2737821) | human gut metagenome | biome: human gut; feature: human-associated habitat; material: faeces | place: China | collected 2012 ... | reverse complement strand
GCTGGAGTGCGATACCTCGGCGGTGTCCAACGCCGCGCGGCTCATCCGCGTAGGGGCGCCTGCCACCACGGTGCGCAACGCCTGCCGCCGAGATTGCAGCGCCCTGACGGCCGCCGAGTGGGACTACCTGCTGGCCTCGCCGGATCTGCCTGCTTTCAAGCAGCGGTTTGCCCAAACCAGTTACGGCCCGCTGTTGGCTCACCACGATTACACCGTGCTGAAGGAAGGCTTCTTCCGCTACCGCACCGATTGGTGCCGCAAGTGGCTGCGGTTCTCCACCGAGCCCACGCTGGTTATGATGTGCTACATCTGGCTGGCCCAGTGCGAGGTGTGGAACCTGAACCACATCATCGAGGGCGTGCACTACAAGCTGCCCGCCGAAGAAGTCCTAGCCCTGCTGATCGGCTACGACGAACACGATTGAAAGGAGTGTGAACGGATTGGTTGAAAAGATGAAGCTGGTGCGGGTACAAGGCACCCTGCCCCAGCTGAACGATTTCCTGGATGCCTGCTGTATGGACGGCCGGTTTGACCTGGAACCTGCCACCCGTTATATGTCGGATTCGCTGGGATACGCCGCCCTCAACGAGGAAAACCCCTATCCCGCCACCCGCGACCAGATCGAGACTATGGCGAAAGAGGCTGGCGTGGAACTGCATAAAGAGCAGCGCCACACCGACCCGCCGGACGAGGAAGCCAAAGCCTATCTGAGCGACCTGCTGGAGCAGATCGATGACCTGTGTGCCGAGCGCCAGGGCCTGCTGGACCAGCAGAAGCTCTGCGAGGACGGCATCGCTCAGTACAGCCACTTCCTGAACCTGAAAGTAAATGTGGATGAGATCCTGGATTGCCAGCACGTCAAGGTGCGGTTCGGCTTCCTGCCCACCGAAGGCTACAACAAGCTGATGAGCAACTACGCCGATGATCCCTATATCCTGTTTGTAGAGTGCACCCAGACCAAGACCGGCTACTGGGGCATCTACCTGACCCCCCGCGAGAAAGCGCTGGAGACCGACGGCATCTTCTCGATGCTGTATTTCGAGCCGGTGCATGTGCCCGGTGCGGCCGGTTCCCCTGCCGAGATCATCGAGCATTTTAAAGAGAACCTGGAAGTTGTCAAAAAGTCGGTGGATGATGTCAACGCCCGCATCGCGGCTTTGTGGCATGACCACGAAGCCAAGGTGCAGATGCTGTACGACACGGTGCGCTACTACGCCGCTATGTACGACCTGCGCCGCATGGCTGCCGTGAAAGGTTCCCATTTCTTCTGCGTCGGCTGGGTCCCGGCGCCGGATGTGGAGGAGATCGCCGGCAAGGCGCGGGCCGTTAAAGACCTGCGCGTTACCGTGGACGGCCCCGAGGCCGCCGGTAAGATGACGCCCCCCACCAAGCTGAAAAACCCCTGGTGGAGCCGCCCTTTTGAGTTTTTCGTCGAAATGTACGGTCTGCCCGCCTACGGCGAGACAGATGTCACCGGCTTTGTAGCGATCACATTCACCGTGCTGTTCGGCATGATGTTTGGCGACGTCGGGCAGGGTATCGTGCTGGCACTGTTCAGCACGTTCATGTGGAAGGTCAAGCACAATGACCTGTTCCATCTGATGATTCCCTGCGGCATTTCGAGCACGATCTTCGGCCTGGTCTACGGTTCTCTCTTTGGCTACGAGGAGGCCCTTGACCCGCTCTACCATGCGCTTGGCATGGCAGGCAAGCCCGTTTCCGTTATGGATTCCATCACCGGCATCCTGATGGTGGCTGTCTACATCGGCATTGTGCTGGTGCTGGCCGCCATGGCACTGAATATGTACACCCACGCCCGCCACAGGGAGTGGGGCGAGTTCATCTTCTCGCCCAACGGCCTTGTCGGCATGGTGACCTACCTGTGCGGCGTTGATCTGGCGTCCGCTTATATGGGTGCTGTCACGTTTATGCCGCAGGTGCTGGCGGTGGTCGGCATGGTCGTCGGTCTGGTGCTGCTGCTCTTTGCGGAGCTGCTGGCCCCGATGGTCGAGGGCAAGCCCTGGAAGCCTGCGGGCGGTATGGGCAACTACCTGATGCAGAGCGTATTTGAGCTGCTGGAAACGGTGCTGAGCTACCTGTCCAACACGATCTCGTTTTTGCGTGTCGGTGCGTTCGTCATCGTCCACGCCAGCATGATGATGGTCGTCTTTACGCTGGCCGGTACGCCGAACAACATTGTTGTGGTCATCCTGGGCAACCTCGTGGTCATCTGCCTCGAGGCACTGCTCTCCGCCATTCAGGGCATCCGTCTGGAGTTCTACGAGATGTTCAGCCGCTGCTACAAGGGCGGCGGCCGCAAGTTCGTAGCCTTTGATTTGAAGAAAGCAAAAGCGTAAGATGCGCCGTAGGGGCCGGACATGTCCGGCCCGCAACCATCCCACAATCGGACGATAGAATCGAAGCCGCGGGCCGGGCATGCCCGGCCCCTACAAAAGCGCCTTGACAGAGGGGCGCGGAATAAAACAAAAAATTACGGAGGGTTCCATTATGAAAACCAAGTTCAGCAAACTGTTCGTCACCATCCTGATCGTGGCCGCTGTGACCTGCTGCGGCGCACTGGGCGTCTTTGCTGCGGATGATGCCAATGCCGACACCGCCGCTGCCACCACCGCTTCCGAGACCGTCAACACCGACAATGACCACAACAGCTCTTTGAGCATCGGTCTGGTCGCTGCCGCTCTGGCTACGGGTCTTGCCGGTATCGGCGGCGGCATGGCCGTCGCTTCCGCTGCGCCTGCCGCTATCGCAGCCAACAGCGAGAACGAAAAGACCTTCGGCAAGAGCCTGATCTTCGTCGCCCTGGGCGAGTCCATCGCTCTGTACGGCCTGGTCATCTCCATCATGATCCTGTCCAAGCTGGTGTAACGCCATGCGGTTCTTTCTCATCAGCGACAACTCCGACGCCATGAACGGTCTGCGCCTTGCGGGTATTGAGGGCACCGTCGCCCGCAGCGAGGCCGACCTGCGCAACGCGCTGGAAATGGCAGCCCAGCAGCCCGACATCGCCGTGCTGCTTGTGACCGAGAAGATCGCCGAGACCTACACGGCCACGCTGGACAGCGCCCGCGCTGCCGGTGGGCCGCTGCTCATCACGGTGCCCTCCACCGGCGGCGGTGCTGCCGGTAAGGACCGCCTGACCCGCTATATCCGCGAGGCCATCGGCGTCAAGATTTAAGAGGTGTGACCATGAACGAATTAGATACCCGCGCCGAGCGATTCCTCGAGTCCATCCGCGCCGAGGGCGAGGCTGCCTGCGCCGCCATCCGTGAGGAGACGGAGCGCGCGATCAACAGCCAGCTGGACGAGACGCGCAGGACCGAGAACACCCGCGTGGAGCGCACCCTGCGCTTTGAGACCGAGCGCGCCAAGACCCGCGCCAACCGCGATTTGAGCGCGGCCCGCATGGCCGCCCGCGCTACGCTGGCTGCCCAACGCCAGAAAATCGCCGACGAGACCTTCTCGAAGGCCCGTGAGCAGCTGGCTGCCTTTGTGGCCGGCAAGGACTACGCCGCCTGGCTGCAGAAAGAGGCCGCTTCTCTGGCGGAGACCTTAGGAGAGAACGCCAAGATCACGGCCCGCGCTGCCGACCTGCCGCTGCTGAAAAACGTCGAACTGCCCGCAGGCACCGTTCTGGAGGCCGACGACAGCATCACGCTGGGCGGCCTGAAGGGCGCAAACCCCGCGAAGGGCGTGGCTGCCGACGATACGCTGGAGGCCCGTCTGGAGGCCCAGCACGACTGGTTCCTGGAAAACGCCGGTCTGGAAATTAACATTTGAGGGGCAAAGCTATGGAAAACACAATTTACAGCATCAACGGCCCCGTTGTCACCATCAAGGGCAAGACCGATCTGGAAATGATGGAGATGGTCTATGTCGGCAAGGCACGCCTTGTCGGTGAGGTCATCCGCATGAACGACAGGGAAACCACCATCCAGGTCTATGAGGAGACCGGCGGCCTGAAGGCAGGCGAGCCTGTCGAGAGCACGGGCGGCCCGCTGTCCGTGACCCTCGGCCCCGGCATCCTGCGCAATATCTATGACGGCATCCAGCGTCCGCTGCCCGCCATCGAGCAGCACATGGGCAGCTTCATCGAGCGCGGTGCGCATGAGCCGTCTCTGGACGAGGCCGCCAAGTGGGACGTGACCGTGACCGTACGGCAGGGGGACACCCTGACCGCGGGCCAGATCTACGCCACCTGCCCCGAGACCCCGGCCATCGAGCACCGCTGCATGGTGCCGCCGACGGTCTCCGGTACGGTCACCTGGGTGGCCGACAACGGCAGCTACACCGTCAACGAGCCTATCGTCAAGCTGACCGATGCCAAGGGTAAGGAGCACACGCTGACCCTCTGCCAGAAGTGGCCTATCCGCACCCCGCGCCCGTCTGCCGAGCGCATGACCTCGCCCCGCCCGCTGATCACGGGTCAGCGTGTCATCGATACGATGTTCCCGCTGGCCAAGGGCGGCGCTGCGGCCATCCCCGGCGGCTTCGGTACCGGCAAGACGATGACCCAGCACCAGATCGCAAAGTGGTGCGACGCCGACATCATCATCTACGTCGGCTGCGGCGAACGCGGCAACGAGATGACGCAGGCTTTGCAGGAGTTCAGCGAGCTGGTCGACCCCCGCACGGGCAAGAGCCTGATGGACCGTACCGTCCTGATCGCGAACACCTCCAACATGCCTGTTGCCGCCCGTGAGGCTTCTATCTACACCGGCATCACGCTGGCCGAGTATTACCGCGACATGGGCTACCACGCCGCCATGATGGCCGACTCCACCTCCCGCTGGGCCGAGGCTCTGCGTGAGATCAGCGGACGTCTGGAGGAGATGCCCGCCGATGAGGGCTACCCCGCGTACCTGCCCAGCCGTCTGGCCGAGTTCTACGAGCGCGCCGGTTACGTCAAGACGCTGAACGGCGCGGAAGGCTCTGTCTCCGTCATCGGCGCTGTCAGCCCGCAGGGCAACGACTTCTCCGAGCCTGTCACCCAGAACACGAAGCGCTTCACCCGCTGCTTCTGGGCGCTGGATAAGTCGCTGGCCTACGCCCGCCACTATCCCGCCATCAACTGGAACGACTCCTACAGCGAGTATCTGGGCGATCTCGGCGGCTGGTACTACGACAACGTCGGCCACGACTTCATGTCCTGCCGTGAGCGCATCGCCAACCTGCTGCTGCAGGAGAACAATCTGATGCAGATCGTCAAGCTGATCGGCTCTGACGTGCTGCCCGACGACCAGAAGCTGACGATTGAGATCGCCCGCGTCATCCGCGTCGGATTTTTGCAGCAGAACGCCTTCCACGCGGTTGACACCTACGTCCCGCTGGAAAAGCAGCTGAAAATGATGGAAACCATTCTGTACCTGTACGACAAGTGCGCCGCACTCGTCGCCAAGCAGGTGCCTGTCAGCCGTCTGCTGGCCACCGGCCTGTTTGACGAGCTGGTCCAGATGAAGTATACCGTGCCCAACGACGATTTGAGCAAGCTGGACGAGCTGCAAAAAGCAATCGACACCAAGCTGGCCGCCGTGGCCCAGGGCTGATGAGGAGGGAACAACATGATTCTGGAACATATCGGACTTTCCCAAATCAACGGCAGTCTGGTCGTGCTGGACGGCGTCAAGGGCGTCCAGTATGACGAAATGGCAGAGCTGCACCTCGACGACGGCTCGACCCGCGTGGGCCGTGTTGTCCGTGTCGATGGTGACCGCTGCGTCATTCAGGTGTTTGAAGGCACCCGCGGGCTGAGCCTTGTCAACAACCGCACGGTGCTGACCGGCCACCCGATGATGATGGATTTAAGCCCCGAGCTGCTGGGCCGCGTGCTGGACGGTCTGGGCCGCCCCATCGACGGCCTCGGTGACATTTACCCCGTCGCCCGCCGCGATGTCAACGGCGCGCCCATCAACCCCGTCAGCCGTGTCTACCCCCGCAACTACATCCACACCGGCATTTCTTCGATTGACTGCCTGGCCACGCTGATCCGCGGCCAGAAGCTGCCGATCTTCTCCGGCTCCGGCATGAAGCACAACGAGCTGGCCGTCCAGATCGTCCGTCAGGCCAGCGTGGCCGACGGGTCGGACTTCGCCATCGTGTTCGCCGCTATGGGCGTCAAGAACGACGTTGCGTCGTACTTCCGCGAGAGCTTCGAGAGCTGCGGCGCGATGGAGCGCGTCGTCATGCTGCTGAACCTCGCCAACGACCCCATCATCGAGCGTATCATCACCCCGCGTGCCGCGCTGACCGTGGCGGAATATCTGGCGTTTGACCTGAACAAGAACGTGCTGGTCATCCTGACCGATATGACAAGCTACTGCGAGGCCCTGCGCGAATTCTCGTCCTCCAAGGGCGAGATCCCGGGCCGCAAGGGCTTCCCCGGCTACCTGTATTCCGATCTGGCCAGCCTGTACGAGCGCGCCGGTATCATCAAGGGCAGCAAGGGCTCTGTGACCCAGATCCCGATCCTGACCATGCCCGGCGACGACATTACCCACCCCATCCCCGACCTGACGGGCTACATCACCGAGGGACAGATCGTGCTGGACCGCGGCATGGATGCCACCGGCCTGTATCCGCCTGTGTCCGTGCTGCCCAGCCTGTCCCGTCTGATGAAGGACGGCATCGGCGCGGGCTACACCCGCGAGGATCACGTCACACTGTCCAACCAGCTGTTCGCCTGCTACGCCAAGGTGCAGGACGCCAAGGCGCTGGCCAGCGTCATCGGCGAGGAGGAGCTGTCCCAGAGCGATAAGCAGCTGATGGCCTTTGGCCGCGCGTTTGAGCAGGAGTTCATCGGCCAGGGCAACACCGACCGCACGATGGAGCAGACCCTCGACCTCGGCTGGGAGCTGCTGGCGACCCTGCCCCGCAACGCCCTGGATCGCTGCGACGCCGCGACGCTGGATAAGTATTACGAACCGGCGAAGGCGAGAATCAGTAAAAAATAATCCCAAAGCCTTCTCCCCTTGGGGGAGAAGGCGCCCCCGCAGGGGCGGATGAGGGGAGAGTGCGCCGCGATTGCCTGTGAATGGAGGCAATGGCATACTTGGCCCTCATCAGTCGCCTTCGGTGACAGCTTCCCCCGCAGGAGAAGCCAAAGCAGTATAAAAGGAGTACCCAATGGCACAGCAGGTTTTTCCCACAAAATCAAACCTGATGGCGACAAAGCGCAGTCTGGCGCTGGCGACCCAGGGCTATGACCTGATGGACCGCAAGCGCAACATCCTTGTGCGCGAGATGATGCAGCTGATTGACCGCGCCGCAGGCATTCAGGACCGCATCAGCGCGGCCTACGCCGAGGCGTATGAGGCGCTGAAAAAGGCCAACATCATGCTGGGTTCTGTCGGCGGCTATGCTGCCGGTGTGCCGGTGGAGCGCGGCGTGCAGATGTCCACCCGCAGCGTCATGGGCGTTGAGCTGCCCACGCTGCGCCTGAACACCACCTCGCCCATGGGGCTGTACTATGACCTGGAATCCACCAACGGCACGCTGGATGTGGCCTACCTCAAGTTCAATGAGGTCAAGACTCTGACCGTCGAGCTGGCCGAGGTCGAGACCAGCGTCATCCGTCTGGCCGAGGCCATCCAAAAGACCCAGAAGCGCGCCAACGCCCTGGGCAACGTGCAGATCCCCCAGATGCAAAAGACCATCAAGTCCATCGACGAGGTGCTGGGCGAGCGCGAACGCGAAGAATTCAGCCGCCTGAAAGTCATCAAGGCCCAAAAAGAAAAACAGGCTGAAGAAGCCTGATTTTCCCTGATTTTGCAGATAAAAAGACCGCCCGATTTTGCGCCGGGCGGTTCTTTTTTTGCTGTTTTTTAAAAACCGCCAAAATCTGGCAAAAACCTCTTTCCAAAGGCATAAAAACTTGCTATAATCAGGAATGTTCGCCCCAATGCGGGGGTGTTGTGTAAGGAAAAATTGAGGAAATCGGAACCATGAAAAATGCAAAAACCCTGACCGAGGGGCCGCTGGCGAAGCAGATCCTCCTCGTCAGCCTGCCGCTGGCCCTGTCCAACCTGCTGCAGGTGCTGTTCAACATGTCAGACGTGGCGGTCGTCGGGCGGTTTGCTGGGTCTACGGCGCTGGGCGCGGTGGGGTCCACCAGTATCTTTGTCACGCTGTTCACCGGCTTTTTGATCGGCCTGAGCAACGGCATCAACGTGCTGGTGGCCCGCTTTTACGGCGCCAAGCACCCGGGCGATGTCAAAAAGACCGTCCATTCGGCACTCATCATCAGCTTTATTGCGGGTGTCATTCTGCTGTTTGTCGGCCTGCTGGGGTCGCCTGCGCTGCTGGAACTGCTCAACACCAAGCCGGACCTGCTGCCCGGTGCTATTTTGTACCTGCGCGTGTACTTTTTGGGTATGCCCGCCCTGGCGCTGTATAACTTCGGCAACGCGGTGTTCAGTGCCATCGGTGACACGAAAAAGCCGCTGGTCTACCTGTCCATCGCCGGTGCGCTGAACATCGGCCTCAACTTGTTTTTCGTTATCGTCTGCCAGCTCAACGTCATGGGCGTGGCGCTGGCCAGTGCCATCTCCCAGTGCGTATCTGCCGGGCTGATTCTGCGCGCACTGACCAAAGTGCAGGATTGCTACGCACTGGACCTGCACGCTATCAAGCTGGACCTGGGTATGACCAAGCGCATCCTGCTGCTAGGTGTGCCTGCCGGGTTCCAGAACGCAGTTTTTGCCATCGCCAACCTGTTCATCCAGGCGGGAGTCAACTCCTTTGACTCGCTGATGGTCAAGGGCAACTCGGCCGCTGCCAATGCCGACGCCATGATCTACGACGCCATGGCCGCCTTCTACATGGCCTGTGCCAGCTTTATGAGCCAGAACTACGGCGCGGGCAAGGTCGACCGCGTGAAGAAAAGCTACTTCATCAGCCTGGCCTACGGCTTTGGTGTGGGCCTGGTGCTGGGCGGCGGGCTGCTGCTCTTCGGGCGGCAGTTCCTCGCGCTTTTCACCACCGAGCCGGACGTCATCGACGCCGGCATGAAGCGCATCATGGTCATGGGCCTGGCCTACTGCATCTCTGCCTTTATGGACTGCACCATCGCCGCCTCCCGTGGCCTTGGCAAAACCGTGGTACCGACCATCATCGTTATTATGGGGTCCTGCGTCTTCCGCGTGGCGTGGGTCTACACGATCTTCGCCTGCTTCCACACCATTCCGGCGCTGTATCTGCTCTACCCCTGCTCCTGGGCGTTGACGGGCTTTGCCGAAATTATCTACTTCATCCACTGCTACAAACAATCGATGAAAATTTTCAATCAGCAGCCGGTGACGGCGTAACAACGCATATTGTAAACAAGTCAAACAGGGCTGGCAGCGCACAGGCAACGCCAGTCCTGCTTTGGCAGATGTTGTCTTTTCCCCCGGCGGGAGTATAATCGGGGGTGTATTTTGTTGCCTTGGGGAGGTCGTCTATGAAAAAAATCTTGCGGTATCTGCGCAGCAGCCTGGGGTACCTGTATGTCTGCTTTAAATGGGTGATCCTGGCTGCACTGGTGGGCTGTGTAGTGGGGCCGTTTGGCGCAATGTTTGGGCTGGCGCTCAACAAAGCGACCGCCCTGCGCACGGCTGACCCGCGGTTGATCTATCTGCTGCCGCTGGGCGGCCTGGTCATCGTGTTCCTGTACCAGCATTTTGACCCTGATGGCGGCGGCTCCACCAACCAAATTTTTGTCGCGGTGCGGGAGCATAAGCCGCTTTCCCTGCGTACCGCCCCGCTCATCTTTGTAACCACCGTCATCACCCATTTGTTCGGCGGTTCCAGCGGCCGTGAGGGCGCTGCCCTGCTGCTGGGGGGTTCACTGTCCGGGCAGATCGGCAGGAGACTGCAGCTGGAGGCCCGGGACTGCCGCCTGATGACCATGTGCGGCATGGCGGGGGCGTTTTCCGCTGTATTTGGTACGCCGCTGGCCGCTACCGTATTTACGCTGGAAGTCGTCGACGTCGGCTCCATGCAGTACGCAGCGCTGCTGCCCTGCCTGATCTCGGCGCTGATCGGCGTGTGGATCAGCAGCGGTATGGGGCTGGCCCCCACCGCCTTTGCGGTGGCCGACTATGCCGCCCCTACGCCGGGCAACCTGATCCGTGTATTGCTGCTGGGCCTGCTGCTGGCCGCGTTGAGCATTGCTTTCTGTGAGGTGATCCACGCCGCGCCGAAGCTGTATAAAAAGCTGTTCCCCAACGCCTATCTGCGGGTGGTGGTCGGCGGTGTGCTTATCATCGCGCTGACCACCCTGCTGGGCACCACCGATTACAACGGCGCGGGCGCCAATAATCGCTCCATCACCAATGGTAACGCCAGATAGGATAACAGCCTCATATCCAATCCACACATCGTTGCCGATGATAATATCGCCTTTGTTGTCCCATGCGCTCGTTATGTTCTGGACGTCCAAACCCCACTCCTCAAAAAAGATGGG
>ERZ773103.4325-NODE-4325-length-10464-cov-5.793544_pt1 | contig 10464 bp, 7 predicted proteins | sample MGYA00511118_ERZ773103 | MGnify/ENA primary metagenome ERZ773103 (study PRJEB29015, sample SAMEA2737821) | human gut metagenome | biome: human gut; feature: human-associated habitat; material: faeces | place: China | collected 2012 ... | reverse complement strand
CGAGATATGCCGATCCGCCATGACCTCGTCGAGATGAAGAACGATTGGCATCGAATACGCACCTATATCGTATCGTCCGAAAGTTCTTGCAAAAGGACGCCATACTGGAACACAAAAGAGAATGCAAACGCAACGGATGCTCCGATAATTGGCGCTAAGTTAATAGGTATGATCTCATTGCCGCCGGTAGACACGTATCCAGAATTTAATCCTGCATATTGGACTAATCCAATATGCCCAGAAATGACAACATCGACAATGGCATAAATAGCTAAGAGACCTGCGATCAGCCGAAGTCTTTTCACTTGCTTCATTACAAAAGGAGATTGACCTTTCACCGCATCAACGAATATGCCAATAAACACAACAAAGATTAGCGCTACCGCAAAACCATGTACGAAGTACAACGCGATTCGAGGAACGCTCACACCCTCAGCAGCTCCCAATTCGCTAGGATTAATTAGCGAATAAATCATTAATAGAACGGTTGAAAGCCAACAAACACAGAAGACTACAAAAATGATTTTGACAATGATCCCTATCAACCGACATACCTTATGCACCTTTGCAAGCGAGTGTTCCGTTTCGACCTTGTCCTCACATTGCATATATCCTCCTCGAAAATCTCTTTGAATAGAGAATCATAGCATTAGGGTATTCGGATATCGAAATAGCAAAAGGATCCCGTTTCAAGAAAGAGACCCTTTTCGATAATCGAAAGCATTCTAAAAACCAGGAGCAATGCAGATGCCCCCAAAGCCAAGAACAGGACAGTTTGCATACGTATCCACTTCGCTATAGAACAGCATTCTTTCACCTCCTTTGTTGTAGCGATTCTGACATGGCTTTTCCCAGGACGTCGTAGAATTCCTGGGTCATCAGGCAGTAGGAGTCCTTCGACTCCAGGTTGCCCGATTCGAACAGCGAGCGGGCTCGGCAGCCTCCCCCGCAGATTCGCAGATACCGGCACGCTCCGCAGTCCTCGAACTTTTCGGCGTCGAGGGTTTGGAACGTGCGAGACACATCCGTCTGCAGCGCGTCGAGCACGGCGCCCGTGAACGCGTTGCCCATGGCAAGCTCCGGGCGATGCAGCATGTGGCACGGGTAGATGGTGCCGTCGGCGTCCACGCTGAGCGACTTGCAGCCGGCGCCGCAGTTGCGCTTCACCGTGAGGTTCACGCCTACGGGCGCATCCATCGCGGGAAGGGGCTTGCCGTTGTCAAGCGTCAGCAGCGCGCGACCCAGCATGCGCAGCTCGTCCGCGCCGGGCAGCAGGCCTCCCAACACCTCGTCGTCAGGCTCGCAGGTGAGCAGGCTGAAGTTCAGCGACGCGCCCAAATCGCGCGACAGCTGCACGTACGAGGCCAGGTCGTCCACGTTCTTCGCATGCACCGTGGGAATGATGTGCGCCGGGATGCCCGCACGCTGCACCATGCGCACGGCTTCCACCAGCTCGTCGAAGCGCTGCTCGCTCCTGATGTACGCCGGCGCAGCAGCCGAACAGCCGTCGAACGACACCGACACGCAATCGACGTTCGGCGCCAGCCGCTCAAGCGCTTCCTCGGTCATGCGCGTGCCGTTCGACAGCACGGTGACCGACGCGATGCCGCAGGCGCGCTTCGCATGCTCCACGATGTCGGGAAGATCCTCGCGCAATAACGGCTCGCCGCCCGAGATGATCAGCTGCGACAATCCGGCGGCGGCAAGCCCTTCCACCGCGCGCTTCATGTCGGCCAAAGGCGCGTCGGCCAGACGGTTGCGATGCTCGTCCAGCGAGTAGCAGCCCGCACATGCGAGGTTGCAGCGCTGCGTGACGTGCAGGTACGCCGAAAGCACGCGCGGCTCGGCAACGACCCGCTGGAAGAAGCCGCCGCGCGCAAGATGTTCCAGCAACGCCGGATCCACCGCGGTCACATCGTCCTCGGGAACATCCTCCTCGAGCATGCGCGCGCAAACCGCAGCGCCCTGCTCGGTCAAACCGATCGCATATCCGGTACCGAGGCAGCCCACCATCGGGATTCCCGCGAAGTCGAACAGAACTACCTCTTCGGTAAACCTCATACACCCAGCCCCTCGTCGTACGATCGATGCATCCCGGACAAACATGGCGCAAAACCGTCTCTCCACGCTTACAAAAGCATACTAGCATTCAATGAAACCTTGCTGCTAGGGGGCTTCTGAAATACCGGTGCGACAAGTTGCGTAATCCGATGATTACAATTAGGAATTTTGCAGTCCATCTGGGCATTCAGTCGGAACAAAACGGCGAAGCCACCATCACAGATTTAATGTTTTATGATAAATTGTCTGACGTTAAGATTACTGCAGAGCCACGATCATCGGAAAAGAGCCGCCGTCATGAATATCAGCCGATCGGAGCATATCGTGACCGCCGGACGCAATGGAAGCCTCTCATGCCATTGCGCGCATAAACGCGATCTTCAACGATCGCACTAGATGATACCACGAGCGAACCACCGGACTTGAAAGGGATGACGCTGATGAACACTCCCGCAGATCGTGAACTGAACAAGCGCCTCATCGACATCTCCAAAGCTTTGACTACGCTTCTTTGCGGAACCTCTACCGTAGACGATTCCGCCTACATCCGCGACGAGGCGCTTCGCGCCGTTGCGGAGCAATCGGAGCTGGCTCGGCTGAAGCTCTCGCGCGCCGCCTCGGGAAAGTAGCGCCGAACGGGAGAAGGCCGACGCCCTTGCACGGACGCCGACCTTCTTGACCGCAGACGCGAAACGCAGGGCGTAGTCGAAACGCCGCCGCTTAGGCGTTCGCCACCGCCGAGGCTCCGGCGATGCGGCCGAACACGATGAGGTCGGTGAACGAGTTGCCGCCCAGACGGTTGCCGCCCTGGACGCCGCCGGTGACTTCGCCGCACGCGAACAGGTTGGGGATGGGTTCGCCCGCCTCGGTGCACACCTGCGCGTCGGTGGTGATGCACAAGCCGCCCATGGTGTAGTGGATGGTGGGGATGCGCTTGGAGGCGTAATACGCGGGATCGGACAGCTCGGTGCCCAGCAGCTCCTTGCCCGGGGCGATCTGCGTGTCGACGCCGGCCTTCACGCAGGCGTTGTAGCCCTCCACCGTCTCGGCCAGCGCATCAGCCGGGACGCCGATCTGGTTCGCCAGATCTTCGATGTCGTCGGCCTTGAAGCTGTGGCCCTTCTCCACCAGCTCGGCGATCTGGTCGGCGCGGTCGGCCGCGATGTCGGTGGAGTCCACGAGCAGCCACATCTCGTCGTTGGGCTGTTCCAGAATGGCGTCGGCGATGGTGTCGCGGCGCTCGTCCTCGCGAATGAAGCGCTTGCCCTCGTCGTTGACCATCACGTAGTCCTCGACGCCCAGCCAGTTGCCCACGAACGTGGCCACGCCGCCGTTCTGGGGATCGCCCAGCGGGTGGATCTGCACCAGCTCCATGTTGCGCAGGCCCGCGCCCACGCCTTCGCCCAATCCCAAGCCGTCGCCGGTAGACGAGCACACATTCGACGAGGGCATGTCCTTCGTCACGCGCTTGTCGTACTCCATGGCCAGCTCGGCGTTGCGGGAGTAGCCGCCCGTGGCCAGCACCACGGACTTCGCGCGCACGGCAACGGAAGCACCGCTCGAAGGACGGGTTCCGGCGACGCCCGTCACCTTGCCGTCCTCCTCGACAAGCTGTTCGACCTTCGCGTCGGTGTACAGCGTGACCTTGCCGGTCTTGTCGGCGCTGTCCTTCAGGCACGACACGTAGTAGCTGCCGCCCTGCTCGCCCTTCTTCTCCACCTCGACGGCGTGACCGCGCTGCCATAGGCCGCCGATGGCCGTGAACGGTTCCTTCTCGTACACCAGGCCGTGGTCCTCCATCCAGTGCACAGCGTCCAGCGCGTTGTCGGCCAGGATGCGCACGAGCGCAGGATCGCCCAGCTCGTCGCCGCCTTCGAACGTCTGCTGGTAGAACAGGTCAGGCGAATCCTCGATGCCGAGGGGCTCCTGACGCTCGGGGTCGGGCGCGTTGAGCGTGCCCTCGCCGGCGTTCGTGTTGCCGCCGTAGATGTCCATCTTCTCCAGCATGACCACCGTCTTGCCGGCCTCCGCCGCGGTGACGGCCGCCGCGAACGCCGCGCCGCCGGAACCCACGACGCACACGTCGCAGTCCTCGTCGATGGCGGCCGCGGGCTCGATGCCCGTGTCGGCCTTCTTGAGGGCCTTCACGTCGCCGCCCGCCTGGTCGACGCACTCGGCCACAGCCGTGGCGAAGGCCATGGACGACAGCGAAGCGCCCGTGACGGTGTCGAAGTTGAGGCTTTGCGACTGGAGATACTTGTCCTTGAGGATATCGATGGCAGCGTCGCCGATGTTGCGGCTTTCCTCGTGCTCGACATCGATGGCGTCGATGGCGTCGTCGGTGAACGTGACCTTCACGTTGACGGCGCCGTTGCGGCCCTCGGCGCTGGCCTCGTACGTGCCCGCCTTGTAAGCCTGAGCGCCCGCGTTGCCGTTCGCGTCGGCCTTCGGCGAGCATCCGGCCAGGCCGAGCATGGCCAGCGCCATGGTAGCGGCGCTGCCGCAGATGAACTGGCGACGGTTCATCTGCAGGCGCGCGCGCACGTTCGCCTCGATGCGACTCATGGCTTCTTCCATACGCTGGCGGGCGGCGATTTCGTTCGGGTTCTGGATCATGGCTCCTCCTTGGTTGTGTCTGCTTCCCTCACCGTCGCGGCGCGACCCTTCGCTCAGCCGCTGCCGGATCGCGATCGGCTGACGAGCGGGAAGATCAGGGAGGGAATGCCCGCCGGTCGATCGCGATGGGTTCATGATGCGGCGCAAACGGGTGGCGCAACAGTACACGGACGGGGTGTTTTCGCAGGTTGTGCCATGACACGAACCGGGTGATATACTGTGCGGCATGGAATATCGCGACGCATACGACCCCATCCCGCTGGAAGACGTGCACGAAACGCACGGGCCCAACGACGCGGGCATGATGACGCACCAGTTCTACGCGTTCAACACGATCATCATCCTGCAAGCCTACGCCGATGCCGCGCAGTGCGCCCCCGCGTTCGACGCGGCCCGCGGCGCGAGTCGCGCGTTCGAGCGGCGGCTTTCGCGCACGCTGCCGCACTCCGACATCTCGCGGCTGAACGCGGCTGCAGGCAAGCGCGTGGCCGTCCACGACGACACGGCCGAGCTGCTGCGCGCGGCCATCGGGTACTGCGCCGACAGCGAGGGCCTGTTCGACGTCACCGTGGGCTCGGCGGTGCGGCTGTGGAACTTCCACGAGGGCACGGTGCCCGAGCGCGCCGACGTGGAGCGCGCGCTGGCGCACGTGGATTGGCGCGCGCTGCGCGTAAGCGAGGCCGGAGAGGCCGGCGGGTCCTGGGCGCAGCTGGCCGACCCGCAGGCGGCCGTGGATGTGGGCGGCATCGCGAAGGGATGGATCGCCGACCGGCTTTCCGCGCTGCTGGCCGAGCACGGGTTGGACTCGTTCGTGGTGAACCTGGGCGGCAACGTGATGGCGCACGGGCAGAAGCCGGACGGCAGCCCATGGCGCGTAGGATTGCAGGATCCACGCGACAAGAGCTCCATCGTGGGCGCTGTGACCGTGCGCGACGCCTCGGCCGTGACCAGCGGCGTGTACGAGCGCTGCTTCGAGCGAGATGGCGTGTTCTACCACCACATCCTCGACCCGAAGACGGGCTTCCCCGTCGAGACGGACGCCGCGGGAGCCACCGTGGTGGCGCGCCATTCGATCGATGCGGAGGGCTACTCGACCACCCTGCTGGCGTTGGGGATCGAACGCGGCATCGCGTTCGCCCGCGAGCGCGATGCGATCCTAGGCGCGTATTTCGTGGACAGGGACGGCAAGGTGGCAGGGATCGCCTAGCCCCGCGCGATCAGGTCCAGGATATCCTGCTTCGAATGGACGTCGAGCTTGGCGTAGATGTGCTTCGAGTGGGAGCGCACGGTGTTCTCGCTGATGAACAGGCTTTCTGCAATGTAGCTTTTCGAGCGACCCTTGCACAACAGCTGCAGCACCTCCACTTCGCGCGCGGTGAGGCCCCGCTGGGACCCCAAGCGCTCGCAGCCCTCGTCGATGCTCGCGAACATCGAACGTTCGGGCGCGGGGCCCTCCAAATCGGCGAAGATGCGGCGCTGCGAGAAGTTCGCCTCGTTGAGCGCGAACACCGCGGCGATGGTCAGCAGGTAGGCCAACGCCAGCAGCACCGCAGATCCCGCGCCGTGCAGCCCTTCCGCTTTGCCCGCCAGCTCGCCCAACGCGAACGGCAGCGAGTAGGCGATCCAGCCCGAGCCGAAGATGACGTAAGGCGACGTGCGCGAATGATGCGCCACGTCGGCCAGCATCGTCCAGAACAGCATGACCACGAGCGTCTGCGCGATGGAGATGAGCACGAGCGCCCAGCCCGCCCATGCCGAGCCGATGACGGGCAGGAAGAACAGCCCCGTGGCCGTGAACAGCAGGATCGCGCGCCACAGGCTGGAAAAGCGCAGCAGGCCGCCCTTCGCGAACACCCACCACAGCACGCACAGCGCCACCGCGATCTCGGCCCCGTGGTGCGCGGACGTCATCATCCAGAACGGCGTGTAGTCGGCCTGGATGGGCATGCCCTGGATCACGCCGATGATCAGGCTGTACGCCGCTACGCCGAACAGGATCTTCCACGGGATGGACGTGGGGTTCTGGTCGTAGAACATCCGCGGCTCGCGCTGTGTCGACGGCTGCCTGCGTTGCGCGCGGCGCGCCAGCGCGGCCGAGACGAACGGCAGCGCCATGAGCACGACGGCCGCCGGAACGGGCGGCAGCAGATCGATGGGCACCTTGAGCGCGGAGCCCACGGCCATGGCGCAGAAGATGCACGCGATGGCCTCGCGAACGTCGAGCTTCGCGTAGAACGGCGCCCATTGCAAGTACAACCATGCCACGCCGATGCCCGCCGCCACCGCGGCCGCCGTGGCGCTGGCGGCCCCCGTCAGGGGCAACGGCACCACCAGCAGCAGGGTCGCAGCCGCCTGCAACGCGGCCAGCGGCCAATCCAGCTTGGGCGCCACGCGCTGCGCCTTGCCCTTCCAGGCCAGCAGCATCACCGCCAGCATGAACGCCGACAGCGCGATGTACAGCGGGATGCCGATAACCACGCCGCCGAAGTCGAGCCCCGCGCGGTGCGCCACGCAGTATATCCAAACATGCGGCGCGCAGATGCCCAGGTACGACACGTCGAAATGCCGCAGCACGTACGGCAAGCGCACGCCTTCCTTTGCCCGATCTTGCGCCACGGCCCCTCCTCTTGCGTCGATCCCCGACTCGCTTTCCACCCCGCTATTCTATACGCTGACCTCGCTGCACGACAGAAGAAACAAGGCCGGAAACGCAAAACGGGTGCCGCGCTTGCGACACCCGTCGGTTTGCCGAAACCAGCCCTGAGCCGTTAGGACAGGACCTTCTCCTCTTCCTGCTCGTCCATAAGATCCGCGGCGGGCGCACCGTCGGCCGACTCGGGCACGAACGACGCGACCACGAGGATGGCCACGGCTATGACGATGCCCAGCCCCCTCTTGTTCACGAACCCCTCTTTGCTGAAGAACTTCGTTAACGCTTCTTGTGCCATTTGCCTCTCCTCCTTAAAGAAAGAACGTGGCAGATCCCCTGTAAGCTACCGCGCCTGGCGCCTCCTTCCCCTGGGCGCGGCCGCGTCGTGGTATACGGGCTCGCATCCGCCGACGTCGCGCAGGCGAGCCCCCTTTGACGACGGCCCCTCGTGGAGGAGCCGTCGGTCTCCAGGCTCTTCCCCTCATGCCGCCAAGCGGCGGCACGAGGGCGTGCGTCTATCCGGCCCGGTACAGCTCGATCGGGCCCATGTTGCGGTCCTCGTCCACGGTCGAGGCCTCCAGCACGCGCGTGAGGTAGCCCTCGGCCTCCGCGTACACGCGCCAGCCGGCGGCGCCCACCTGGTGGAACCAGAAGTCGCCGAACTCGTCGGCCTCGGTCGCCAGCACCTCGCCCGTGGCAAGGTTCTCGGCCGTCACCCTGGCGCCGGGGACCACCTCGTCGGCCTCCGGGTCCACCACGACGCCGGCCAGGAAGCGCCTCGGCAGGTTGAGGTAGTGCACCCGGGGCCTGTCCGCCTCCGCGCGCCCGGGAACGAGCGCCTCCGCCGCCGCGATCTCCTCGGCGAGGTCCTCCTCGTCGCCGAAGCGCAGGGCGCCGTGCGGGCACACGTCCACGCAGTGCGGCGCCTCGCCGGCGTCCACGAGGTGGGCGCAGCCGGTGCACTTCTGGGGTATGGCCAGCTCCTCGTTCCAGAAGATCGCGCCGTAGGGGCACGCCTCCACGAGGTCGCGCCTCCCGGCCGCCTTCTCCGGGTCCACGATCACCAGCCCGTCCTCGCGGCGGTAGACCGCCTCGGGCGCCGCGGCCATGCAGGGCGCGTTCTCGCAGTGCTGGCAGCGGTGCATGACGTAGGACACCCTCACCTTCGGCACCTGGCCGCGCACGCGCTCCTCGATGCGGCACCAGAAGTGGCCCGTGTCGGGCTGGGGCCTCGACCAGGGGCTCCAGTCGTTGTCCACGTGCTCGTCCTTGCAGGCTATCTGGCAGTTGCGGCAGCCGTTGCACTTGGCCGCGTCGAACACGAACACCTTGCCCATATCCCTACTCCCCTTCCTTGCCGTCGACCACGCGGGCGGTTGCCACCAGGCCGCAGTCGGGCTCGTAGTCGCGCCCGAACGCCTCCGGGTACTGCTCGGCCAGCGCGAACACGTCGACCTTCTCGATGTTCACCAGGAAACCGCTCGTCACCTCGCCGAACGCGTGCGTCGAGGTCGTGGCGTAGGGCGCGATGAGGTTGTTCGCCCCGCCGCGGTCCAGGCCGCCCTCGCCCAGCACGACGGTGTCGCAGCGTGCGCCGTGGTCCTGGTACACGGCCCCGGGCATGATGCGCTCCGTGACGATGACGCCGCCGAGCACCGCGCCGCGCTCGTTGTACACCTTCACGACGTCGCCCGTCGAAAGTCCCAGCTTGCCCGCGTCCACGGGGTTCACCCATACCGGCTCGTACTTGTAGCCGTCGGGGCCCGTCACCTTGCAGGTCTCGATCTCGCGGAACCAGGTGACGTCGTCATGCTGCGCGTGCACGCGGAAGTGCGGGTGGTTCGAGACGAGCAGGAAGGGGTACTTCCGCCCGCGCTCCAGGTACTGGCGCTCCTGGTGGCCGGCGCCCTCGTCGACCCAGTGAGGTATGGGCCCGCGCTCCTTGTCATCGGGGAACTGGCTGGCCAGCGTCGTGGAGTAGTACTCCAGCTTGCCGGACGGCGTCTGGAGCGGGTGTTCCTCCGGGTCCTCGTAGAACTGGATGAGGCCGGCCGGCATCTCCTCCCACCCCTCGCGCGTGGGGAACGGGTAGTACTGCTTCTCCTTGAACTCCTCGAAGTCCATCTTCTTGGCCGCTCCCGTGTTCTCGAAGCCGGCCTGGATGTACTCCTCGCAGGTCTTGCCGCCCATGTAGCGTTCGTAGAGGTTCTCGTAGATGCCGCCGAACTTCTCCAGAGCCTTCGCGACCTCGCCCACGGCCTCCATGTCGGACTTCGACTCCAGGCGCGGCTTGATGGCCTGGCGCTCGTAGTACACGAGGTTCCACTGGCCGTTGTCGGAGTCGGTGCCGATGTCCTCCGTCTCGAACTTCGTGTTGGAGGGCAGGATGATATCGGCGAACAGGGTGTCGTTCTCCATCCAGGGATGCTGCACGACCACGCACTCGATGGACTCGTGGCGCAGGGCGTCCTGCATCTTGAAGCCGCCGTTCCAGCAGGTCTCCCAGCAGGGGGAGTCCGACCACACCATATGGATGCGGCTGCCGCCCTCGGGCGGGAACGTGTAGGGCCCGTCGAACTGGTCCTCGCGCGGGAAGCCGGCCGCGATATGCCCGTACCACTGCACGGGCGGGTTCATGATGGCCTCGGGAATCATGGTCTTGGGGATGAAGCTGGCCTTCGTGCCGGTCACGTAGCCGCGGTAGGCGGCGCCGAGGCTGGGTATGTGCACCGAGGGCGGCAGCGGATCGAGCGTGGGGATGCCGAACAGCGTCCACTCCATGAACTTGAACTGGTTCGCGCCGGGCTTGCCGACGCCCTGCATGCCGAGCAGCGCCACCTCGAGGCGCGCGGGCTCGTGCGCGAAGCAGGAGCGGATAAACGATCCGCCGTTGCAGTGCGCGATGGACACGGCGTGCGCGGCCCAGTAGCGCGCGAGGGCCTTGATGGTGTAGGAGGGAACGCCGCAGATCTTCTCGGCCCACTTCGGCGTCTTCGGCACGCCGTCCTCGCCGCCCATGACGTAGTACTTGAAGTTCTCGAAGCCCACGGCATGCGTGTCGAGGTAGGCCTGGTCGTAGGTGCCCTCCTTGATCCACGTGTAGGCAATGCCCAGCTGCAGCGCGGCGTCGGTGTTGG
>ERZ773103.4322-NODE-4322-length-10473-cov-34.881167_pt1 | contig 10473 bp, 7 predicted proteins | sample MGYA00511118_ERZ773103 | MGnify/ENA primary metagenome ERZ773103 (study PRJEB29015, sample SAMEA2737821) | human gut metagenome | biome: human gut; feature: human-associated habitat; material: faeces | place: China | collected 2012 ... | reverse complement strand
TTATACTAATAGCGGCAAAAGTACTTTAATGAATGCTTTTTGTCTAAATAAAAATAAGCAGGTATTGCAAAAAGATATGCTACTAGAATGATTACTTTTAGAGATGGAGAAGTAATAGAGGATACAAATCCATTAAAAGAAGATTTACACCAAAAGGAAATAAGTCTAAAAAGAACACATATGAAAATTTATATGGCTATTAAATTAGCTATAAGGGATATATCTAATAAAAAACTCCGAATGTTTTTTTATGTATTAATATCTAGTATTGGAATTATGGGAATAGCACTTATAATAGCTTTACTTCAAGGTTTTAATAAGCAAATAAGTGGTTATGAAAATGATACTTTGGCAAACTATCCCATAGTTATAAATAAAGTATATACTAATTACAGCATTCACAATACATCACAAAATTCAAAACAAACTCAAAATGATCTGAAAAACTCAAAATTAAATACTAAAAATGATATTATTTATTCATATAATTCAAGTCAAAATAGTACGGAACATATAAACCAAGTAAATAAAGATTATATAGATTATATAAAGCAAATATGGATCTTCCAAAATACGGACTTGTTACATTTACATGGGGAAATGTAAGCGGAATCGACAGAGAATCAGGACTTTTTGTCATCAAACCAAGTGGGGTTGATTATGATCTGCTGACACCGGATGATATGGTTGTTGTAGACCTGAATGGAAATAAGGTAGAAGGAAAATACAATCCATCTTCTGATACAGCAACTCATGTAGAACTGTACAAAGCATTCCCGAATATCGGAGGAGTTGTACATACACATTCTTCATGGGCAACAAGCTGGGCACAGGCCGGAAGATCAATCCCATGTTATGGAACCACACATGCAGATTATATTTATGGTGAAGTTCCATGTGCACGCTGCCTGGAAGGCAAGGAATTTGAAGAATATGAGAAAAACACAGGACTTCTGATCGTAGACCTGTTTAAGGACAAAGATTATGAAGCAGTACCTGCAGTACTTTGCAAAAACCATGGACCATTTGCATGGGGCAAGGATGCTCATGAAGCAGTACATAATGCAGTTGTTCTTGAGGAAGTTGCCAAGATGGCATCCCGCTGTGAGCTGATCAATCCACAGGTAAAACCTGCACCACAGGATCTGCAGGATAAGCACTACTTCAGAAAACATGGTGCAAATGCATATTATGGACAGGGAAATAAATAATCACTGATCTGAAAATAAAAGATATGAACTTGTTAAAGATATAAAAAATCTCCCGGATAAGAGTAAGCGCTTCTCTTATCCGGGAGATTTTTTGTAGCAGAAGAAACAAGGAAAATTCTTCTGCCATATTGCAGAAAGTCCGGGCAATTTTCTGCAACTTTATCGAAGGAGGAGAACGTTTCAGGGCAGACCGTTAGCATGAATGAAAAAGATGTCATGATCCTTGAAAGATAATAACAGCTGAACTTTAATATTGTATGGTTCGTTTAATTTGCAGTAAACGGGACAGCAACATTTTATTTTGCACCTTAACAATTACATATATTTACCTTATAATGAACTCATAAGAAAATGCAAGAAATTAGGTTGATATACCGGAATAGTAACAGTAAGGATTTCAGACAACCGGAGGAAATGCATATGAAAGAGCAGCAGGAAAAAATAAGAGTATTAGATCCACATATAATACTGATATTATTTATATCAGCGTTTGTATTCGGCATAGGAATTCTGATGATTTTCCTGGAAAGAAAGGAAATAAGAACAGAGGGATATGAATTTATAATTTTTAGTGTGGAAATATTAATGTTGCTGTTAATCTTGTATTATATGAGAACTGTTGTGCTGAGCAGAGAAGGCTGTACGGTATCCTGGCTGTTTTGGAAGAGAAATTATAAATGGGAAGAGCTTGCTGTTATCAGAGAGGATGTCTGGTATACATATGGTAAGGGAGGGAGCATACGTTATCAGGGGATTGTATTTTCCAAATATGCAGTAAATAAGAAGAAAAAGAAATATACTACCAGGATGATCGTTGATGCGTTTCCGCTTTCAGATTGTTTTTACATTACTTTTGATGAACATGGCAATGTTTTTTCTTATAAATTAGAAAAAGGAAAAAAGCAAGTTATTAGAAAAATGTACGTAAATGTTCGTGAAAAAATGAAGGAATGGGGAGTGGAGGCAGAAAAAGGAGAGGGAATAAAAGAAGAAGAAAAACAAAGACAATATGATGAAATGATAGAATTGAGGAGGCAACAAAGAAAAAAAATTCAAAGCAAAGGAGCAGACTGTACAAATTTAAAAGAATATCAGCAAGAAGTAATAAAGATCAGATATTTTTTGCAGATAACCATGGTAATACTTATTACGGTACTGCTTATTTGGACAGGGCTGTCTGCTGAAGAGGGAGAAAGAATTCCAATATTGATTCTTGAGTTTTTGATTGATGCACCATTATTGTTTTTCTCTTCAAAAGTCGTAACATTAAGTAAAGAAGGCTGCAAAATATCGTATCTGTTTTTCAAAAAAATGTATAAATGGGAAGAACTTGAAATTATACGTGAAGATTATTTTCCAAGTTTCCGAGACAGGAGAAGCAGAGGGATTGTTTTTTCTAAAAGAAAAAAGAATAAAGCAGGATATATATATACAACACGGGAAATTGTAGGATCAGGTCATATTTTAGAGTGTTTTTATATTGTTCTTGATGCAGATGGAAATATACATTTATATAAGCGTCTGGCAGCAAAGGATGGCAAAACAAAACTGAGAAAAGTAGCTGTAAATATTCCCCAAAAATTAGCGGAATGGGGAGTAGAAATGGAAAAAATGATGAAATATACAGGAGGAACTTATGATTTATAAGAAGATTGAAATTGCAGTAGACGGATATAAAGAAACTGCAGATTTATACACTTATTTTCTGGATAATTCCATTGAAATGCATATCAACAGAAAGCGTCCGGTAGTTGTGATCTGCCCGGGAGGCGGGTATGCTATGACTTCTGACAGAGAAGCAGAACCGATCGCCATGCAGTATCTGGTAAGGGGATATCATGCAGTGATCCTGCGCTATAGCGTAGAACCTGCCAGATATCCACTGGCACTCTTGCAGCTTGCGAAGTCTGTTGCTTTTTTAAGAAAAAATGCTGCAGAGTTTCATATTGATACGAATAAAATTGTTCTGCAGGGCTTTTCCGCAGGTGGTCATCTGGCAGCAAGTCTTGGCGTTTTCTGGAAGAAAGATTTTATTGCACAGACACTTGGGGTAACTTCTGATATGGTGAAACCAAATGGTATGATCTTAAGTTATCCGGTGATCACTTCCGGTGAGTTTGCACATACAGGTTCCTTTGAATGCTTGCTTGGAGAGGATTATAATGATCTTGATAAGAGAAAAGAACAGTCTCTGGAATTCCAGGTATCTAAAGATACACCAACCACATTCCTGTGGCATACAGTGACAGATGATTGTGTTCCTGTAGAGAATTCTCTGTTGTTCTTCAATGCGTTGCGCAAATTTGAAATTCCGGTAGAAATGCATCTTTATCCGGTTGGCGGACATGGTTTAAGTCTTGCAAACGAAGAGACAAGCCACGAAGACGGCGGCTGTGTACAGAAAGAATGCCAGTCCTGGATGGAACTGGCGTGCAAGTGGATGCAGAATATATAATACACGATAAAGAATCTGTCTGAGTGTATGTGAAATCGAGTTGGAATAAAATACATCCTGATCTATAGTGAACAGTAACGTAAAATAAGATAATAAAAAATAATAAGGCGGCATTGTGCCGCCTTTATTATTTATGTTATACTGAAATATAAAGCTAATGTCAGAGGATGATGACAGTATAGTATATTTTTAATTTTTTTAAAAAGATACTATCACAACAGAAATGGAGATTATATGATAGAGTTAGGAAAAAAACAGAAATTAACAGTAGTGAAGTCCGTAGATTTTGGTGTATATCTGGGTGAGGATATGCAGGCAGATGCAAAGAACCGTGTTCTTCTTCCGTCCAGACAGGTTCCGGAAGGAACAAAGGAAGGCGACAGCATTGAAGCATTTATCTACAAGGATTCTCAGGATCGTCTTATTGCAACAACAAAAGAACCGAAGCTTCAGGTAGGTCAGACAGCAGTTCTGAAAGTCTCTCAGGTAACAAGGATTGGTGCATTCCTTGACTGGGGACTGGAGAAAGACCTTCTGCTTCCATATCATGAGCAGACTCTGAAAGTAAGAGAGGGAGAAGATGTGCTGGTAGCACTCTATATTGACAAGAGCAGTCGTCTCTGCGCAACTATGAAGGTTTATCATTATCTTTCCACCAGAACTCCTTATGTAGTGGGAGATATGGTGAAGGGCCGTGTTTATGAGATCAGCGACAGATTCGGTGTATTTGTGGCAGTTGATGATAAATATTCTGCACTGATCCCTGCAAGAGAAGCCAAGGGAAAATACCGTCCGGGCAAGATTCTGGAGCTGCGTGTCAGCGAAGTAAAAGAAGACGGAAAAATGAATGTCACAGACCGCCAGAAGGCATACCTGCAGATCAATGAGGATGCGGAGAATGTCCTTGAAGTGATCAATGAGTTTGCAGGTGTTCTTCCATTTGATGACAAGGCATCACCGGAAGTAATCCAGAGAGAATTCGGCCTGAGTAAGGGAGCGTTTAAACGTGCTATTGGTCATCTGATGAAAGAAGGCAAAGTAGAGATTAAGGACAAGAGAATCTACGCGAAATAATAACAGTAAAAATATACTGCGATAAAATTGCAGATATTAGAACAGGAGAGAAATAGAGTTGGAGTTTACACATCTTCACGTCCATACAGAATACAGTCTGCTGGATGGTTCCAATAAGATAAAAGAATATGTAGCCCGTGTCAAAGAACTTGGCATGGACAGTGCGGCGATCACAGATCATGGAGTTATGTATGGTGTGATTGATTTTTATCGTGCAGCAAGAGCCGAGGGAATCAATCCGATTCTGGGATGTGAGGTATATGTAGCTCCCGGTTCCAGATTTGACCGTGAAGCAGGAAGCGGCGAAGACAGATATTACCACCTGGTTCTTCTGGCAGAGAATAATCAGGGTTATGCAAATCTGATGAAAATTGTGTCCAAGGGTTTTACAGAAGGATTCTATTATAAACCGCGAGTAGATCTTGCGGTATTAAAAGAGTACCATGAAGGGATTATTGCCTTAAGTGCCTGCCTTGCAGGTGAGGTTGCCAGATATCTTCAGAGGGGCATGTATGAGGATGCAAAGGCAGCAGCTCTTCGATATCAGGATATTTTTGGCAAAGGGAATTTCTTCCTGGAATTACAGGATCATGGAATCCCTGCGCAGAGACTGGTAAATCAGGAACTTCTCCGTATGCACGAAGAAACAGGAATTGACCTTGTGGCAACCAATGATGTGCATTACACAAGGGCGGAGGATGCTGATCCTCATGATATTCTTCTCTGTCTGCAGACAAACAAGAAACTGGCAGACGAGGACAGAATGCGTTATGAGGGCGGCCAGTATTATGTGAAATCCCCGGAAGAAATGGCAGAACTTTTCCCATATGCTTTGGAGGCCCTGGAGAATACTCATAAGATTGCACAGAGATGTCATGTTGAGATTGAATTTGGCGTGACCAAGCTTCCAAGGTTCGATGTGCCGGATGGTCTTACATCCTGGGAATATCTGAACAAGCTATGCTTCGAGGGACTGGAGGAACGTTATCAGCCGGTTACAGAGGAATTAAAAGCTCGTCTGAATTACGAATTATCTACTATAAAAAATATGGGCTACGTGGATTACTTCCTTATAGTATGGGATTTTATTAAATATGCCCGCGATCATGACATTATGGTAGGACCGGGACGTGGCTCTGCAGCGGGAAGTCTGGTTGCTTATACCTTGGGCATCACACAGCTTGATCCTATTCGCTATGATCTGCTCTTTGAGCGATTTCTGAATCCGGAACGAGTATCTATGCCTGATATTGACGTTGACTTCTGCTTCGAAAGAAGGCAGGAGGTTATTGAATATGTCCGCCGTAAATATGGGGATGATTGTGTGGTTCAGATCGTTACTTTTGGTACGCTGGCAGCCCGTGGTGTGATCCGGGATGTGGGCCGTGTACTGGATATGCCTTATGCACAGGTGGATTCCATTGCGAAAATGATCCCGCAGGAATTAAATATTACTATAGATAAAGCCCTTACTATGAACCCTGAGCTGAAAAAAGCATATGAAGAGCAGGATGAAATTCATTATCTGATTGATATGGCAAGACGTCTGGAGGGACTTCCAAGACATACTTCCATGCATGCTGCCGGTGTGGTTATCAGTCAGAAAGATGTTTCTGAATATGTACCGCTTTCCAGAGCGTCGGATGGTTCCATTGTCACACAGTTTACCATGACAACACTGGAAGAGCTGGGACTTTTGAAAATGGACTTCCTGGGACTTCGTACCCTGACTGTGATCCAGAATGCAGTAAAGCTGATCCAGAAGGATGCAGGAGTGACTCTGGACATGCAGAAAATCAATTATGATGATAAAAAGGTTTTGGATTCCCTCGGCACCGGTCGTTCTGATGGTGTATTTCAGCTTGAAAGTGCGGGAATGAAAAATTTCATGAAGGAACTGAAGCCTCAGAGTCTGGAAGATGTGATCGCAGGAATTTCTCTTTACCGTCCGGGCCCCATGGATTTTATCCCTCAGTATATCCGGGGCAAAAACCGTCCGGATACCATCCGTTACGACTGCCCTCAGCTGGAGCCGATCCTGAAGCCTACTTATGGGTGTATTGTCTATCAGGAACAGGTTATGCAGATTGTTCGGAACCTGGCAGGTTATACTCTGGGCCGAAGCGACCTGGTGCGCCGTGCAATGTCCAAAAAGAAGGCCTCTGTCATGGAAAAAGAGCGCCAGAACTTTGTTTATGGAAATGAAGCGGAGGGAGTTCCCGGATGTATTGCAAATGGAATTGATGAGGCAACGGCAAATAAAATCTATGATGAAATGATTGATTTCGCCAAATATGCTTTTAATAAGTCCCATGCAGCAGCCTATGCAGTTGTTTCCTATCAGACTGCATATCTGAAATATTACTATCCTGTGGAATTTATGGCAGCATTAATGACATCGGTTATTGATTTTCCCAATAAGGTTGCAGAATATATTCTGGTCTGCAGACAGATGGGGATTAAGATCCTGCCGCCGGATGTGAACTGTGGAATGTACGGATTCTCTGTAGATAACGGTGCGATCCGATATGGTCTGTCCGCTATAAAGAGTGTGGGACGTCCGGTTATTGAAAGCCTGGTAAGAGAGAGGGAAGAGAACGGACAATATCGTTCCCTGAAGGATTTTATGGAACGAAACTCTCCGCAGATGAATAAGCGAGCAGTAGAAAACTTTATCAAAGCAGGTGCGCTGGATTGCCTGGATGGTAACCGCCGCCAGAAAATGCTGGTTTATCAGAAGATTTCAGACAGTATCAGTCAGGAGAAGAAGAATTCACTGGCCGGACAGATGAGTCTTTTTGATCTGGTAAGCGAGGAGGACAAGAAAGAATTTGAAATCCGTATGCCCGATGTGGAGGAATTCGGAAAAGAGGAACTTCTGGGATATGAGAAGGAAGTTCTGGGAATCTACCTCAGTGGTCATCCTCTGGAAAATTACCGGGGAATGATGGAGAAAACCATTTCTGCGAAAACCTCTGATTTTCAGCAGGATGAAGAAACAAATCTTCCGAAAGTCACGGATGGTCAGAAAGTAATTATCGGTGGAATGATTACGGATAAAACCATCAAATATACAAAGAATAATAAGGTTATGGCATTCCTCACAGTGGAGGATCTGGTAGGAACAGTGGAGGTAGTTGTGTTCCCCAGAGATTATGAGAAAAGTCAGCAGTTCCTGAATGAAGAAGGCAGAGTATTTATTCAGGGCAGAGTATCTGCAGAGGACGATCGCGCCAGTAAACTGATCCTTGAAAAAATCCGTCCCTTTGACAATATGCCAAGGGAAATCTGGATACAGTTTGACAATAAAGAAAGCTACACACAGCAATCTCAGGAATTGCTTGCAGACCTCAGACGTTCACCGGGTGACAGTGCTGTTGTGATCTACCTGAAAGACGTAAAGGCCATAAAGAAGCTTCCGGTTGGATATCATGCACAAATTCAGGACTCATGGCTGAACTATATGTACGAAAAATATGGTAAAACCAATGTTAAAGTTGTAGAAAGAGGATTGAAAAACTTATAGAAATGCGCTAAACTATACCCGGATATGTGTATAGTAAAAATGAGATAGATTCAGAAGATGGAGGAAGAAAAGATGGCAGAAAACAAGATAAAAACCATTGGTGTCCTTACCAGCGGTGGTGACGCACCTGGAATGAATGCTGCAATTCGTGCAGTTGTCAGAAGAGGTTTAAGCAATGGATTAAATGTAAAAGGTATTCTGAAAGGATACAATGGTCTGTTAAACGAAGAGATTATTGACATGAGCGCAAAAGATGTATCTGATACAATCGAGCGTGGAGGTACAATCCTTTATACAGCACGTTGTGCAGAATTCCGTACAGAAGAAGGCCAGAAACGTGGAGCAGAGATCTGCAGAAAACATGGAATTGACGGACTTGTTGTCATCGGTGGTGACGGATCTTTCGCAGGTGCTCAGAAGCTTGCGAATCTCGGAATCAATACAATCGGTCTTCCCGGAACAATCGACCTTGACATTGCATGTACAGAATATACCATCGGATTTGATACAGCTGTAAACACAGCAATGGAAGCAATTGATAAAGTACGTGATACTTCCACTTCTCATGAGAGATGCAGTATCATCGAGGTTATGGGACGTGGTGCAGGATATATTGCTCTGTGGTGCGGTATTGCCAACGGTGCTGAGGACGTTCTGGTTCCTGAAAAATATGACTATGATGAGCAGAAGCTGATCAATAACATTATTGAGAGCCGTAAGATGGGTAAGAAACACCACATCATCATCAATGCAGAGGGTATCGGCCATTCACAGGCTATGGCAACTCGTATCGAGGCTGCTACAGGAATCGAGACACGTGCTACTATCCTTGGTCACATGCAGCGTGGTGGAAGCCCAACATGTAAGGACCGTGTATATGCATCCATGATGGGTGCTATGGCAGTAGACCTTCTTCTGGAAGGCAAGAAGAGCCGTGTTGTTGGATACCGCCATGGTGATTTCGTTGATTTCGATATCAATGAAGCTCTTGCAATGGAGAAGAGCGTCACTCCATATATGTGGGAGGTTTGTGAGTCCCTTTCTCATAACTATAGGAAATAACAGTGATAATACGGTTCACTTGTCTCAGGGCATATTTCCGACTGGGTTTTACAGTATGTGATACACATTTTGCAGAAATCCTTTGAGCTATGTGCCGACGGCAGGTGAACCGTAATTATAAAAGAGTCATTGTTCCTGACATTCTGCAGCAGAATATTTTGCAAAAGATGCTGAGGGCAGTGGCATAAAGGAAGCTTATGTTCATTCAAAACCTGCAATATAAATTGCATAAACTGAATACGGCACAGATCATTACCCTCAGCTTTGCGGGGGTAATTTTTGTAGGAGGATTAATTCTGTGGCTGCCTTTCTGTACGGCAGCAGGCCAGACCACTTCGTTCTCCGATGCTATGTTTACAGCTACCACCTGCGTATGTGTAACCGGTCTTGTGACTGTGACCACAGCCACTCACTGGAGTCTGATTGGCAAACTGGTGATCCTTTTGCTCATACAGATTGGCGGAATTGGACTGATCGCACTTGCAAGCGTTATTTTTATTTCCCTGAATAAGAAGATCAGTCTGAAGAACCGCAGAATGATCCAGGAATCCTATAATCTGGAGCAGATGTCCGGTCTGGTAACAGTGGTGAGAAAAGTGGTTCTCTGTGTGTTTGCAGCAGAAGGAATCGGAGCCGTCGGCTATGCATTCTGCTTTGTACCAGAGCTTGGACTGGTGAAAGGTCTGGGACAGGCTGTTTTTACAGCGGTTTCAGCCTTTTGCAATGCAGGAATCGATCTTTTGGGAGAGAACAGTCTGGCAGACTATGTAACCAATCCTCTGGTGAATGTGACAACTATGGGATTAATTATTGCTTCTGGACTTGGCTTTAACGTATGGTGGGATCTTGGAGAAAGAATAAAGCTGGTTTTTCAGAAGAAGCTTTCTCCTGGCAGATTATTCCGGACCCTTCGTCTGCAGAGCAAGCTGGTTTTGACTACAACCGGGATTTTGCTCCTTGGTGGGACAATCTGTATTTTACTGTTTGAGTATAAGAACCCGGACACACTGGGAAGTCTGTCCTTTGGACAGAAGCTGATGGCAGCGGCATTTCAGTCTGTGACCACAAGAACTGCAGGGTTTTTTACAGTTGCTCAGGGGGCGCTGACCAGCGGAAGTGTAATGATCTGTCTGTTTCTTATGCTG
>ERZ773103.4321-NODE-4321-length-10474-cov-15.352625_pt1 | contig 10474 bp, 7 predicted proteins | sample MGYA00511118_ERZ773103 | MGnify/ENA primary metagenome ERZ773103 (study PRJEB29015, sample SAMEA2737821) | human gut metagenome | biome: human gut; feature: human-associated habitat; material: faeces | place: China | collected 2012 ... | reverse complement strand
TGATTCTGGACTGCTCCGTTTTAAATGATGATGAAAAATATGTGGAGCCGACGATCAATGCGCTTGTAAGCTGCTTCCCGGATCTGACAAGTGAACAGCTTTATTCTTACCTGAAGGACTCTCCGGACAGCAGATACATTGTGCTTGCCAAGCGTTTGTCCTATGATACGATCCAGCCTTTTGTAAATCTGCAGGAGGAGCGGGATGAAAAGGGAAAACTGGTCAATCCATATATCAAGGGTGTCTGGTTTGAAAAAGAATACCAGAGACAATATCCATATGGAAAACTGGCAAGTTCCGTGATCGGGTTCACAACATCCGGTAACCTTGGAATTAATGGACTGGAAAATTATTATGATGACACGTTAAATGGAATTAACGGCAGACAGTATGGATATCTGAATTCGGACAGTAATTTTGAAAAAACGATCAAACCGGCAGTCAACGGCAATACGTTAGTGACAACGATCGATGCGACGATCCAGTCGGTGGTAGAGAAGAAAATACAGGAGTTTAATGAGGCCTATACAGATGGTTACAGAGAGGGTGAGGGCGGAGCAACAAGAATCGGCGTGCTCATCATGAAACCGGACAATGGCGATGTCCTTGCAATGGCACAGTATCCAAACTACGATCTGAGCAATCCATGGGATTTATCTGAGTATTATACACAGGAAGAGATCGATGCGATGGATGATGATGCGAGACTCGAAGCGTTAAATCAGTTGTGGCAGAACATATGTCTGACCTATACTTATGAGCCGGGATCAACGGCAAAACCATTTACGGTTGCAGCCGGGCTTGAGACAGGAACACTGTCGACCAATGATACCTTTTTCTGTGATGGAGCCGAACAGCTCAGCGGATTTACCGTAAAATGTGTTGCCTATAGAAAAGGTGGACACGGAATGCAGACTTTGGAACAGACATTGATGAATTCCTGTAATGATGCCCTGATGCAGATGTCCTACCGGATCGGGGCAGAGAATTTCACGGAGTACCAGCAGATTTTTGGATTTGGACAGAAAACGAACATTGATCTTCCGGGAGAATCGAGAACAGATTCCCTGATTTACACATTGGATACAACATCACAGCTGAGTCTTGCAACCAATGCTTTCGGACAGAACTTTAATACCACGATGATCCAGCTTGGAACTGCTTTCTGTTCTCTGGTCAATGGCGGTAAGTTATATCAGCCGAGAGTGGTAAGCAAGATCACGGATCAGAATGGAAATACGATTCAGGATATTTCTCCGACGTTGCTGCGTGAAACTGTATCTAAGACAACAAGTGATACATTAAAACAATACATGTACTCAACCGTGACATCCGGTACCGGAAATACGGCAAAAGTAGACGGTTACTCCATGGGAGGTAAAACCGGAACGGCACAGAAAGTGCCGCGTGATGGTGTGAACTATCTGGTTTCTTTTATCGGTTTTGCACCGGTGGACGATCCTCAGTTAATGATCTACTGTTTTGTGGATGAGCCGAACTCGCAGGATCAGCCACACAGCACATTTGCACAGAATATTGTGAGGGAGATTTTAGAAGAAGTACTTCCTTATATGAATATTTATCCGGATGAGGAGACGACAGGCTTACATTCCGGATGGGATATTACCGGAACGGATACAGGCGCAGCCGCTGTGACAGACCGTGTGACAGGAAATATTCCGGAGGAAGAACCGGAAGGAACGGATGATGTGCCGGATACCATGGAGGATATTCCGGGAGCCGGGGAAAACAACGAAGAAAACGCCGAAAATGATGGTGTAAATGCAGAAGAAGCAGGAACAACATCCGATAACAGTGAATAGAAACATAACCTCATAAAAGTTGGAATAAAATGCAAGGAAGACTTTTATGAGGTTTTTGTTTTATGTATCGGAATAAGACCTTTAACCGCAAAAAGGTAATGATCGTATTCGTGGCAGTTTTTTTTATCATGATGTTTCTGATTGGAAGACTGGTATATCTGATGATCTTCTGCTCCGAATATTATGGAAATAAAGCGGAGAATCTTCATGAGAGGGAACGTGATATTAAGGCGGCACGGGGAAAACTTTTGGATGCAAACGGCACAGTGCTTGCCACAAACAAATCTGTGTGCACGATCTCCGTGATCCATAACCAGATAGAAGAACCCGAGAAAGTCATTGAGATGCTTGTGAGAGAACTTGGTATTCCGGAAGAGACTGCGAGAAAGCGCGTGGAGAAAGTCAGTTCCATCGAGCGTGTGAAAACAAATGTCGCAAAGGAGACCGGGGATGCAATCAGAGCCTATGGACTCTCCGGAGTGAAAGTGGATGAGGATTATAAACGATATTACCCTTATGGGACGCTCGCTTCCAAAGTGCTTGGATTTACCGGAGCTGACAATCAGGGCATTTTGGGACTTGAGGTAAAGTATGATGAATATCTTCAGGGAACCAACGGGAAAATCCTCACGTTAACCGATGCAAGGGGAATAGAGATCGAGAATGCCGGGGAGAGCAGATTAGAACCTGTGAACGGTTATGATCTTTGCTTATCCTTAGACCGCAATATTCAGATGTACTGTGAGCAGGCGGCAAAAAAGGTCTGCACAAAAAAGTCAGCGGACAGTGTTTCCGTGATCGTGATGAACCCGCAGAACGGCGAACTTATGGCGATGGTGAATTATCCTGAATTTGACCTGAACGATCCGTTTACGCTGGTTGGAGACACCGGAGAATCCGTGTCAGCGGAAGAAAAACAGAATCTGTTGAATAAAATGTGGCGAAACCAGTGTATCAGTGATACCTACGAGCCGGGTTCCACATTTAAGATTATTACGGCAGCGGCAGCGCTAGAAGAGGGAGTGGTAAAACTGGACGATGCATTTTTCTGCCCGGGTTATAAAATAGTGGAGGACAGAAGAATCCGGTGCGCGAGAACGACAGGGCACGGTGCGGAAACATTTGAGACAGGGATCATGAACTCCTGCAACCCGGTTTTTATGGAACTTGGCGAGCGGTTAGGCGCGGAGAACTTTGTCGGTTACTTCAAACAGTTCGGGCTGTTATCCAAAACGAATATTGATCTTCCGGGGGAAGCGGGAACGATCATGCATAAGACGGAAAATATTGGACCGGTGGAACTTGCGACAATCTCGTTTGGGCAGTCGTTTCAGATTACCCCCATCCAGCTTGTCACGACGGTATCTTCTATTATTAATGGGGGAACGCGCGTGACACCACATTTTGGCGTAAGCGTGCAGGATGCGGACGGAAATACAGTAAAAACGTTCTCCTATGAAATGCATGAGAATATCTGCACAGCAGAAACTTCGGAAACGATGCGCTATCTGCTGGAGAAAGTGGTGTCAGAGGGAACTGGTAAAAATGCCAAAATTGAGGGCTTTTCCATCGGTGGAAAGACAGCAACTTCACAGACACTTCCAAGAAGCGACCATAAATACATTTCATCGTTTCTCGGATTTGCGCCCGCTGACAATCCGCAGGTGCTTGTGCTTGTTGTCATTAACAATCCGCAGGGGATTTATTACGGCGGAACGATCGCTGCTCCTGTGGCGAAGGAAATATTCGAAAACATTTTGCCTTACCTTGATAAATGAGATGAAATAACGTATACTAGTTAGGCGAATTGAACGTTAGAAAAAATACAAGAGGTGTTTAGTCATGGATTATGAAATAGTGATACCAGTTTTGATTTCTTTTGCAATCAGTGCAATTTTAGGACCGATCGTGATCCCCTTTTTGAAACGGTTAAAGGTGGGGCAGACGGAGCGTAAAGAGTTGGAATCCCATTTGAAGAAAAATGGAACCCCGACTATGGGTGGACTTATGATACTGGCAAGTATTATCATTACCTCCCTGTTTTATGTCAAAGATTATCCGAGAATTATCCCAATCCTTTTTATGACCGTAGGATTCGGTGTGATCGGTTTTCTGGATGATTATCTGAAGGTAGTGCTCCGCAGATCAGACGGACTGCTCCCGTGGCAGAAGATGATCTTACAGTTTATTGTGACAACAGTATTTGCAGTTTACATGGTGCGTTATTCCGGAATTGAACTTACTATGTTGATCCCATTTTCCGGCGGAAAGTACTTAAATATCGGATGGCTTGCGATTCCATTACTTTATTTTGCAGTGATCGGAACCGTAAACGGTGTGAATTTTACCGATGGTGTGGATGGCCTTGTGTCAAGTGTTACCATTATGGTTGCAACCTTTTTCTCCGTTGTGGCAATCGGAACGAATGCAGGGATTGCACCGATCACCTGTGCAGTAGCAGGAGCCCTGCTTGGATTCTTATTATTTAATGTGTATCCGGCAAGTGTTTTCATGGGAGATACCGGTTCCCTGGCACTGGGCGGCTTTGTTGTAGCAACTGCCTATATGCTCCAGATGCCATTATATATCCTGATCGTTGGACTGATTTATCTGGCAGAAGTCATATCTGTTATGGTTCAGGTTACTTATTTTAAATACACTAAGAAAAAAACAGGTGTTGGAAAGCGGATTTTCAGAATGGCTCCGCTCCATCATCATTTTGAGCTTGGTGGATGGTCAGAGACGAGAGTTGTCGCAGTGTTTGCAATCGTGACAGCACTGCTTTGCATGCTTGCATTATTAGGCTTATAAATCGCATTGGAAAATTGCAAAATGACCTGCCGGATTCGGACAGGAGATTGGAAGGATAAGACGATGAATTTAGAAGGAAAAAGAGTGTTAGTAGTAGGTTCTGGAAAAAGCGGAGTTGCAGCCGCAGAACTGCTCAGAAAAAAAGGAATCACATTTGTACTTTTTGATGGAAATAAAGATTTAGATGTGACAGCATTGATCGAGAAAAATCCGGTATTTGCCGGAGCAGAGATTCTTTTGGGAGAACTTGCACCGGAAGATATGGCGCGCATTGATCTTGTTGTGTTAAGTCCGGGCGTGCCGACAGACCTTCCGATGGTCAATGAACTTCGAAACAGACAGATTCCAATCTGGGGCGAAATTGAACTTGCCTATCATTTTGCAAAAGGAAGAATTATTGCAATTACCGGAACAAACGGAAAAACTACGACAACTTCGCTTGTGGGTGAGATCATGGCGAATTATTTCGATGATGTGAAAGTGGTCGGCAATATTGGGATCCCATACACATCGGTAGCGGCAAACACGACAGAGGATACTGTGACAGTCGCAGAGATCAGCAGCTTTCAGTTAGAGACAACACATGAGTTTGCGCCGGAAGTGACAGCTATTTTAAATATCACACCGGATCATCTGAACCGTCATCATACGATGGAATGTTATATCGAGACAAAAGAGAGCATTACAAAGAATCAGACCGCCGGGGATACCTGTGTGTTGAATTATGAGGATGAAGTGCTGCGCAAGTTTGGCGGGACACTTCAGACAAAAGTTGTATTTTTCAGCAGCAAGCGCAGACTGGAAAAGGGACTTTATCTGGACGGAGAAGATATTTTTTATGCAGACGGCACAACGGACACAAAAGTGATCAATGTAAATGAGCTGAATATTTTAGGAAAACACAATTATGAGAATGTCATGGCGGCAGTCGGAATGTCGGTAAGCTTTGGCGTACCGATGGATAAAATTGTGGAAGTGCTGAAACGTTTCCAGGCAGTCGAGCATAGAATTGAGTATGTGACAGAAAAACGCGGCGTGAAGTTTTACAATGATTCCAAGGGAACAAACCCGGATGCGGCAATCCAGGGAATCCGCGCGATGAACCGTCCGACACTGTTGATCGGTGGAGGTTATGACAAACAGTCTGAATATGATGAGTGGATTGAGAGTTTTGACGGCAAGGTGAAGAAACTCGTACTGATCGGGCAGACGAAGGAAAAGATTGCGGAATGTGCGAAGAAACATGGCTTTGAGGATGTCATACTCTGTGATACATTTGAGGAGGCAATTGACACCTGTTATGCAAACGCAGTGAGCGGGGATGCGGTATTGCTTTCCCCTGCATGTGCAAGCTGGGGCATGTTCGCAAACTATGAGGAGCGCGGACGCATTTTTAAGGAATACGTGCGCAATCTGGCAGAATAAAAAATGTCAGGCATAATGGCATGACGTGCAGTAAATAAGAAATGAGGAATTGGAATGGCAAGAGGTCAGCAGACGGAAAAGAAAAAAAAGCCAATTAAATATTTCGATTACAGTCTTTTGTTTCTGATCATTTTTCTTTTGTGTTTTGGATTGGTCATGTTGTACAGTACCAGTTCCTATGCAGGTTCCAATAAGTTTGGGGATGCTTCCTATTTTGTAAAAAAACAGTTGTTTGCAACAGGGCTCGGTATTGTAGGTATGTATATTGTATCGAAAATCCCATATCGGTTCTGGATGAAGGTGAGTTCCATGGCGTATCTGGCAGCTATCGTGCTCTGTACCGCCGTTATTTTTATTGGTACAGAGGCAAACGGTCAGGCGAGATGGTTAAAAATCGGGCCGTTATCTTTCCAGCCGTCAGAGTTTGCCAAGTTTGCGGTTATTATTTTTCTGGCAACGGTTATTTATAAGACACCACAGAAGATGGGAGAGTTCATGAGTCTTGTCAAGATTATGGTCATTGTGCTCCCAATCGTTGCGGTGGTCGCCTATAATAACTTAAGTACAGCGATCATTATACTTGGAATTGCAGTCTGTATGTTGTTTGTTGCCAGTCCGAAGTATTCCCACTTTGTGTTGATGGCAGCGGCAGTCGGTGTGGTAGGTGTTGTTTTCATCAGTTTTGAGGCATACCGGATGGATCGTATCAAGATCTGGCTGAATCCGGAAGCCTACGAGAAGGGTTATCAGACCTTACAGGGACTGTATGCGATCGGTTCCGGCGGTTTATTTGGAAAAGGGCTTGGCGAGAGTATGCAGAAGCTGGGATTTATTCCTGAGGCGCAGAATGATATGATTTTCTCTGTTATCTGTGAGGAACTTGGACTTTTTGGCGCGGTGTGCGTGATCTTATTGTTTCTGCTGATGATCTGGAGATTTATGATCATTGCCAATAATGCGTCAGACCTTTATGGGGCGCTGGTCGTGGTTGGTATTATGGCGCATTTGTCCATCCAGGTTATTTTAAATATTGCGGTTGTGACCAATACGATCCCGAATACCGGTATTTCACTGCCGTTTATCAGTTATGGAGGTACTTCGGTTTTATTCCTGCTTGCAGAGATGGGGCTTGCGCTTTCCGTGGCAAAGGGAATTCAATTTGAGGTTAATTAAATATGATAAAAGAAGAGAGAAGAAGAAAAAAGCGCAGAAAGATAGGATTGTACATCCTGTTGATATTGATTCTGCTTATCGCAGCGGGCGTTTTCATTGTCATGAATGTTTTTACCGTGGAAAACGTTGTCGTGGAGGGAAATGAACTGTACAGCTCCACACAGATTGAAAACATGGTGCTGAATGATGAATATTCCTGGAATTCCCTGTATGTAGATCTGAAATACAGATTTGTGGATATCGGGGAAGTTCCGTTTGTAGATACGATGGAGGTTTCACTGGACAATCCCCATACCGTACATATTAAAGTTTACGAAAAAGGAATGCTCGGCTATCTTTATATTAATTCCATTGGTCAGAATGCTTATTTTGACAAAGATGGATTTGTAGTCGAGACATCTACGGAAGTGATTGACGGTGTGCCAAAGATCACAGGAATCTCCTGTGAGGAAGTGGTACTTTATGAGAAACTGCAATTAGAGAACAGTGATATTTTGCGGGATTTACTGAACCTGACACAGACTTTGAAAAAATATAATCTGCTCCCGGATGAGATCCAGTATGACAGTAACATGGAGCCGGTGCTTTACTATGGAACGATCCAGGTGAAAATTGGTTCTGAGGACAACCTGTCGCAGAAAGTTGTGAGGTTATCCATTATTTTGCCACAGCTTGACGGACTTAGCGGCACACTCCATTTAGAGACATGGACACCGGAGACGACCGACATTATCTGGGACAGGGCAGAAGAACAATCGGAAACAGAAGAGGAGACGACAGAAGAGCCTTCTGAGGAGTCGTCGGCGGATACACCAGCGGAAGAACAACCTGCACAGGATGTGCCGGCAGAGAATACACCGGCCGAAGAGCAGCAGCCAGCCGAAAATGCACCGGCGGAGGATATGCCGCCAGTGGAACAATAAAAACCGTAAAAAAACTTGATTTTTTTTGAAAAAGCGGTTGATTTGTTGTAGGAAAAATTATATTATAGATTATAAGAGTTAAAAAACGCAAAATATAGTATGATTTTGAGAGTAGATAACTAAACAAAGTAGAAATAAGTTTGTCTGGTTATCAAATTTGACATAAATATAGGGAGATATGAAGGAGGAACTACCTTGCTGGAAATTAGAACAACAGAAGCAGATGCCAGTGCAAAAATTATCGTGATCGGAGTTGGAGGAGCTGGCAATAATGCTGTAAATAGAATGATCGATGAAAATATTGGTGGTGTTGAGTTTGTTGGTATCAACACAGATAAGCAGGCATTACAGTTATGTAAGGCACCGACATTGATCCAGATCGGCGAGAAGCTTACCAAAGGGCTTGGTGCAGGAGCACAGCCTGAGGTTGGACAGAAAGCAGCGGAAGAGAGTGCAGAGGAATTATCGGCTGCAGTGAAAGGTGCAGACATGGTTTTCGTTACCTGTGGTATGGGTGGCGGAACCGGTACAGGTGCAGCACCTGTCGTTGCCAAGATCGCAAAAGAGCAGGGAATCTTAACCGTAGGTGTTGTTACAAAACCTTTCAAATTCGAAGCAAAACAGCGTATGTTGAACGCAACCGGTGGTATTGAACGTTTAAAAGAGAGCGTAGATACACTGATTGTCATTCCAAATGATAAATTATTAGAGATCGTAGACAGACGTACTACAATGCCGGATGCATTGAAGAAGGCAGATGAAGTATTACAGCAGGCAGTACAGGGAATCACAGACCTTATCAATTTACCTGCACTCATTAACCTTGACTTTGCGGATGTTTCCACCGTTATGAAGGACAAGGGACTTGCACATATCGGTATTGGTTCTGCCAAGGGAGACGACAAGGCGATCGAAGCTGTAAAACTTGCAGTTGCCAGCCCATTGCTTGAGACAACTATTAACGGTGCAACACACGTTATTATTAATATTTCCGGAGATATCTCCTTAATGGATGCAAATGATGCAGCAAGCTATGTACAGGATCTTGCAGGAGATGATGCCAATATTATCTTCGGTGCGAAGTTTGATGAGTCTATGACAGATGAGGCAACCATTACGGTTATTGCAACAGGACTTGAGACTGCCGGTGCAAACGCAGCAAGCAAAATTGTTCCTAAGATGCAGTATCAGAACATGGGAACTGTTCCAAGACCAACAGCACCTGTAACACCAAGACCAGCAGCACAGGCTGGTTATACAACTCCGGTACAGCCAAACCCGGCACCAACTTTCTCTGGTATTCAGAAACCACGCCAGCCAGAAAGCTCTGTACAGCAGATGGATATCAAGATTCCGGATTTCCTTAAGAATTCCAGAAGATAATTACATAAGAATATGACAGGATCGTTACATGAAGATCATAAGGTTTTCGTGTAACGGTCTTTTTTTGTCAGAAAAACTGGATGAACTTCTGAAAGTAGAGGGAGTGTTTTGACAAAAAAGATGGTTCTAAAAAAATATAATGTGACTATGGAGAAGGAAAAGGAGGGAGTGGTTCCAAATATATATTTTTTATGCAGATGTCTATCTGTTACAGAATCTGTGGATGGATTTTATTGCGCTTGCGGGCGCAAATTGTCTTTTGCGGCGCAGGGTAAAGGGAAGAAGACTGTGGTTTATTGCATTTCTGTCATCCATAGGAACTCTGATCATTACATTGACCGTTACGGAGCCTTTTTGCAGGGCGATTCTGATTCACTTCCTGCTCAATACAGGAATGGTTGTTCTGTGTTTTGGAAAAAGTTCGTGGCGTGAGTTTTTAGAAAACTGGGCAGTCATTTATCTGATGGTCATTTTCCTTGGCGGGGTTATGGAATTATTGAGAAGCAGTGCAACAGGAATGATATTTTTCTGGATTCAGGCGGTCATTGCGGCACTGGTTCTGTCGGTTGTCACATGGTATCTGGGACGTAGAAAACAGTTTGGAAATCAGCTTTTTCCAGTGACATTGGTGCATCGGGGGCATGCGATGGAAACTATGGGATACTGGGACAGTGGAAATCAGTTGAGAGATCCATATAATCATAGACCAGTATGTATTTTAAGTAAAAAAGTGGCCGCAAAGATCTTAAATCCGAAAAAGGACAGGGTACATTTTATCCCTTATTGTTCCCTGGGGCAGAAGGAGGGGCTTTTGCCGGTGACAGAGATCACATGCATAAAAATTCAGAATGGAAGGCACGAAGTCGAGATAAGACCGGCAACGGTTGGAATTGCAAATGAAGGATTATTGGAAGGAAAAGAATATGATATGATTCT
>ERZ773103.4317-NODE-4317-length-10478-cov-24.663149_pt1 | contig 10478 bp, 8 predicted proteins | sample MGYA00511118_ERZ773103 | MGnify/ENA primary metagenome ERZ773103 (study PRJEB29015, sample SAMEA2737821) | human gut metagenome | biome: human gut; feature: human-associated habitat; material: faeces | place: China | collected 2012 ... | reverse complement strand
CCGCCGGAGCGGTGCTTAAGCCGTAAGGCGGGAATTGTGCGGTGTTGCCTTAGGTAAAAAAGCAAACAAACAGAATACTTCATTCAAATGCATATAGCGGCTATTTATTTCATACAGAGACAAATAGCGGCACAGAACAGATATAATAAAAGAAGCTATAAAAAGCAGGTATTCACGTGGAGGACGATATCGTTTCTACATGAACACCTGCTTTTTTATTTATTATTTACTGCTGGAATAAATAGTGGTAGCCAAGTATTCATCACTGACCCAACCATAAATCCCACTGTAATATACAACAACCCAGTCAGGCACATTGCTGCTATAGCCGCATTCCCATACGATGATACCGTAGGGGATATTATCCATTTTTTCATAATTTGTACCGGGACCTTTACGCATAACCAGCCCATGATCAGCAGTGGTGTAGGTACAAAGGCTATCAATTCGGCTAAGCGTTACATCTGGTGCAACGCATCCATCCGGCAGAATAACGTTGGCATTGTTTTCGGTATAATCCTGTACTTGCAGCAAGCCCCAAAGGCCATTCTGTTTTGCCCATACGCAGCCATCGCGCGCGGGGGCTAAATCTTCATATTGCCCAGCGGAAATTATCTCATTGCCGTAAACATCCAGAACTAGCTTTTGTCCGGATTGATTTTTCACAACTACCATGCCAGATAAGTCTGCGTAAGGATATTCAACAGTTTCGTTCATGATGGACAAACTCATCTGCGGCTGATAAATGCAGGGGATTACTAAAGCACCGCTTTGGTCGCAATATCCCCAGTTACCGGCTGCATCCTTTACCGCGATTAAAGATTCACCGGCCATGCAGGCATCCTGGTAGTCGAAATTGGTTAAAATTGTACCGCTTTTATCCGCAACGGCAAAAGGTGCAGAATTGTCAACAAGATAACCGGCATATTCATCATCCCAAATGCCTTGCTGGATGCCAACCAAATCAGGAGCATACACCTGTTCGATGGGCGTGCCACTAAATGTATAGACACCAATAGCAGAACGGTAAATCTGGCTGTCACCTAAAATCCACTGGATGCCATACCCGCCGTGCCCGCCCAGCATGGTTGTAAAAGGCATTTGTTGGGCAACCAGCTCCTGGTTAATCTGTTCTTCCAGGGCATTCAGCTTCTGGTAATCGTATGTATCATCTACCCCAATGGAGAGCTCCTGCTCACCATACAGGTACGGGATGCTTTCTGACAAATCTTCCAGAAAAGCATTACAGTTGGCAGCATTAAACAGGCTCCAGCGTTCGCCCTTGCGCACAGCGTACAGATTTCGGGCAGCGGCGTAACCGGCAGTGTGGGTTTCGCGGGAGAAGAGAGGAATCATCTCGTCAAAATCATATTGCGGCGGTAACTTCCAGTTGGCATTGCTAGCGGATGGTATAGCTGTGGCAACAGCTTCACTGGTCGGGGAAAGAGCAGCGGAGGAAGCAGGTTTATTTTCTGGCGCTGCAGCACAAGCGGTAAGCATTATTGCGGTGATAACACTGGCGGAAAATGTGAATAACTTCCTTTTCATGGCTTTTCACTCCTTGCGTAAATGATTTTTCGGTAAGATGAAGAAGTAATATAAGAAAGTGAATTCATAAACCCTATAATATCTTATTTTATCAAAAATATCTGCTAATGGGAATAGCTAACAATTCTACATGGATAAATTTGGATAGTATGACAAAGATTGCAGAACTGGAGTGAAAGTCCGAATTATGGGATGAGTGATCTGCTATAATAGAGAAAAGCAAAACAGAAGGGAGTTTGATTATGCACCAGGAGAAAAAGATGCTGGCTCATATCAGTGAAGACGGAACCCGCGTCCAAACGGTAGCGGACCATTTGCGGGGAACGGCAGTCCTATGTGGGCAATTTGCAGCAGCCTTTGATGCCCAGCAACAGGGAACTTGGCTTGGATTACTGCATGATATTGGTAAATATAGTACAAAGTTTCAAAAGCGCCTGCAAGGTGGAGAAAAAGTGGATCACTCAACGGCTGGTGCACAGGTGGCTGCCCGATATGGTCAAATTCCACTGGCTTTTGCTATTGCGGGACACCATAGCGGCCTGCCGGATGGAGGAGGCCGAAGCGATACCGCGCAGGATGCGACAATGTTTGGGCGATTGAAAAAGAGCGTTGAACCCTATACCCAATGGACGAATGAGATTAAACTGCCGTCCATACCGCCCCAGCCGGAAATGATGAAGGAAAATCGTTTTACACAGGCATTTTATACCCGGATGTTGTATTCCTGCCTGGTCGATGCGGACTATCTGGATACGGAAAACTTTATGAGCAGCCCTAAACCGCGCGGACAAGGCCAGACAATGGATGAACTGCTGAAAAGGTTGAACCAATATACCGTAAAATGGAGCCATCCCCAGGGAACCTTGAATCAGCGCCGCAGTTCAATTTTGAGTGCCTGTACAACGGCAGGGCAAACAGGGCGGCGCGGCCTTTATTCCCTGACCGTTCCTACAGGCGGAGGAAAAACGGTAGCGTCATTGGCATTTGCGCTTTCGCTAGCGGTAAAGAACCATATGGACCGGGTTATTTATGTGATCCCTTATACATCCATTATTGACCAGACCGCGGATGTGTTTTCGGAAATATTAGGAGCAGAAAATGTTTTGGAACACCATTCAGGGGTGGACTACTCTGCCAAGGAAGATGATGAGCCGGCAGCCTACCGCAAAGCATTGGCGGCGGAAAACTGGGATGCTCCGGTGGTGGTTACCACATCCGTGCAATTCTTTGAATCACTTTACGGCAACCATGCGTCACAATGCCGTAAATTACATAACATTGCAAATAGCGTGGTCATTTTTGACGAAGCACAAAACCTGCCGGTTCCTTATTTGCGCCCCTGCGTTGCGGCAATCGCGCAGCTGGTACAGCATTACCGCGCAGCAGCGGTACTGTGCACGGCCACACAACCAGCTTTGCAGCCCTTGTTTGATGAACTGGCGCCTGGGCTGCAGATGACGGAACTTTGCCCACATCCCAAAGAGCAATATCAGGCATTCCGGCGTACAACGCTAAAAATGCGCGGAGAGTTGGAACAAAGCCAGCTTGGCGCAGAACTGGCAGCGCAGGAACAAGTGCTGTGTATTGTAAACCGGAGAAAAACAGCACAGGAATTATACAATAACCTGTCCAAAGAGGGCAGCTACTGCCTGACAACATTGCTATACCCAGCCCATCGCAAACAGTTATTGCAGGAAATCCGGGAACGCTTAAAAGATGGGCTGCCCTGCCGTGTGATATCAACTTCTTTGATCGAAGCGGGTGTTGATGTGGATTTCCCGGCTGTGTACCGCGAGGAAGCAGGTTTGGATTCCATTTTGCAGGCGGCGGGGCGCTGCAATCGAGAGGGAAGACGCCCGGCGGAGCAGAGCTTGGTACAGATTTTCACATTGGAAGGGCAGCATGTACCGCGCATGCTGGAACAGAATGTATCCGCAACGCAAAGCGTCCTGAAAAAATATGCAGATCTGGCATCTCTGGAAGCAATCGAAACATATTTTCTGTTTTACCGTACCTTAAAAGGAGATAAAAGACTGGATGAACAGCAAATTCTGCAAGGGTTCGAGCAGGATATGGAAGGGCGCATTTTCCCCTTTGCAACAGCGGCAGAGAGGTTCCGCTTAATTGAAACACCTGCCGTGACCGTATACATTCCCCAAGGGAAAGGGGAACATTTGCTTGCACGATTGCGTGCAGGAGAGGTAAGCAAAACTTTGTTCCGTCAACTGGGGCAATATGGTGTTCCGGTTTACCCGGATCATCTGAAGACGCTGGAGAATGCCGGGGCGGTTTGCCAAATCAGTGAAGGCATATGGGAATTAACGGACGGAAGCCTTTACGATAACAACACGGGCCTTGCTATGGAAGCTGAAACGGGAGCAGCCTGGTTTGCATAAAGCAAAAGCGGCAGGGAGCCTGCCCTGCCGTTCTTGTGCGATAAAGTAAAATCAACTATTTCTATCCACGGCATAAGCTGCCGACGCAACTTATTATAAAAGAAAACCGGATGAAAAGCAAACAAAAAGTATACATGATAAAAGGATTGACATTTGGTGCCAAGTAGCGTATATTGAAACTATAGCAAAAATATAAATTAAAAACAACTGAAAATAGAAATGCAAAGGAGTTGATGCAGATGATCCAGCTGGAAGTATGGGGAAATTATGCTTTGCTCTCGAGGCCTGAGCTAAAAGTCGAAAGGGTTTCATATGAAGTTCTCACCCCTTCCGCGGCACGCGGCATAGTAGAAGCAATCTATTACCACCCCGGCTTACGGTGGAAAATCCGGAAAATCTATGTTATGAACCCAATCCGCTTTACCAACATCCGTCGGAACGAAGTAAAAAGCAAAATTCTTTGTTCCGATGTACGCAGCGCGATGCAGGGAACAGGGAAAGAGCTTTACCTTGCCACGCCCCAGCAGATCGTTCAGCGTGCAGCCATGGTGTTGCAGGACGTTCATTATGTGATTGAGGCAGAATTTGAGATGACTGACCGTGCGGCACCGAGCGACAATCCGGGAAAGTTCCAGGATATTGTTACCCGGCGCATGTCTAGGGGTCAGTGTTTTCATACTCCCTATCTTGGGTGCCGTGAATTTCCTGCCGCATTCCGCGCATGGCCCGGCGGGCCAATCCCGACCATTGAGGAAACACGGGATTTGGGATTCATGATATATGACTTTGACTACACTGACCCGCAGAACATAACCCCGATGTATTTCCATGCAAAATTGGAACATGGTGTGTTGAATGTGGCAGACTGCGAGGTGTACCGATGATTTTACAGGCTTTGGTACAATACTATGAAGATTTGCTGGCAAATGACAAAATCACACGCCCCGGTTGGACAAGTGCAAAAGTCAGTTGGGCTTTGGAACTGGATGAAAACGGCCAACTGATGGCATTGCAACCCTTGCAGCAAGAGGAAAAGCGCGGTAAAAAAACAGTGCTTGCTCCATGTCAGCTGCAAGTTCCGGAACAGGTTAAACGCTCTAGTGGTGTGGCAGCCAATTTTTTGTGTGATAACAGTGCTTACATGCTCGGCATTGACGGAAAAGGCAAACCGGAGCGTGCAATGCAGTGCTTTGCCGCTGCAAAGGAGCTGCATCTTGCCATTTTACAAAATGTTCCTGGTCAGGCGGCACAGGCAGTGCGGAACTTTTTTATAAACTGGGACCCCAAGGCGGCGGAGCAGAATCCAGCGCTGGAACAAAGTCTCAAGGAACTTTACAAGGGTGGCAATCTGGTATTTCTGATTCGGGAAAACTATGTTCAGGACGATCCGGAAATACAGGAAGCCTGGCAGCGGCAGTGTGATAAGAACACGGATGCACCGGAAATCCGATGCCTGGTTACAGGGCAAAAGGCACCGCTTGCCCGCCTGCACCCGGCGATTAAAGGCGTGACCGGGGCACAGTCTTCCGGCGCATCGATTGTTTCTTTTAATGCGGACGCTTTTTGCTCATACGGACATGAACAGGGGGGCAATGCGCCGGTTGGCAGTTATGCGGCCTTTGCCTATGCACAGGCATTAAACTATCTGCTGGCAGACAGGGAACATGTTCAGCGCGTGGGCGATACCACCATTGTCTGCTGGGCAGCAGGTGGTGAGACCGCCTACCAGCAGGTAGCAATGGATGCATTGTTTGCCATGGATGCGCCTGTCAGCGAAAGCGATGTGCGAAATGCAGTGGACAAGCTGGTCCATGGACAGCGTGTAGAGTGGCAGAACGTGACACTTGACCCACAAAGGCACTTTTATGTGCTTGGCTTGGCCCCTAATGCGGCGCGCCTCTCGGTTCGCTTTTTCTGGCAGGATACATTTCAAACGCTGCTTGATAATGTGCAGAAGCATTATGACCGCTTAGAGATTGTGCGCCCCGCTTATGATAAATTCCCGCGGCTGGGGGTGTATTGGCTGCTGCAGGAAACCGTCAACACCAATTCCCGCAGCCCATCGGCAGCACCGCAGCTGGCGGGCGATGTTCTGCGTGCAATCCTGAATAATACAAGGTACCCGGCAACCCTGCTGGATGGCGTTATGATGCGTATCCGCGCAGAGCAAAAAGTAACACGCGGCCGTGCCGCTATTATAAAAGCATACTACCTGCGTAATGAAGATCCCCGTTGCCCAAAGGAGGTATTAACTGTGGAAAATAACAAGGAAACAAATTATCAACCGTATGTTATGGGTCAGCTTTTTGCTGTGCTGGAAGCAATCCAGATGGCGGTAAACCCGGATATCAATACAACCATCAAGGACAGGTATTTTAATGCAGCGGCTTCCACGCCGGCCACTGTGTTCCCAACAATTCTGATGCTGGCGCAAAAGCATATGCAAAAAATGAGCAAGCCACAAAAGATTTATTACGATAAGCAGATCGCTGCGCTGGCGGGCGGAAAACTGGAAGGAAGCTTTCCCGCACGGCTGACCTTGCCGGAACAAGGCGCTTTTATCCTTGGATATTACCATCAGACACAGGAACGCTATACAAAGAAAGTGGAGGAATAACAATGGCACAGGCAATCAAAAACCGGTATGATTTTGTAATTCTGTTTGACGTTGAAAATGGAAATCCGAACGGCGATCCGGATGCAGGCAACATGCCGCGCGTTGACCCGGAAACGGGATATGGCATTGTTACAGATGTCTGCTTGAAGCGTAAGATTCGCAACTATGTCGAAGTGGCCAAAGAAGATGAAGCAGGATACCAGATTTACATTAAAGATCAGGTTCCCCTGAACCGCAGCGACAAAAAAGCATTGGAATATCTGGGCGTTGAAGGAGCTTCCAAGGAGGCACTGAAAGCTGCCAAGAAAGATGACCCGGAACTGGACCGTAAAATCCGGGATTTTATGTGCCAAAATTTCTATGATATCCGTACCTTTGGCGCTGTTATGACAACTTTCGTAAAAGGCGCACTGAATTGCGGGCAGGTACGCGGCCCTGTTCAGTTGAGCTTTGCACGCTCGGTAGACCCTGTTCTCCCGCAGGAAGTGACCATTACCCGTATTGCCATTACGACCGAAGCGGATGCAGAGCGAAAAGGCACTGAGATGGGCCGCAAGTATGTGATACCGTATGGTTTGTACCGTGCAGAGGGTTATGTTTCGGCCAACCTTGCCCGCAAAACTACAGGATTCTCAGAGGATGACCTGCAGCTGCTGTGGCAGGCAATTCTGAATATGTTTGAAAATGACCACAGCGCAGCCCGCGGCAAAATGGCAGTTCGGGAACTGATCGTGTTCAAGCATGATTCGGAACTGGGCAATGCGCCGTCTTATAAACTTTTTGACGCAGTTCATGTCACACACGCAGAGAAAATCACTTTCCCGCGCAGCTACCATGACTATGTGGTGACCGTGGATGAAAATCTTCCGGCAGGGGTAACGTGTGAGAGGCTGTCGTAATGGTTTCCCCAGATGATTACCTGCTGATGTCCGGTATCCAGCATTTCAGCTTTTGCCGCCGTCAGTGGGCGCTCATACACCTGGAACAACAATGGTCCGAAAACCAACGCACCGCCGAAGGCCGCCTGCAGCATACCCGCTGCCATAATGTTACCCTGACGGAAAAACGCGGCGATTTGCTGATCGCCCGCGGTATGAGGGTCGTCAGCCACCGCTTAAAACTGACCGGCGACTGCGATGTGGTAGAGTTTCACAAGGATCCAAACGGCGTGTCATTGCAGGGCCGCCGCGGCCTGTGGCAGCCCATGCCCGTGGAATATAAGCATGGCCGCAGCAAGGTAAACGATGCCGACCGTTTGCAGCTCTGCGCACAGGCCATGGCGCTGGAAGAAATGCTGGTGTGCGAGGTGCCGGAAGGGAAAATCTTTTATGAAGAAACCCGGCAGCGGGAACATGTTTCCCTGACACCGGAACTGCGCAGCACCGCGCAGACCATGGCGGATGAGATGAACCGCCTGTTTGCGCGCGGCTATACCCCAAAAAGCAAACCCGGCAAGCATTGCAATGCCTGCTCACTGAAAGAGCTTTGCCTGCCGGCGCTGTATCAGCAGGCAGACCCGGCGGCGTATCTGCGGGAGCATATTGAGGAGGGCGCGCCATGAGAAAGCTGCTCAACACCCTGTTTGTCATCAATGAGGACGCTTACCTGACATTGGATGGCGAAAACCTTGTTGTTACCCGCAATAAACAGGAAACCCACCGCTATGCCCTGCATACGCTGGAAGGCATCGTCTGCTTTACTTACGCGGGTGCCAGCCCCGCTTTGATGGGAGCTTGTGCCCGGTGGGGCATTGACCTTTGCTTTTTTGACCCGTATGGCAGATTTCAGGCCCGCACCGTGGGGGAAGAACGCGGCAATGTGCTGCTGCGTCAGACTCAGTACCGCGTGTCGGATGACCCGGCCCAGAGCTGTCGCTATGCCCGGAGCTTTATCCTTGGTAAAGTGTATAACGCACGCTGGGTGCTGGAACGAGCAACCCGCGATCATCCCCAGCGTGTCCCGGTCGAAAAACTGAAACGCACCTCCACCCAGCTGGCCGCCACGCTGCCGCTGATACAGACCAGCGATGATCCGGAACAGCTGCGCGGCTTGGAAGGCGAGGCAGCCCAGCGCTACTTTGACTGCCTGAATGACCTGATTCTGCAGCAAAAGCAGGATTTTGTGTTTGAGGGCCGCAGCCGCCGTCCACCGCTGGACAATGTGAATGCGCTGCTTTCGTTTGCCTACAGCATGCTGGCGCGGGAGTGTGCATCCGCCTTGACCGCTGTGGGCCTGGACCCTTATGTTGGCTTTATGCACCGCCCGCGCCCCGGCCGCAAAAGTCTGGCACTTGACCTGATGGAAGAACTGCGGGCGGTTTATGCAGACCGGCTGGTCATCAGCTGCATCAATCAAAAGATCATCACGGCAAAACACCTGCAAAAACAGGAAAATGGTGCCGTACTGCTGACGGATGATGGCCGCAAAGCTTTCCTGACCGCATGGCAGAACAAAAAGAAGGAAGAGATCACCCATCCGTTTTTGAAAGAAAAACTGCCCTGGGGGCTGGTGCCCTATGTTCAGGCGCTTTTGCTGGCCCGTGCTCTGCGCGGCGACCTGGAAGTGTACCCACCGTTTTTCTGGAAGTGAGGTGCCGTTATGTTGGTGCTTGTAACCTATGATGTCAACACCGAAACAGCCGCCGGTCGTCGCAGGCTGCGCAAAGTAGCAAAAGTCTGTGTAGACTACGGCCAGCGGGTGCAAAACTCCGTATTTGAGTGCCTGCTGGATGCCGCGCAATACACGATGTTCAAAGCAAAATTGACCGAACTGATCGATTCGGAATCGGACAGCCTGCGCTTTTATCAACTGGGAAACCATTACAAAAGCAAAGTCGAGCATGTGGGTCTGCACCCGGATTTTGATCAGGATGGAATCTTGTTTGCTTAGTGCGAGGGGAAGGCAATCATAAAATTCCCGGTTCATTCGCACCAGAAAATATGGAAAAAACAGGGGCAGAAAGGGTAAAATACAGCCTTGCCTGTCAGCATGAAGATGCAATCTCCAAAAAAATTGTTTCATATGCGCAAAAGTACCCCACTGTTTTGTGCACTTTTGCTGTCGCTCTCCGCAAGGAGAGCGTGGATAGAAATAGGGGCGGTGACACACACGCAAATCGGTATTATGTCGCTCTCCGCAAGGAGAGCGTGGATAGAAATAATGCTGCGGGGGGATGGCTTGATTTGTGCGGGAGTCGCTCTCCGCAAGGAGAGCGTGGATAGAAATCAGGAACAGGTACTTGCGAAAATAATAAGACAGGTCGCTCTCCGCAAGGAGAGCGTGGATAGAAATCCCACCATCAAAGCGATGCGCGGAGATCGGAAAGCGTCGCTCTCCGCAAGGAGAGCGTGGATAGAAATAATGGCGCGGTTGTCACATTTCAGCACCCTGCGGGTCGCTCTCCGCAAGGAGAGCGTGGATAGAAATACGACCGTATTGCACTGATACCACATCAGCAAAGTCGCTCTCCGCAAGGAGAGCGTGGATAGAAATGAATATCCGTGACGATCTTGTGAACCGCGTTTGCGTCGCTCTCCGCAAGGAGAGCGTGGATAGAAATCGACCATCAAAGCAATGCGCGGAGACCGGAAAGCGTCGCTCTCCGCAAGGAGAGCGTGGATAGAAATTTAAGCGCCTTGATAAGTTGCAATCGACGGTAGAGTCGCTCTCCGCAAGGAGAGCGTGGATAGAAATGCTCCATAGCTCGTCGGGGTCGTCCTCGTCAAAAGTCGCTCTCCGCAAGGAGAGCGTGGATAGAAATATTTAATGTACCTTCTTTCTGCAGTGCCCTTAGTGTCGCTCTCCGCAAGGAGAGCGTGGATAGAAATGGAGTTATCGATACTAAGATATGATACATCAGTCAGTCGCTCTCCGCAAGGAGAGCGTGGATAGAAATTTAAGCGCCTTGATAAGTTGCA
>ERZ773103.4309-NODE-4309-length-10497-cov-25.453553_pt1 | contig 10497 bp, 10 predicted proteins | sample MGYA00511118_ERZ773103 | MGnify/ENA primary metagenome ERZ773103 (study PRJEB29015, sample SAMEA2737821) | human gut metagenome | biome: human gut; feature: human-associated habitat; material: faeces | place: China | collected 2012 ... | reverse complement strand
CAGTCGGACGCCTAAAGCGTCTGGAAGCATGTGACTTCAGTCATGTGAGGTTCACTAGGATTCTAAAAGGAATTAAATTGATAAGATATGGAATATTTTTTGGAAGAAACAGATTAATTTAAATTTGCATTTTGGTTCGGGGTCATTAGAATACTTTTAATGCCAGAAATACAGGATCTTTTATAGTTAGTGATATATTATGATAATAGCTGAATATTATTGATTGGAGGAGATTCTATGAAGTCAAAGAAAGTAAAGAAAATATTGTTGATTGCTTTAACGTGTGCAGCAGTTTCTACATCTGTCTCAGCAGAAGCTGCTATGAAATCGCAGATAACCGTTGAAAGTAAAAATAAGTATGAACAGTTGAAAATTTCAGAGAGCCGTGTGTATGGAGAATACCCAACTGGAGATTATAAGAAGATAACACTTCTTCCTTCGGTTTCTAAAGTAGAAAAATTTTGTTTTGAAGATAATTTGAATATAGAAGAAGTAGAGTGGATGGCTTCAGTAGATACTGTTCCAGTTTTTGCCTTTAGCACATGTCCAAAGCTTAAAAGGGTAATACTTTCTGATAATGTGAAAAAAATTGGACAAAGTGCATTTATATACTGCGGTGAACTGACGAGTGTTAAACTTCCCCAAAATCTTCAAAGTATAGATTTTTTTGCATTTGCTGACTGTCGAAAACTGAAAACGTTATATATACCTGAAACAGTTACTGAGATAGGTGCTGAGGCGTTCATAAATTGTGATTCTCTAACAGTTCATGGAAAGAAAAATTCATATGCATACTATTACTGTAAGATGAATGGTATTCCTTTTGTAAGTGAGGGAACTGCTTCAAAACCAGAAACAAATCGTCCGTATATAAAATCTGTTGATTCAGATATAGTAAACAAACAAATCTATGTTACAATTGATTTGAGCGGAAAAGTAAAGAATGCAGATGGATATCAATATCAAATATATGATGGTACTAAGGTATTAGCTAATAAAAATTCTGCAAACACAACCTGTATATTAAAAAAAGTGCCGACTATGGGATTTGCCAGAGTCCGTTCTTATACTGTTCAAAATGGTAAAAAAAGTTATAGTAGGTGGTCTAATGAAATGCGTATGCCTCCTGTTAAACTAAATAAAGATAATATAAAATTAATAAAAATTACCGGGAAAAAGAAAACAGTAACCGCACAGTTTGGAAATTTAAAATACAGTGATGGGTTTGATTGCGTACTTAAGAATGCAGATTCAGGAGAAAATATTGTATTAAAAAATCAAAAGAAAAATACAGTTACTTTTAAAAATATAAAACCGGGAGTTTACTATTTGAAAGCGCATGCATATACGTTGTTGAATGGTATTAAACAGTTTGGCGTATGGTCAGATAATAAAAAAGTTGTTGTTAAATAGAAAATTGGAATTATAAAAAGCAGGCGAAAAATTGCCTGCTTTTTATAATGGAAATTTATGCTGTTATTGATGTAGCGAAATCAAGCTGTAATAAATTCAAGCGTATTATACTGAAAGAAGCCGTCAGTGGATGCTAAACCACTGGTGTGGGTAGCATCTTTGACATTGGCATTGCACACAGCGATTAATTTATTATTTTGATCCAGAGCCACTGATTCCAGTTCAAAACTGTTATATGTGCGGCCCTGAGCATCTTTAGCAGGAATATCTGTAACAAATCCAAAATCTGGGTATAAAAGTTTGCTATCATCAAGTTTTTTCAGATTATAATGAAGCAAGGTGTTTTTTGTTGTGATTTTAGTCGTTACTCCACTTACAGTATGTGGATTACTGGTTCCGACAAAAAGCCCTAATTTATTGTGATAGAAAATATCCTGGGATGTAGGCTGACCGGCGTTTACCAGTGTACAAAGATAAGTGGCTTTTACATTTTTTTCATTTTCAAATGTACATTTATAGAGCTTTAATGTTCCGTCAACAACGGACAATAATAAAGCTGTATTTGCCTCATAAAAATAATTAATTGCTTTAAGAGCAAATGATTTATCGTTATCGTTGGGAGTTACTGTATATGTTATTTCCTCATCCTCTTTGTTACTGCTGATAGCAACCACTTTGTTATTTCCTGCGACAACAAAGAATTTTCCGTTAAAACAGCTCATACCGTTGGCATGACCTAATAAACCGTCAGTGAATGTTTTAAAGTGAGATACACCTGCGCTTGTATTCATATAATTTTTACAGTAGCCAAGAACAGCGACTTTATCTTGACTTTGTTTTATAAAATATGGAGTATTGTTTCCGTTAAAGGATACACATCCCAGATTGGTTGTTTCATAGTTGGGATCTACTTTGGTAGGCACACGGGCTCCTGCTCTAAAACCGCATGCAAAAGTATAGGTTTTACCGGAGTAGGTAATGCCTTCCAGTACAGAGAATTTATCTTCTGCGGTTCCATCGGATGTTATAACATTGGATGCAAGCACAAGGTGATTGGCTTTCATACAGATTGATTCAAGGTTGTACTGTTTATATTCACCTGTTTTATTTACATTGATGACCGCACATGGAGTGTATTTTTTACCTTTATCATCAGTAAGATGATAATCAACTACCAGAATACGGTTCTGAAGTGTTGAAAAAGTGTTATTTGTCAGGATAAATAATCCAAATGAAGTGTGATAGTAGATATCCTGGAGCTGTGTGGTATAACCAAAGCCTGAGTTAGTAACTGTGAATGTACTTGCTGCTTTAGCAGCCTTCCAGTCTACAACACTGAAAGTTAATGTCCCAGCATTGCTCTTGTCAGCGTAATGCATAATGATAAATTTCTCGTTAGTTCCGTCAGCAGCAGTGATACCTAATGCGCCTTTTGGACAAATTTCATTGATACTGTACGTACCGAGCTGATTGCCTTTGGTATCCAGTTTTACGATGGTTGTAGAACCGCCGTAACCTTTATGGTCTTCTGCAAGCATATACAGATAATTTCCAATTTTGGTAAGTCCCAGAGCGAACCAGTTCAGATCTTTTTTTACGGCAGTTGCTTTTGTTGCCATGTAGTCAGTCGTTTTGAGTAATGTAGTTTTAAGACCGGTTGTCTTTACGCAATACATATCTGACCCCACAATTGCAATTCCCGCTACGTTTGTTGCACCTTCATCGGGAATTAGTGCATGGTCTACGGGTGTAGCTGAAATGGTTAAAGTTGTTCCATTGAATGTTCCTGGCATAATTTTTTTGCCTCCTTTAAATTTTTGGAATTTGCAAATTCACTTTGTAAAGAGACGTTTTTTCATGATTTGTAAACCGGAAATAAAAAATAAATACAGACAGGAATTATTGTTTCAGAATGATAAAAGATATAGTACTTTATAAACGGGTAAATTTGTTTGTGAAAGAAATTAAGTTAATCGATTATTTCTTTATAATGCAGGAACGGATACACTTCATCTGTCTGATTTTCCGCAGAGCAGGTATTTTGATTTTTCCTATTCACCGATTTTCGATACGAATACAGATGAAGAAATGCAGACTGGAAGTTGTGCTGCTGTGGATATTGTTGATAAGAAGAATCTTCCTGCCGGAAACTATGAGGAACAGGATTCTTTTATTGTAGGAGACCGGATTTATCAGGGACTGGCAGATGCTGTTGAGCCTGTGACTGGAATTACCAATGGTGCAGAAAAAACAGCTCAAAGTTTTCTGGTCAACGGATCTCTGGAACTGAATGAGGATGAAAATAATGAAGGGCTGGACACTGCCGTACAGATAATGGTACAGGTGGATGCTTATCAGACATTAAACAGACCAGTTATTGATACGCGGTGGACCAGAGTGATCACAAATTATGCAATGCTTTATCTGAGAGATCTTTCCAATGAAGCGGACGGCTATCAGTTTGTGACAGCGAAATCTCAGAAGGATCTGAAAAAAGGGAATTATACTGCGCAGACAAAAATTGCAAATTCTGAACTGAATCAATATCCTGAGCTGAAGTATATTCCGGAGGGAACACATAGTCTTTATTGCAGGGCATACAAAGAGAACAGCAGCCATGTTATGGAATATGGGGAATGGTCAGACGGGGTTCCGGTTACGGTAAAGGTAAAGACTCCGGACGCACCTGTGGTTCAGAAGGTGCAGGTGAAGAAAAATGATGTCAGAATAGTACTTAACAGCAAGGGTGAGGAACCGGACGGTTACGATGTTGTTGCTGCCAGAAGTAAGAACGGAAAAGAACCATCGGATTATATAAAGGTAAAGAGTGGGTATTCCGGAAGCAGTAAAGAGCTTATCTTACGGGGTGTACCGGCAGGAACGTGGTATATTGGCGTACATGCTTATAAATATCTGAATGGGAGCAATACCAAAGTGCTCAGTAAATGGGCAGAGGTCAGGAAGGTAACTGTAAAAACAAGCCTTGTAACAGGAAAACCTGCTGTTAAATCAGCTAAGGTTTCCAGACAGGGAACAAAAAGAAATGTAACGGTGACGTTTACTGTTCCAAAGTCCTGTGATGGAACAGACTGGGTACTGGCAAAGAAAGTTTCCAAATCTGATAATGGCAGCTATACTGGTGTAAGCAGTTATGCTTACACAAAGAAAAATCAGACAAAAACCACGGTAGTCTTTAAAAACGTGAAGCCCGGAGTCTACTACCTTGCAGGACGTGCCTATGTAAAAGGTTATGCAAAAAGTTATACGAAATGGTCGAAAATAAAGAAAATAGTTGTGAAATAAGCACTGTTGCCATTTGTTTCACAGAGATTTCACTTTTAAGAAAAAAGCTCCCGCTTTTACCAGGCGTTTATACATGCTTTTTCCCGTAATACTCAAAATTTACGGTACTGCCAATAAACTTATTATACTCAAATCTTGTCTGAATTTGGAGATAAATAATGTCCTTTTTATGACAGATAAGGGACATATGAGGCATCGAAGTCTGTGAAGTATGTCATAATGAACAGGAAAAGCACATTATGATAAAGGCAGTGACATTTTTAGCAAATGTAGAAAGGACAACAAAATGAAGCAGAAAAAGATTGTAATTATTATGGCAGGGATTTTAGCAGCAGCGGCTGCTATGACTGGCTGTGCGGAACAGAATAAAACAGCGACACAGGTTGATTATACGCAGAATTCACAGGGGAAATCCGAACAGACAAAACAAAAAACAGCAGAAAAATCTCAGCCGGATAAAAAACAGGTAAATAAAAGTACATCCGGTGGAAAAGAAAATTCAAATCAGACTGCGGATAAGAAGACGAAAGTATTTGCCTCATCCAATAATGCGGGCGATGTACAGAATTCAGAGAATGATGCGGATAATACAGATGATTCACAGAATACAGATGATTCACAGAATACATACGTGGACAATAATTCATCTGAAAATAATGGCTCAACAGGCGACGGTGGCAATCAAATTGATCAGACAGCAGATCAGGCGATGATATATGACAGTGAGGGAAATGGAAGACTGATTTCTCAGGCTGACGATGGAAACTGGTATGACAGTGACGGAAATTGTTATGGAAGCTGGGAGGATATTGGGCGTGCTATGGATGAAGATGGTGTTACGGATCAGGATGGCAATAAATACTACTGGACCTGGACCGCACCTGATGATGCATCAGGAAAAGTAAGAGATCCGTATGACCTGTATTCCTGGGATCCGGGAACCAATTCCTATATACCGTTTCAGGCTGCGGAATCTGACTGTAGTCCTATAGGCAGAGGAAACGGCTGGTATTATTATGATGAAGACAGCGGCGAATATGTTCCGTGGTAAAAAATAAGAAAACAAAAGAAACAGTTTTGAAATCATTTTGATGGGTTTCAAAACTGTTTCTTTTTATATACAAGAAATAGTGAAGGGGCATATCCGGCAGAATCAGTGAAAAGAATTCTGCCGGATGTTTATCTGGTAAAGATCAGCTGATCAGTTTCAGGAAAGTATTTCTGTCACAGGTTCCGGAAACCGTTAAGCCCTGTGCCTTCTGGAATGCCTTTACAGCAGAGAGAAGTCCTGAGCCAAAGGTACCGGGAATCTCTACACCGTTTGGATCATAAGCACGTAAAAGAAGGAGAATCTCAGCGGCAGTTACCATATACTGGGTTTCACCGCTTTTTACGTAATGTTTACCAAGGGCATTGCTTGTGTTAGTTCCCCAGATACCGTCTACATCCAGACCGGCACCATAATCTTTGTTCAGAGCTGTCTGAAGAACTTTAATAGCTGCTTTCTTAGTGGCAGCATCTCTTTTCCCGGTAATGGAGATGCCAGTATTGGCAAATTTATTGGCATAACTCTGACCTTTGCGGATTTTGGCATTTCCAGTAGTTGGCTGTGGTTCTGGATCCGTAGATGTAGAATCTTCATTATAACGAAGAACACAATCCCACGGGCAGTTGTAGTAATTCTGGATTTTAATTTCGTTGCCATTCTGGTCACCCGGAGTACCACCGTGGGCTCCACCATTTTCATTTATACTGGCAGAAACTACTTTGCCGTTGCCGATATGCATAACTGTATGGCGTGCAATGTTTAACAGTACATCACCGCGTTTCATACCGCTTCCGTTGTCAAGATTAACACTGGAAGTAACGTCTTTGAATCCGCAAGACAGGAAAACAGACTTCATACTTTTGGTATTATAAGCTCCTTTTGTTTTTACAGGTACACCAGCCTGCTGCCATGCAGAGATTACCAGTGAAGAACAATCGTAGTCCGGTCCCCATCTGTTATCCTGATCATATCCGTGTGCCGGATCGTTTGCGATTTCAATTGCCCATGTTACTGCTTTTTCTGTTTTTGTCATTTTTTTATCCTCCTGAAATTTGATTATTTATTTGCTCACCGGTGATACATCTTATAAAGAGTGAGAAAAGGGAAAAATGTAAACATGAAACAGAAAAAAATAAAAAGCATTTCCTGATTGTTGCTTCGAGGTCAGAAAAATGCTTTTCGAGGACAAAAACACGAAAATTGTCGAAGTGTAATTATATTTAATCCTGATGAGAGGCCTGGTATATTTTCAGTATTTTTACAATGTATTCAGTCTGGCGTTCACCCATTTGATTCATGATTGAAATCGCATCCTGAATAGCCGGGCTTTGAATATCTTTATTATGAGGAAGCAGATCATAAAGAAAATAGTCAAGTCCCACATCAAGAATTTCAGAAAGCTTAAGGAGATTTTCGATAGTAGGCATATACTTACCTGTTTCAATCCGGCTGATCGTACTTACAGATAAACCACTTAATTCTTCCAGGTGTTCCTGGGTAATATTTCTGTTGATCCGAGCTTCTGCAATTCTTTTTCCGATAGTATTGTTTTTCATAAATAAAAATCCTTTCCTTTGATAAAGTTTAACAGACGGAATTAAATATGTATAAGGATATAAATGACAAGCGACTAATCAAATTTGATATGTTTTATGACAGGAGGAATATAGGAATATGGACGAATATACAAAGGATTTGTATACCATGATGTTTTCTTTGCAGACTTTGCAAAATCAGGGAATTACAATCAGAGAAACTGTATATAAAAGTCTGGACAAATTACTGTTATGGAATAAAGAATCTGAAAACAGTAAATATCTCGAATTAGCGTTGCTTCATATGCAGGCTTATGCTAATATGGGATTTGCTTTAGATGAAGAAAATAAGACAATACGTGAGATATTAAAAAAGACAGGAAAGACCAGAGAAGACTTTTTCCCGAAAGGATATCTTCTTGGAAAGAGAATTAAACTGACCAAGTCACAGGTTCGTGGTATGATTGGAAGATGGAGACCTTCCAGAGACAGTCCGATGACAATCGGAGAACTGGTGGATGATATCATCAGAAAGGTAAAAAACCATGAGGAAGGCAGATACATTTATCAGTATCACAGAACTGATGTGACAACCAAAGGGGATATCGAGGTTTATGAGCTGGTCATCAATAAGGATGAAAGTTATTTTTATGATGTGAAGAAATTCAGATTTTATACATTCATGGAGGAATAATTGCTATGATAAGAATAATGATTCTGGATGATGACGAAATGTATCTGAAAAAAGAAAAGGATATCACAGAACAGTATTTTGCAGAGAAAAACGTAGATTGCACGGTAACGATATACCAGAATGTGGAATGGTTTCTGCTGGGATTGAATGAAGAAAAATTCGATATGTATATTCTGGATATCCGGATGCCTGGAGAAAACGGAATAGAGGCAGCGAGGGAAATTCGCAGACTTTATCCGGATCCGGTTATTATATTTATTACAAATTTTGTGGATTATGCAATAGAAGCATATGAGGTAAACACCTATCGTTATATCCCCAAAGAGTGTCTGAAGGAAAAACTTCCGCAGGCTTATGATGCGCTTCTTCCTGGAATTATGGAGAAAGAAGAGCGGTACTATATCATAAATAAAAGAAATGAAGTTGAAAAACTGGCATATTCTGATATTTTCTATATGAAAAAAGAAGGAAAATATGTCATTTTTGTGCACAGGCGTGGGGAAGTAAAGATCAGAGCAAGTCTGTCAACAGTAGAAAAGGAACTGAATTCAAAAGAATTTATTATATCTGACAGAGGATATCTTGCAAACATCCAACATGTGATGAAGATGAAAGGAAGGGATCTTTATATGCGGGACGGTAATATTATTACAGTTGGCAGAGAAAGATTCAAAGGTGTCAGAGAAGCAATTCTGAATTACTGGGGGGTATGAAGAATGCTGAAAGTTTTATTGTATGGACTGGCAACGTTTATGGAGACTGGGATAGGTGTCTGGATATTTGGACAGATGTTTCCGAAAAGAAGTATGGAAACTGAAAAAGATAAAACGGTATGGAAGATAATATTAATTATACTGTTATATTTTACAGCATATTCATTTTGCGGATCATATTTAGAAAATAATATAGAGACAAAAAAAACAATACTTATTATATTACTGGTGCTGGTGGGAATATGTTTAATACCGGATTGTGTAGTTAGGTTAAAAAGAATAAGAAATTTTCAAAGTGTGCTTTTTTTTGTTATGATTGTTGTTCTTGTGACCTGTCAATATTGGACAGCGTATATATCTGGAAATGTAATAGTATTTGGAAATCTATATCTTCCGATATTTTTGACAATTTTTTTTCGGTGCACATTTATTCAATCTTATATTTGGGAATTTTTATATTTGACTAATATAGGGCTATTAAAATTATTATATATTATCACAGTTTGCGTGATTAAAAAAAGAAAAATAGGAGAATATATTTATTTCCAAAATATGCACTCTTATAGCTCAGGAATTTATTTGCTGGTTATAAGCGTTGTGATAATTTTGTTATTAAAATTGTTTCGCGTAAATAAATATGCTGGTGACATTTTTAGAGGTAATCAAAAATTTTTCTATGGTTTTGCATTAGTCGAATATATACTTTTGTATTTTTTGCTAAGCATACAAAATAAAATCCTTAAAATAGAGAATCTGGTAATTACTATAGTAGTAGTATCAGGAATTGCCGTAGTATTGATGATTTTATTTATGTTTTTTTTTGTTAAAAGTGTTAATATAGAAAAAAATATTTTGGAGGTGAAAAATAGAGCTGTAGAGCAGCAATATCAGGAATTAGAAGATGCATATCAAAAGTATAGATGTATTATACATGATCAAAAGCATATGTTAAGTTTTATACAGGAGTGTATAGAAAACAAAGACTTAAATGGAATTGCGGCATATGTTGCAGATAATCAGAAAAAGTTCAGAGATGAAGAAAAAAAGTTTTGGACAGGTATAGATGTACTTGACAAAACAATTACTATGAAAAAAAGAAAAATGGATGCTTTGGATATAAATTTTGAATTATATGCTTCGGTGGATGATACGATTATAAATACTACTGATTTGGTTATTATATTAAGCAATTTATTTGATAATGCAATAGATGCGGCTGTTAAGAGTAAGGAAAAGAAGATTTGTTTAAGAATAAAGAATATAAATGATGTATTGATGATGAAAATGTGGAATACAAGTACGAGAATTCCTGATGTAAAACGCGGAAAATTTGTAACAGATAAATTAGAAGCGGAAGGTCATGGATGGGGAATTGAAAGTGTAAAAAGACTTGTAAAAAGATATGATGGAAATATCACATTTAAATATGATTCTGATTTTTTTCAGGTAATTATTATTTTAAGTAAAAGTTAAAGGAGAGATAAAAAAATGACAGAAGAATTTATTGGATGTATTGAGGAAGAACTTAAGGAAATAGAACTGTTTTATGAAGAAAATGGAGTAGAAGTGGAAGCATATACTTTACATAACGGATCTTTTTTTTCAATATGTTGTTAAAGGAAATAGAAAAGGTATGCCAGACTTTAATCATTATAATAATGCGATATCAGAACGGATTTTTATATTGAGTATTCATGAACAAAAGGCGAAAGGCAATCTAAAAGGAAATACTTCTGAAGAACAATATGATTATTATGAAAAAAAATATCTTAACAATGCAACATATATAAA
>ERZ773103.4306-NODE-4306-length-10506-cov-7.529710_pt1 | contig 10506 bp, 12 predicted proteins | sample MGYA00511118_ERZ773103 | MGnify/ENA primary metagenome ERZ773103 (study PRJEB29015, sample SAMEA2737821) | human gut metagenome | biome: human gut; feature: human-associated habitat; material: faeces | place: China | collected 2012 ... | reverse complement strand
GCGGAGAGTTAGGGATTCGAACCCTAGAGACCTTTCGGTCTACAGCATTTCGAGTCTTTTATGCAACTGTGACGGGGGTGTCCGTTTTGGTGTCGTTTCTGTAAGCCCCGTACCCTCCGAAAGCCGCTTGAAATCAGGCTTTTTCGCTCGGAAAGCCTTGCGGGACAGGCTTTTTTGAAAGTGGGTTCAAATCGGCATTTTTCCCGATTTTGGAGAGAAAGGATACGCCAACTACATATCCAGAGTTCAAATCTCAGAAAATTCAGGAGAGAACTACCGATTTTCAGGAGAGAACTCACGGAAAAATCCCAAAGGCTCAGAAAAAAGAAAAAGCCTGCAAACGGCAAAAACCGCCGGGTTTCCTTGTTGTCCGCTCGCGATTGTTGGAGATTTTCTTGTGATTCTCATCTTTTGATGAGGGAATCGATGAGTTTGTATAATCCCGGTTAAGTTGTGCTTTCAGTTGCTGAATTGTGCCTTTAAGCTCCTCAATAACAGAATTCAGCCGAACAATTTCCTGGTCTTTCGCACAGATGGTCGCCTCAAGTTCCTCTTGATGCGATTGTGCGATCCCCAGTTCATGCTCAGCTGAATGATATTTATCTTCATAAGAGGTAAAGAGTGCATGATAACGGTCGCGATCCTTCTCCAATTTGGAGTTCTTTGCAGAAAGAGAGTGAATCTCCTTCTGATAGCATAATTCCTGACGCTTATATTCGTCGCCAGACTCAAAACGAGCAATTCGATTGCGCAGTTGAACCAATTCGTTATGGTGTGAACAGCCAAAACAATTGCTCATGTTGAACTACCTCTCACTACAATCATCGTAGACAAGTCTGGGCTTTTTCTTAGCATACGCGGCTTTCAAATATGGAATCTGATCCTCGGTGACAGGCCCCAGATTTGCCTTGACAGTCTGAACGACTTTATTTCCAACACGTTTGTTCTCTACAAGGCTGGCATAGTAATGCTTTGTCCCATTCCCGTAAGTTTTCGTCAGAATCTTAATGAACATCGTATACCTCTCACTACATTTATACCATAGTTTCGGAATATTTGCAATACCGTTTCTTGTTGTTGCGGAAAATATTCTCACTACTATTATACTATTATTTTCTTGTGTAGCAAGTGCTTTTGATGCTTATGGGTGTCTCATTATTCTGGCTGACACGTGAACAGTAACAAAATTCGGCCGCAAGTCTTGATACTGTCCTGTTTATGGTACAGTTCTGAGTTTATAATACTCACAAAGGGATTTTTATACCCTTTTTCAGATACAAGGGGGTGTGGCAATGTCATACGCAGATGTGTGCGAGGCAGTTGAGTCTCTGCAGAGAGAGTACTGTGAGCCTAATCCGTTTCGCCTGTGCGCAGATATGGGTATCAAATTGCTCTATCAGCCGCTCGGAACAGACCCCGACGCCATCAAAGGTTTCTACCTTGAGAGCAAGCGGATACGCACGATTACCGTCAACTGCGACCTGCCGACTGTTATCCAAAGGATCATCGTTTCTCATGAGTTGGGGCACGCAGTGCTTCATCGCATATTATATTCTCCATGGACAGCTTCAATTTGCTCTGCCATCATACGGGATTCTTCCAGCGTAGGCATCCTCCGATGATTTGAAATCCAGGCCCCATACAGCACCAAGAATTTCACAAACGGCCTGCACTTCAGCGGAACTCCCCCTTCCGGCATGGTTAAGTAAATAGCCCGTTCAATAAGCGTATCTTCAATGGGCAGGAACACAACACCCGGCAGTGTGTTTTGAATATTGTCCTTGTGCATCTGACTGACACTGATGGGAACCAGCGCCACTCCCAGGTTGTACTGTGTGGCCAACGCAATGGTCTCTTCATCGTTCACCTCATAGGTTTTGGTCAGAGAAATTCCCGCAGCTGTCAGCATTTTTTCTGTCTCTTCCCGGTGAGAGTATCCTTGCTTAATTACGATGAACCGTTGACCCATCATATCCGATACTTTAACCGTAGATTGCACCGCAATCGGCTGCTTTTTACTGACCATCAGATCCATTCTCTCCCGCAGCAGCAGGATACTCTTCATGGCAGGATTCTTATTTTCAGTTGGGGTGATACACAAATCTGCCCCACCGCTGTGCATCAGGCGCATTGCTTCTTCTCGGTCGGCACGGATATGTTCAATCTTAGTCTCCGGGAACAGACTGGTATAGCGGGTAATTGCCTCAATGGAGAAATCAACCGCCTCTACCGCCACTCGAATGGTACTGTTAGCCTCCGCGGACATGGTACGGCACTCAGAAACCAGTTTTGTCAGATTTTCCAGGATCTGTAGCGTTCCCCGATAGAACATCAATCCCTCTTCCGTCAACCCCAGCCTGCGCCCCTGCTTATAGAACAGCGTGAACCCCAGTTCGGCTTCCAATTTCTTTATCGACACGCTCAGCGTCGATTGGGAAACGTGCAGCGCCTCCGCCGCCTTCAGCATGGTGGCGTTTTTTACTATTTCAGCAAAGTATTGTAATTGCAGCAATTCCACAAAGAGGACCTACCTATTAACAAAATTCAACTATTTCATGATTATTATATATTAGACAAAATTTTTAATCAAGGTTACAATATAGCCATTAAAAAGAGCTCTTTTTTGTGCATTCTGCAAAAATCAAACAGCAAATCAGCCTGGATTTCCAGATCCAGATAAAGAACGGAGATAAGGTGCATGAACATAACAATCAATTACCATCCTCTGTCCGGCCCTATGAGCGATGGTATGAAAAAAATCAATGGGCTGCACGACCAACATACCGCAGACGGAGCGGGTGGACCGCCTCCTTTACCGGAAAAGCTTCCGCCTGAAATCCCCTCCGGCATATCCGTCAGGGAATCCGCTGTGGCCGGAGTCCCCTGCCTGGCTGTAGATGCAGGTGGAAGTAAACCGAACGCCTTTTTGTACATCCACGGTGGGGGGTTTATGTTTGACAGTGCCAAAGAAGGGCTGCATATCCTGATTCGTGCCGCCGAGCTTTACCATGTAGACGGCTTCTCAGTTGACTATACCCTGATGCCCAACGCTTTCTATCCAACGCAGCTGGAGGAATGCGCCGCAGTATATCAGCAGCTGATTGCAGACGGATATAAAAACATTGTGGTGTCCGGCTTTTCTGCTGGCGCAAACCTGGCCTTGGCACTGGGCTTCTATTGTATGCAGCACAAGCTCCCTCTGCCAAAGGGCATTGCGGCAATCTCACCGCCGCTGGATTTTACCGGCTTCATCAAGCCTGAGACCCCCGATTATCTCAGCGGTGACAACGGCCTGGGTGCTGTGTATGCCAATGGTGCAGATCTGCACGACCCCTGTATTTCCAGCTTTTTTGCAGATTATAACGGATATCCCAATCTGCTTCTGGTTGCTGGAACAGGAGAAAGCCTGATAACCAGCTGCAAATGTCTGACAGGCCGGCTGCTGAGGGAAAAAACTGGTTGCCAGGTGACTCTGAGTATCTGGGAATCCATGAAGCATGGATTTGTTCTGGACAGCTGTTTTTACCCGGAGGCAGAGCCCGCTCGGGACTATGTTTTACAAACGATGTATCAATGGCTTCCACAAAATTGAGAAAGGGGAATAACCATGTTTAAAAATGTGAAAAACCCTGCCTTCAAGCGCAACGCAATGATTCTGCTGGTTCTCGGCATCTTAATGTACTATGTGTTCTGTGTCACCGTGGGCGAGCAAATCAGTATCCTGGCCACCTACCTTTCCGCCGAAACAGGCTGGAACCCCAATGCAATCGTGCTGCCCATTACATACGCAGGCATCCTTTCCATCGCACTTACCTTCCTGTGCAATACAGCGTTTATGAAATTTAATGCCAAGCACGTGATCGTGGGTGCAACTGCGGTTGTCGGCGTGGGCTTTGCTCTGATTGGCCTTTCAAGCACCATTTTAAATTTCACACTGTTTTTCGCCACGCTGTTTGTCATCAGATCCATCGTTACATTTTTGAACAACGGCTGCAACTATCTCTGCGGAAATTGGTTTTCTGAAAATCGGGGCAAGGCTCTGGGTGTGGTCACCATTGGCGGGCCTTTGTCAAGTGCAACCTTCATCGCGCTGGCTACCTTCGGAGTGAACAGTTCTCTGGGGTTCAGTGGCATCTATTACATCATTGGCGCGCTCATCGTGGTTATGGCCATTGTCATGGGAATCTTCCTGAAGAACTCTCCCGAGGAGATTGGCGCATACCCGGACGGCGCTGACAAGCCCTCCCAGGCCCTGCCGGATCAGCAGAAGAAGGAACCTGGAATCACAATTACCGCCCTCTTAAAGCGGGCAGACACATGGCTACTGGTACTTTCCTTTGGTCTGCTGGTCTTTGGTTCCAGTTGCATCACCGCGTTCTTTACTGCAACTATGATTGCAAAAGGGGTCACAGCGGGTTACTATCTGCCTGCTTTGACCGCCGGTGCCATTATCGGCATGCCAATCAGCTACATCCTGGGTATGATCGATGACAAATTCGGAACTGTCAAGGCCTCCCTCTGCCTTTGCGCACTGTATGTGGTGTGCTTCCTCGGCATTATCCTGACAAACGGAAACAACATTTTGACGATTATTATCGCCACCATCGGAATGGCCGGTGTCACCGGCGGCGCTCCCAATTTGACGCCCTCCATCAACTTCTATGTGTTCGGACAAAAGGATTATCTGGCTGCCACCCGTGTCATCGGTACGCTGCAGTCCATTATCGGCGCCTTTGCAGTCACGTTTATCGCGGCCTTTGTCTCCTCCGGACGAGCCAACACAGGTTATACCATTTTGATTGGCTTTGTGGCTGTTGCCGCTGTTGCTCTCATGATCATCGGCAAACTGCATCCTAACAAAAAATAATTCTCTCTCGTCTCTTAGATACACCAATCGCGAACCCAAACAGAATACTAGAAAACTGCCGGCTCCAGGATACCCTGGAAGCCGGCATGTTTTATGATCTCAGGACAGGCTCCCTGCAAAAGGAACCTGCGGATAAGGTAAGATAGAAAGGGCCGTTAAGAGGAGTTTCACTTATTCTGCCGTTTAACGAATACTCTAAAAATTCAACGATTACCCATAAGTTTAACGATTACTTCGGCTCAAAATGCCGAAAAAACCGTAAAACGCAGAAAAACCGCTGTGGAAATACTCCGCAGCGGTTGCTTTTTATGTGTCTGAAACGGCAAAAACCTTGATTTCATGCGGTTTCCGGGCATAGAAAAAGTCCACCGTAATTCTATCAAAATTACGGTGGACTTATGGCGGAGAGTTAGGGATTCGAACCCTAGAGACCTTTCGGTCTACAGCATTTCGAGTGTTTTACTCCGAACACACTTTAGCGGTAAATCACCGTTTTTGATGCCTTATATAAGAAGTTAAAAATGATGAAAAGTACAGTAAATTCAAGGGACTATGGCTCGTAAGTCCTGCAACTGCAAGGAAAATTCGAACCCACAGTTAAGGAGCAAAAAATGGCTTAAAAAAAGCAAAAAAGAGAGAACTTGGAGAGAACGGAGAGAACTCAGGAGAGAACAAAACCCTTTTTCCCGCCTGCTTTTCAGGCACTCTCAAAATACTATTGGAGAGAACTTTTACACCTTTCTTCTGCTGTTGACCAAAAAGTGCAAAGAGGTGTAAGTGATGATTACAGAAAAATATTGCAACGAGATTTTGCAGCAATACCCCGAATACATAACCAAAGACCAGATGTACCGTATCTGTCATATCAGCAAAAAGACCTGCTTGTTTTTATTGGAAAGCGGTCTTGTGCCGAACATAGATAGCGGCAAAAAAACACGCCGCTTCAAAATCAAGACGGTTGATGTTATTCAGTATTTGAAAGACAGAGATGATTACCCAGAGCTATTCAAAGCTCCAGACGGCTTTTACAAAGGAAAAGGCGGAGATAAAAAAGCTCCGTCCTTTGATGAGGTGTTTACACAAGAGGATTTAATTCGTATGCGGCAGTATTATGAACGACTGCTAAAAAACAACCCAGATGTTATGTCAGTTGAGCAGGTAGCTCAGTTTACGGGCTACAATAAAAATTCGGTTAGTCGCTGGTGCGGTAAAAAAGAGCTGAAATGCTTTTATATCAAACAGCGTTATCAAATCCCTAAAGAGTATCTATTGGATTTCCTTGTAAGCAGATATTTCATAGGAATTGCCGTGAAGTCTGTCAAGCACCAGAGGTTTAATGAGCAAATACGAAAATTGCGTACAGGCAGCGATGACACAATGGCGTAATTTCTTAAACATATCTATAATGAAAAATGAAACGGAGGTATTCGTTATGAAAGATAAAACCTACCACGCGTATCTGGATAGCCACGAGCGACAGTTGGTAATACATAGCCTTGTAGAGCTGAAAAACAGACTGATACAGGAAGGCAGATACACGGACTGCGTTGACGAGCTGATTTTCAAGGTTGTCAATGCTCCTGTTAAGAAAATGAAAATTGAACATATCTAAGGCATATCACACATAGCCGCTTATTCTTATTCACCTAAGAGTAAGCGGCTTTTTTGCGTTCTCTCACTCTTTTACATAGCCGCCTTGACAAAGCGGCTAAATTTATGCGAAAGGAGGACGCACAAATGTCAAATTGCAAAGTAATTGCTCTGACCAATCAGAAAGGTGGTGTCGGCAAGACCACAACGGCGGTCAATCTGGGCGTGAGCTTGGCACAGCAAGGCAAAAAAGTCCTGCTTGTCGATGCGGATGCACAGGCTAACCTCACAATGTCACTTGGCTATCCACGACCAGACGATTTACCCATATCCCTTGCCACCATTATGCAGGACATCATCGACGATAATCCCATAGATGTTCAGAAAGGTATCCTGCACCACGGTGAGGGCGTTGACTTGTTACCCTCTAACATTGAGCTATCTGGTCTGGAAGTAAGGCTTATTAACGCTATCAGCCGTGAGCGTGTTCTAAAGACCTGTATGAACGAGGTCAAAAAGAATTACGACTATTGTTTAATAGACTGTATGCCGAGCCTTGGTATGCTCACTATCAACGCACTGGCGGCAGCTGACAGCGTGGTTATCCCTACACAGCCCCACTATCTTTCTGCCAAAGGCTTAGAGCTGTTGCTTCGCTCCGTGTCGAAAGTCAGACGGCAAATCAATCCACCTTTGCGGATTGACGGCATCCTTATGACGATGGTAATGCCCCGCACGAACATCTCAAAGGAAATCACCGCCACGGTGAGAAGTGCCTATGGACAAAAAATCAAGGTATTTGATACCCAGATACCCCATTCCATCCGTGCGGTGGAAGCCACCGCAGAGGGAAAGAGCATTTTTGCCTATGACAAAGGCGGCAAGGTAGCCGCAGCTTATGAGCAGTTCGGAAAGGAGGTGGCAGAGCTTGGCGAGAAACAACGCACCAAAAATCGAGCTGACCGCATACGATGACCTTTTCCAGACGGACGAAAGCCGTGAGGAAGCAAAGTTAAGCAAGATACGGGATATTCCAATCTCCCAGATTGATGAGTTTCCAGACCACCCGTTCAAGGTTTTAATGGACGAGGATATGGAGCAGCTTGTCGATAGCATCAAGCGAAGCGGCGTAATGACACCTGCTACTGTCCGTCTGAAAGAGGATGGGCGGTATGAGCTTATCAGCGGTCACAGGCGGAAAAAGGCTTGCGAGCTTGCGGGGCTTGAAACGCTGAAATGCGAGGTTAAGGAGCTGACCCGTGACGAAGCGATTATTGTCATGGTGGAAAGCAACCTGCAACGCTCTGTTATTCTGCCGAGTGAGAAAGCCTATGCGTATAAGATGCGGCTTGAAGCTATGAAGCGGCAAGCAGGCAGACCCGTCAAAGATAATTATTCCCCAGTGGGAAACAATTTAGAGTTTGCGACTTCAAGTGACGAACTTGCCGAGAAAGTTGGAGAAAGTAAAAACCAGATTTTCCGCTATATCCGCTTAACCGAGCTTGTACCAGAAATTTTGCAGATGGTTGACGACAGGCAGATTGCTTTCCGTTCTGCGGTGGAGATTTCCTATCTCTCCGAGGAACAGCAATACACCTTGCTTGAAGCCATGAGCTACAACGATGCTACACCGTCACTTGCACAGGCTATCAAAATGAAGAAGTTTATGCAGGAGGGAAAGCTGACGGACGAGGTTATCAGCTCCATCATGCAGGAGGAAAAACCCAACCAGAGGGAAAAGCCTGCTTTCCGTGATGAACGGATAACCAAGCTCATCCCGAAGTCAATTCCCAGAGGACAGGAAACGGATTTTGTTGTAAAGGCGTTGGAATTTTACAACCGCCATTTACAGCGGAATAAGGCTCACGAAAGGTAAGTCACACACCGAGGGAGAAGTCTGTCCTCTGGGGGATAGCCGTTTTTTTCGGTTTCCCCCTCTCCACACCTCTCCCCCTTGATACTGCCAGTAACTATCCGAGAAAAGAAGAACTTTAAGCTGTCCGTAAGGGGCAGCTTTTTTCGGTCAGTAAGGCAAAGCAACACAAAACAATAACAGGAGGTAACGATGAAAATTCGTAAATTATTCAAGAAAGCCGCTGCCCTTGCGTTGGCGGCGGTCACGGCATTGTCCGTAATGCCTGCGCAGGTGGCGTTTGCGGCAGGTGATATTGGTACGATTTCCTTTATCCACACTTATGACAGCAATGGGAACGCCATGAGGTACAATTCCAGTGCTGTCATTAACGGTTATACTTCGGGCGGCACGGGAAATTACAAATACCGTATGTATGTAGACGGGGAAACGGCGTTCTGTATCCAGCCCGGTGTCCCCTTGAAAACAGGCAACACTCTGGCAAAGGCATCTTCCGACACATGGAACGTCCTTTCCTCTAACCAGAAAAAGGCGGTAGGGCTTGCCCTGCTCTATGGGTATCAGGGCAACAGCGGCGGATTGTCTGGCACAGACGATGAGAAGTGGCTTGCCACACAGACCCTTGTATGGGAGTTCGTCACAGGCTGCCATGAAGCCACAGGCTCCTATCAGCAGACAAGCACGACTGTTTATAGCCTGCACTTTGGCTCCAACTATGCGAACAGCGGCGCAAGGGCGGCTTATGACCAGATTGTTTCCCTGCTGACAGCGCATAATACCATCCCAAGTTTTATGTCGGGCAGTAAGAACGGCATCACAAAAGAGCTTTCTTATAGCGATGGAAAGTACAGCATCACATTGACTGACACAAACGGCGTGTTGTCCGATTATTCCTTTACAAGCTCCGACAGCAACGTGACCGTATCCAAGTCTGGAAACAAACTGACCATCACATCGGAAAAAGCGGTCAGCGGCTCTGTCCGTATCACGGCAACGAGGAACAACGTGCCGACAGTCAGCAGCAGCGCAAGGCTGTGATTGTAGCCGATGATGGCAGAAGTATTCCCATTATGACTATGGGACCGATCTGTATTGCACCGGAGCTTAAAAGGAAAGAGTATGGAAAGATTTTACTGGATTATTCTTTAGAAAAAGCAAAAGAACTTGGATGCGGAGCATTATGTTTTGAAGGAAATATTGATTTTTATGGGAAAAGCAGATTTAAACAAGCAAGTGAATTTGGTATTCGTTACCATGGTCTGGAAGAAGGGGATGATGCTTCATTCTTTTTATGTAAAGAACTGATTTCGGGTTATCTAGATGGCATAACAGGTGAATATGCAACACCAGCAGGTTATCTGGTAAATGAAAAGGAAGCAGAGGCATTTGATAGAGAGTTCCCGTATATGGAGAAGAAAAAACTTCTGGGACAGATTTTTGAATGATGAAAAGCAGGAGGTAAATTTAGATGAAAGCAATGGAAAAAGACTGGTATCAGAAAAATTGGACGCTGGATATTCAGAATATGTCATGGGTAGAAGACACCAACAGACAAGTAGATTTTCTAATCAAGCAGTTACATTTAAAAGGAACGGAAAAAATACTTGATCTTGCATGTGGATTTGGTCGGCACTCACTGGAGTTTGCCAGACGTGGGTATGATGTTACCGGTATTGATATTACACCGGCGTACATAGATTATGCAAACGAGCAGGCAAAAAAAGAAAATTTGAATGCAAAGTTCATTTGTCAGGACATTCGCACGATCACATTTGATAAGGAATTTGATGTTGTGCTGAATATGGCGGATGGAGCAATAGGATATCTTGAAGACGATGGGGAAAATCATAAGATTTTTTCTGTCATTGCGAAAGCATTAAAAAATGGTGGAAAGCACTTTATGGATATCATGAATGGAAGCTATGCCCAAACACATTTCCCTTGCAAGTTATGGGATGCAGGAGAAAAGGGACTTACATTATCTGCTTTTGAATGGGAGAAGGATAGAAAAACGCTGATATATGGGCAGGTAGACTATATGTATGGAGAAGCACTTTATAAGCCTGAAATGAAAGAAGGAAATCCTATAAGGTTATATAGTTTGGATGAAATCACGGAGATATTCGGTAAATTAGGACTTCGTATTTGTAACAGCTTTGCTGATTTCAGTGGAAAG
>ERZ773103.4305-NODE-4305-length-10509-cov-3.567917_pt1 | contig 10509 bp, 15 predicted proteins | sample MGYA00511118_ERZ773103 | MGnify/ENA primary metagenome ERZ773103 (study PRJEB29015, sample SAMEA2737821) | human gut metagenome | biome: human gut; feature: human-associated habitat; material: faeces | place: China | collected 2012 ... | reverse complement strand
CCCGGTTGTAACTGAATCTCTGTTGTCTCAGATCCCATTAATTTAACCAGTTCTTCATTCACAATCTTAATGACCATCTGTCCCGGATTCAATCCATTCATGACATCCTGTCCGATTGCTCTCTCCTGAACATTCTTCGTAAAATCTTTTACGACTTTAAAGTTTACATCAGCGGCAAGGAGTGCTCGCTTAATCTCTTTTAAAGCTTCCTTTACATCATCTTCTGTCAGACGACCTTTGCTTCTGAGATTTTTAAATACGTTCTGAAGTTTTTCTGTTAAACTGTCAAATGCCATCTTATAACTCCTCTATAATCTCACCGGATATCTTGCGAATCTTTTCTACAATCTCTGTCGTATCCTTCTGCTCATATCCATCTAATAATGTATCTATCTCCCCGACTTTCTCGCGGATACTTACGAACTTCTCCACAAGATGGAGTTTTTCTTCATATCCTTTCAGCGTCTGATCACACCGCTTCACCAGGTCATACACGCCCTGTCGGCTGATTCCCGCCTCTCTCGCAATCTCTCCCAGGGAAAGATCTTCTGATATAAATTGTCCATAGATTTCTTTCTGATGGTTCGTCAGAAGTTCTCCGTAAAAATCGAACAACAAAGTCTGTTCAAGAATCTCATTCACATTAATCACCTGTGTTATAATACAACAGCAAGGGATAAGTGTCAAGTATTTTTTCTTGACACCTTTAATTTTTATTTTCCAACAGTCGATCCACCCTTAATGCTCCCCATCCACTTCCATCATTTATAGGAAATCGTTCGCAGGTCTGCCTGAGTTTTAATTTTAATTCCACATTTGTCCGTTCCGGATATTTTGAAAAATAAAGGGCCGCCGCTCCCGATACCACCGGTGTCGCCATAGATGTCCCACTCTTGATACAATAAGGAAGGATATTTTTCTGGTTTTTTCCATATAAATAATTACAGGAGATAATATTTTGCCCCACCGTTACAATATCCGGTTTTACCACGCAGGATTCTGTCGGTCCTCTCCCGGAATGTTCCATAAGTTTCCCGGTTCTTTCCATCGCACCTACCGTAATCACTTTTTTGCTGTTTCCAGGGATCGTGATCGTCCCTTTTTCCGGTCCCAGATTTCCTGCGGAGACGATGACTGCAATTCCCAGATTCCACATTTCTTCTACCGCTTCAAGAAGGTTCTTTTCTTTTTCCAAATCCAGATCAAATCCGGCTCCTACAGATAAATTTGCAATCTTGATCCGATATTTTCTATAATGATTTATCACCCAATGTACGCCCTTTAAGATATCCTCCACATTGCCGTCCCCATGTTCTCCCAGCACTTTTAACACGATTAATGATGCATCTTCCGCAATTCCAGCATATTTTTTTCGCGAAGCTTTTCCATTTCCGGCAATGATTCCACATACATGGGTACCATGACCACAGTCATCATAAGGCGTTATCCTCCCATGCAATATATCCCTAAAGCACACAATCTGATTTCTGATATCCGGGTGAAGTGCTGCTCCCGTATCAAACACCACGATTCCGGTTCCTTTCCCCCGATTTCCATCTTTTATTGTTGACGGACAATTATAATGTATACTCTTCTTTACCCTGTCCATAATTTTCCTCTTTTTTAATAAGATATTCAATTTTTTGCAGATTGTTTCTTGTCCATTGATTTCTGAACGCTAATAGCGTAGAATAATATCGGTTCTACATGCTGATAAGGAATATGTATGGGGAGGTTGACATGGAGAACAAAACTTATTACGAAATATTAGGGGTCTCCAGGAAAGCAACTCTGGATGAAATTACGCAGGCGAAGAATCTGCTCGCCAAACGCTACCATCCAGATGTTAATATGAGACGCGGAATTGATACGACCAGACAAATGCAGGAGATACTGGAAGCCTATCAGATCTTATCTGATGCAGACTCCAGAAAAGAATACGATCAGACTCTAAGAGGAACCGGTGGTCAGATGCAGACTTTCGATCTGTACCATATGGAAGAAGACACCACAGAAGATTCTGATCTTATCAGATACTGGAAGGTATCCGGGAAACTATACGAACTGGTGGAAGAAAGCGAACAGCTTTTTAAAGAACATAAACGGGGTCGCTTAACAAAACTATCAGGACGAGCTACACGCTACGCTATCTTCCTTCGGGAAGCGGGCATTCCGGAACGTTACTGGCACCCAAGCACCATGAACTGGATCTTATTTTCCTGGTATAAGAACCGTAATTATACGATTACTTATCTTCTTTCGCTTTATGACAAACATATCAGAGAAGACCTTGGAAAATTCGACCGCTTAAAGAATCAGAAGATTATTCTTCAATACCAGCATTCCGTTAAAAAGCTGGTAAAATTTTAAACTTCAATTTCACACATTTCATGCCTCCACATATTATGTACTGTAAATATAATTATATGGAGGCTTTTCATATGAGCGATTTAACTGCTACTAATTGTGGATGTGGTTGTGATTCCGGAAGAGGCGGAGACTGTGGATGTGGCTGTGATTTCGGCAATAACAGCTGTCTGTGGATCATCCTGCTTCTGATCTGCTGTGGCGGATGTGGCAACGGTTTTGGCAGAGGCGGATGTGGCGGATGCGGAAATGACAGTTGCCTGTGGATCATCTTACTTCTGATTTGTTGCGGCGGATGCGGCAACGGCTTATTCTCTAACGATTGCGGATGCGGCGGATGTGGCTGTTAGTCAGCATCCCCCTCTTTCAAGTATTTGTACTCATTTCCGGCGGAGTGTTCACTCCGCCTTTTGATTTTCCCTCCGTGATTTTTCCTTCTCTCCTTTATGATTTTCTGATTTTTCCTTCTCTTTATTCCTCAAACAAGCTATATCCACTTCATACACTGCATTTCCATCTATAACCAGACGTTTTTCCATAACCTTTTCTACCCTTCTCTTTATTTTTCTCTGCTTTATTATATGATTCTTATAATTAGGAAGAAACTACGTTCTAACTTTATGATCTTCTTCATATATTTTTACGACACAGCATCCGGGAGTGCTTATGGAATCCAAACCTTTAAAACCCATGTCTCCTTTCGACATTCTGACATCACCTGCATATCTGGATGTACTGAAAATCATGCTTCCGTTCACTCCTTCTTCCGCCCAGCATATGCTGGCCGTTCTTATTAAATTTACAGAATTTCAATATACGATCCGGCACTTTTTTGGATTTCCAAAGGAATATAACACTTCTGATCTTCTGGATAGCCTTCAGTGCTATATGGATCCGAAACTAAACGAACAACTAGCGCAGGTGAAAGATCTGCTAAATATGATGGATATGATGAATGGAAATATGTCTTCCGAACAAAAAGACATTTTCGAACAATATAGTCATATATTTGAAGAGGAACTTTCAAGGGCAGAAAGTCGCGATAAGAAAGGAGAATCAGCACATGAACGAATGGATGAATCATCCGGCGATGAAAAACATTGATCCCATCAAATTGGAACTGATACGGGCGGCCGCCAGACAAACTTCCGGAAAAGCCGGGAAAAATCTAGCTCCGATCATGATGGCACTGATCACCAGCGCCAACAAACGGGGTATTCAGTTTACCCCTGATGAATTTACCTTAATTATGGATATCTTCAAAGAAGGGAAAAGTGACTCTGAGAAAAATCAGATTGACCAGACCATACAGATGGTGCGGCAGTATATAAAATAGCATTCCAAATGTCATCCATCAAAAAAGCAAAAGGCAGAGATCTCACTTGTACCTCTGCCTTCTCATCATTTGCTTCTATTGCAAGCCATCTGCTTTCTCTAACGTTCGAATTTGTCTTCGAAGCTCCGCTTTCTTCCACTCAGTCCTCTCTTCTTCCGTCTCTAGTTCCAGTCGGTTCACCTCCACGGGCTTATCATTCTCATCCAATGCAACCAACGTCAGATACGCTCGGTTCATCAGATCACGCTCACCGTTCAGATGTTCTACATACGTATCCACCTTTACCTCCATAGAAGTCTTACCGACATATGTCATCTTCCCCTGCAGCACTAACAGGTCTCTCTGGTATGCTCCCTTTAAAAAATTCAAGTTATCAACAGAAGCTGTCGTGACATTGCGATGTGCATGCCGCTTTCCCACCACGCCTGCAACTTCATCAATCCACTGCATCAACATGCCGCCAAATAATCGTCCCGCCGCATTCAAATGATTCGGGCGTACTAAATGAACGGTTTCAACCACTGATTCTGACACTTTTTTAATTTTCAGCTCCACGACCTTCCACTCCTGTTCTAATTTCTATTTTATTATTCTAACTAAATCTCCGACAAGTTCTTTTATTATATCACAATTTTTGATATACTAAATACAATTACGAAAATGTTTTTAATTATATCCAATTACAAGGAGTTATATGACTATGAGAAATATACGATTAACGATAGAATACGACGGAAGCCGCTACCAGGGCTGGTCCCGTCTCGGAAAAGATGAATCTAACAATACCATTTCTAACAAGATTCTGGATGTTTTAAAGAAAATGACCGAAGAATCTGATCTGGAATTAAATTGTGGATGCCGTACGGAAGTAGGTGTTCATGCCTATGCACAGGTTGCGAATTTTAAGACTGGCTGTTCTATGAAGACAGCAGACATCAAGCATTATCTGAACCGATATCTTCCGATGGATATCGCTGTAACTGCTGTCGATGAAGTTCCGGAGCGTTTCCACGCACAATTAAATGCTTCGTCTAAGATCTACATTTACCGCATGTCCATCGATGATGTGCCGAGTGTCTTTGACCGCAAGTACATCTATCACTGTTTCCAGATTCCGGACAAGCAGCTTATGCAGCAGGCCTCTCTGCTGTTAGCCGGCAAACATGATTTTCGTAATTTTTCTTCTGTCAAGAAAAGTAAGTCTACCGTGCGTGAGATTTATGAAATTGACATTTACGGGGATACCGAAGAGATTCAGATCATGATCCACGCCAATGATTTTCTTCACAACATGGCCCGGATCATCGTCGGAACACTGATCGACATCGGTCTTGGCAACCGCAAAAAAGAAGATATTGAAGCAATCTTTGCCGGAACGAAGAAAGCCAGTGAGCCTTGCGATCCAAAAGGGCTCTATCTGCAGGAAGTACGTTATTAATTAATTTGTAGGCATTAAAAAAGCAATCGCAGCTTAACTTCTACGATTGCTTTTTTCTTATCTTTATGAGTTTCTATGCTTCCAGATACTCTTGAAGTGCGTGATACTGTCTCTTCATCAGACGATATCCATGCATATAAAAATGCGTCAGGACTTCCGGATTCTGCTCAATTCGTGAAACCGTTGGTATCAATGGTCTTATTACAAAAATCTTTCCTTCATCTTCCAGCTGTTCAATCAACGCCAGCTGCTGATTGTATACTACATTACGGTTAATCGCAGTCTTTACCAGATTCGGATACTTCTTATAATATCTCTGATACAGCTTAGCGATCGAACGTTTCGTCGGTTTCTTTCGATATCCTGGATTTCTGGTCAGCACAACTACAATCTTCTCATTTCCGACTTCCAGTGCTCTCTTAATCGGAATAGAGTCAGCGATTCCGCCATCCAGATAAACATTCCCGTCTACATTTACCATCGGTGCCAGAAGAGGCATACTGCTGGATGCACGGCACAGTCTCATCAGTCGTTCCTTATCTTCTCTCTCATCCATATACTCAGCCTCGCCCGTCTCACAGTTCGTCACCACGATATCACAGCCCATATCTGATGCAAAATAGGTATCGAAATCAAACGGAAATATCTTATATGGGTATTCATGGAAAATCTTATCCATATCCATAATACTTTTTTCTTTTACAAATGTCGGAATGCTGTTCAAATAACGGTTCTCTTCTTTTCGCGGTATCATACAATTTCTGGTTCTCTCCGGCTGTTTTGATACATAATCCACGGCATTGCACGAACCGGCTGATACCCCGATCACATGAGAAAAATACATATCCTTCTCCATCAGATAATCTAAAACTCCAGAAGAAAATAAGCCTCTAACAGATCCACCTTCTAATACAATTGTCCCTTTTGTCATGTCTGTCACTCCTAATACATTTATACTCTTCTTATTTATATATCGCCTATTATATATCTTTTTCTTGCCTTTTGCCAGTATATTTGCTATATTAGCCATGTATGTGTTTAGAAACCTGCCCTTTTGGGCTTAATCATTATAAGAAGTAAAAGAGGAAACGAATACTATGATAAGTACAAGCAATGTTACATTACGTGTAGGAAAAAAAGCTCTTTTTGAGGATGTTAATATTAAATTTACAGAGGGAAACTGCTACGGACTGATCGGTGCCAACGGTGCCGGTAAATCTACATTTCTCAAGATTTTATCCGGACAGTTAGAGCCTTCAAAAGGTGAAGTTATCATCACCCCGGGCGAGCGTCTCTCTTTCCTGCAGCAGGACCACTTTAAATATGACGAATATCCGGTTCTGGATACTGTCATGATGGGAAATGCAAGACTCTATGAGATCATGAAAGAAAAAGAGGCCATTTATGCCAAAGAAGATTTCACAGACGAAGATGGTATCAAAGCCAGCGAATTAGAAGGAGAATTTGCTTCCATGAATGGTTGGGAAGCGGAATCTGACGCTGCTACTTTGTTAAATGGTCTTGGTATCGATACAGAACTTCACTACGAGATTATGAAGAACTTAAACGGTCCGGAGAAGGTAAAAGTACTTCTTGCCCAGGCACTGTTCGGGAACCCGGACATTCTGCTTCTCGACGAGCCTACCAACCATTTGGATCTCGATGCAATCGCATGGTTAGAAGAATTTTTGATCAATTTCAATAATACAGTCATCGTTGTATCTCATGACCGTTATTTCTTGAATAAAGTCTGCACACAGATTGCGGATATTGATTATGGTAAGATCAAACTCTATGCCGGTAACTACGATTTCTGGTATGAGTCCAGTCAGCTTTTGATTCGTCAGATGAAAGAGGCAAATAAGAAAAAAGAAGAGAAGATCAAAGAATTACAGGATTTCATCTCAAGATTTAGTGCCAATGCTTCAAAATCTAAGCAGGCTACTTCCAGAAAACGTGCTCTTGAGAAGATTCAGTTAGATGATATCCAGCCATCCAGCCGTAAATATCCTTACATTGACTTTAGACCAAACCGTGAGATCGGTAATGAAGTGTTGATGGTCGAAGGATTAAGCAAAACGATTGATGGGGAAAAGATTCTCGATAACATTTCTTTCACACTCGGCCGTGAGGATAAAGTTGCTTTCGTTGGAAGTAACGAACTTGCAAAGACTACACTTTTCCAGATTCTGATGGGTGAGATGGAACCGGACGAAGGAACATACAAATGGGGAATTACAACTTCTCAGGCTTATTTCCCATTGGACAGCGGTGATGAATTTGATAATGATTACACAATTGTCGACTGGCTGACTCAGTACTCTGACGACAAAGATGTCACTTATGTCCGTGGATTCTTAGGACGTATGCTTTTCTCCGGAGACGACGGAGTAAAACGCGTAAAAGTCCTTTCCGGAGGTGAAAAAGTACGTTGCCTGCTTTCTAAAATGATGATCTCAGGTGCAAATGTACTGCTCTTCGATGAGCCTACCAACCACTTGGATATGGAAAGTATCACAGCATTGAATAATGGTATGATTAAATTCCCTGGTGTTATCTTATTCAGTTCACGAGATCACCAGATCGTACAGACTACAGCAAACCGTATCATGGAAATTGTTCCGGGCGGTAAACTGATCGATAAAATCACAACTTATGATGAATATCTTGAAAGTGATGAGATGGCAAGAAAACGTCAGACATATACGGTACAGGAAGAAGACAATTAATATAACGCATAAGAAAAGCAGGGGCAGAAAAAATTCATTTCTGTCCCTGCTTTTTGTATGGCGACGAGTCAAATTACTAACATCTACGTTTCTACTCACTCTCCATCTTCTGCAGCTCTGTATGATCTACATAGAGATTTTTGAGTTCTCCGATTCTTGCCATATGTGGTGCCGCAATATGTGCTTTCAGAGATTCTTCGTCTTTCCATCTCTCCACTAACAAGAGTGTACCATCTTCCGCAGCCGGGAGATAATAATCATATTTGATATTTCCCGCATCTGCCTGACATTTTTTGTCCAGACCTTCTGCTAAAAGAGCTTTTAAAAATTCATCTCTCTTTCCCTCTTTGCAATGGTAGATTACATTGATTACGATCATCGCTTTCTCCTCCTTCCTTTATACATTCCAATCTTCTACTTCATCGTCATAATACACACGATTTTCAAAGACGATCTCAAATCCATTCTCCGTAACATCGACTGCTGTCACCGCACAATTCTTATGTACGCCACTTCCCCAGTAATCTTTTAAATCAGCTCCTCTGACGTTCGCAAGCAGTGCTGCAAGGGCCGCTCCATGCGTCGAGATAAGAATATTAGAATCTCTATATTCTTCCTTATTACAGATTTCCTCCAGAAACTCTTTCGTTCTGTCAAGTAACTGTTTGAAACTCTCGCCACCCTCCGGTGTACGATAGCGTTCCGGGTGGACAAATCCGTCATGAAATTCTGCCGGAACTTCATCATTCTCTTTCGCAATGCATCTTCCTTCGTAAATTCCAAACGAGATTTCCTCAATCCTCTTATCTTCCATAATAACAGTATCTTTACCTTCTAACACCAGCTCCGCTGTTCTCTTCGCCCTCTTCAGTGGACTGGTATAACAAGCCGCAAACGGAATATCTTTCAGTCCTGCACCTGTCTTTCTGGCAAGTAATTCTCCGAATGCATTCAACGGAATATCTACCTGTCCCTGTAACTTTCGCATCTTATTCCAATCCGTCTGACCGTGCCTTATAAAATATAATCTCATATTCTTCCTCCAAAATATCTGAACCAATTATAGCATATCTAATCGATAAATGTTATAATAAGTCCCGAAATAAAAGAAAAGGAGTTTACGATCATGGAAAAGATTACCAGTTTTACCATCGACCATATAAAATTAGTCCCGGGACTTTATGTTTCCCGTATCGACTATGTAGCGGGGAATCCCGTCACTACATTTGATATCCGTATTACAAATCCAAACGAAGAACCTGTGATGAATACCGCAGAAGTTCATACGATTGAACATCTCGCTGCTACATTTTTAAGAAATCATGCCGAATATTCCGATAAGACCATCTATTTCGGACCAATGGGATGTCGCACCGGATTTTATCTGATTCTTTCCGGAGAGTACAAGTCCTCTGATATTGTCCCTCTGATGAGAGAATTGTTCACTTTTATATCTGAGTTTGAAGGAGACGTTCCGGGTGCATCTGCAAAAGACTGCGGAAATTATCTGGATATGAACCTGAACATGGCAAGATACTGGTCTAAGAGATACTTAGACGAAGTGCTGACTGATATCAGCGAAAAGCAATTAAATTATCCTGTATAAAACTTAAATGAAAAACGGGACAATCCCTGAATGTGCCCTTTGGTATCCCAGTGATTGTCCCATTTTTTATTCATTATTTCTATTATGTATTCTACTCTTCTATATGAATCTGGCAGACTTTCATCGCTTCTAATGCATTCTTATGGCTCTCAGGTGTAACGCCTGCACAGCAAGACGCATCTACGATAATCGGCACCTCCGGGAGATACGCCTTTAAAAGTAACGCATTAGAAATCACACAGATATCCGTACAAAGCCCGATCAAGGTGATAGACTCAACATCTTTTTCATTCTTTAAAAGCTCTCCTAATTTCGTACTTCCAAATGTTGGTTTGTCAATCGCTTCTTCTGTTCGAAATGCCTCAAGTTCCTCCCTGATCTTCCAGCCTTCTGTTCCCCAGATACAATGAGGAACCGGAAGATTCTTTCCTTCCTGCGTATCCATATAGTTCTCTTCGTGGGTATCTCTGGTAAACACGATCTTTCCATCAAAATTTTTAATCTTCTCTGCCACATTCGGAACAATTGCAACCGCCTCCTTGGTTCCAAGTGCTCCGTCAATAAAATCATTCTGCATATCTACTACAACAAGTACTTTCATAATCCTTTCCTCCGTTCTCCTATTTCCCCTATTATAACGGATATCAAAGAAACGTACAAGTCATATATCAATACATCTGTCTTGTCATATATTCCTACAAAAGAAAAGAGCGGGATATTCTCCCACTCTTTTATCTACATTATTTATTATGCTAATTTGCTCTTAGCAACTTCTACAAGTGATGCAAATCCTTCAGCATCATTTACAGCCATCTCTGCTAACATCTTTCTGTTGATGTCAATATTAGCAAGTTTCAGACCATGCATTAATTTGCTGTATGAAAGTCCGTTCATTCTTGCTGCTGCATTGATACGAGCAATCCAAAGCTGACGCATCTGACGTTTGCGCTGCTTTCTTCCTGCGTATGCAGAAGTTAAAGCTCTCATTACAGACTGTTTTGCAACTCTGTACTGTTTAGAACGTGCTCCTCTG
>ERZ773103.4295-NODE-4295-length-10518-cov-5.547166_pt1 | contig 10518 bp, 7 predicted proteins | sample MGYA00511118_ERZ773103 | MGnify/ENA primary metagenome ERZ773103 (study PRJEB29015, sample SAMEA2737821) | human gut metagenome | biome: human gut; feature: human-associated habitat; material: faeces | place: China | collected 2012 ... | reverse complement strand
TACCATATCCAAATTCAGCATTATCTTCAAATAATGAGTTAGCCCAAGCTGGTCCCTTACCTTCATGGTTAGTTGTGTATGGTGTTGAAGGTGCTGATCCACCCCAAATTGATGAACATCCAGTTGCATTAGCAATCATCATTCTATCTCCAAATAATTGAGTAACTAACTTAATATATGCTGTTTCACCACAACCTGCACAAGCTCCTGAGAACTCTATAAGTGGAGTTTTAAATTGACTATCTTTAACTGTCTTACCTGGAGTTAAATCACCTTTGTAAGCAACTTTTTCTGATACTGCGAAATCCCAATTTGGTATTTCCTTTTCTGTTTGAGTTGCAAGAGGTTCCATTTTCAATGCCTTACCTGGTGCTGGACATATATCAACACAGTTAGCACATCCTGTACAGTCTAATGTACTTACTTGAATTCTGTAGTTTAATCCTGCTAAAGTCTTTCCTGTAGCTTTCTTAGTTTCAAATCCTTCTGGTGCATTAGCTAATTCTTCATCACTTACAAGAACTGGTCTAATACATGCATGTGGACAAACAAAAGCACATTGGTTACATTGAATACATTTTGCAGTTTCCCATTCTGGTACTTCTGAAGCAATTCCTCTCTTTTCATATGCTGCAGTTCCAGCTGGGAATGTACCATCTTCAATTCCATTGAATGCACTTACTGGTAATTTATCACCTTCAAGAGCGTTCATTGGATTCATTATATTCTTAACGAAATCAGTAATTTTCTTAGTTTCAACAACTTCTGAATCTTCTGCATCTTTCCATGAAGCTGGAACATTTATCTTAACTAATGAATTCATACCTCTTTCAACAGCTTCAAAGTTCATATTTACAACTTTGTCACCTTTTTTACCATAAGCTTTTTTAATTGAAGCTTTTAAGTAATCTTTAGCTTCATCTTCTGGTATGATTTCAGCTAATTTAAAGAATGCTGATTGCATTATCATATTGATTCTTCTACCTAAACCAATTTCAGTAGCTATCTTAGTAGCATTGATTGTATATAGATTTATTTCATTTTCAGCAATGAATCTCTTCATTTTTGCTGGTAATTTACTTTCTAATTCTTCTTCAGTCCAGATACAGTTTAATACAAAATTTCCACCTTTTCTAAGACCTTTTAATACATCATATTGATTTACATATGCTTGAACGTGACATCCAATATAATCAGCTTCGTCTATAAGGTAAGTTGATCTTATTGGTTGATCACCAAATCTTAAGTGAGACATAGTAGCTCCACCAGATTTCTTTGAATCATATGCAAAATATGCTTGTACATACTTATCTGTGTTTTCACCAATAATCTTAATTGCTTGTTTATTAGCACCAACAGTTCCATCTGATCCTAATCCCCAGAACTTACATCTTACTGTTCCTGGAGTTAAAACTCTTAATTCATCCTCTACTGGAATTGAAGTGTTTGTAACGTCATCTTCGATACCAACAGTGAAGTTATTTTTAGCATCTTCTTTCTTAAGATTATCAAATATAGCTTTAATGTGTGTTGGAGTAACATCTTTTGAAGCTAATCCATAACGTCCACCAACTATTACTGGTCTATTTTCTTTTTCATAGAATGCAGTACGTACATCTAAGTACAGAGGCTCACCAATTGAACCTGGTTCTTTAGTTCTATCCATTACACAAATCTTTTCTGCTGTAGCTGGTATAGCTTTTAAGAAATGTTCAGTTGAGAATGGTCTAAATAAGTGAACCTTAACTAAACCATATTTTTCTCCTCTAGCATTTAATTCATCTATAGTTTCTTCAATTGCTTCTGTAACTGATCCCATAGCAACTATAACATGTTTAGCATCTTCTGCTCCATAGTAATTAAATAATCCATAATTTCTTCCTGTAAGCTCGCTCATTTTACCCATATACTCTTCAACTACAGGTATTATGTTATTGTAAAACTTATTTGAAGCTTCTCTTGTTTGGAAGTAAATATCTGAGTTTTGAGCTGTTCCTCTTGTCACTGGATGATTTGGAGATAATGCTCTATTTCTAAACTCTTGAAGTGCTTCCATATCTACTAAGCTTGCATAATCTTCATAATCTAAAACTTCAACTTTTTGAATTTCATGTGATGTTCTAAATCCATCAAAGAAATTAATGAAAGGTAATCTTCCTTTAATTGCTGCAAGATGTGATACTGGAGTTAAGTCAGCTACTTCTTGAACTGAACCAGCAGCAAGCATTACACATCCAGTCATTCTTGCTGACATAACGTCTTGATGATCACCAAATATTGATAATGCTTGAGAAGCTATTGCTCTAGCACTTACGTGGAATACTCCTGGTAATAATTCTCCTGCTACCTTATACATATTTGGAAGCATTAATAATAAACCTTGTGATGCAGTAAATGTAGTAGTTAATGCACCTGCTTGTAATGAACCGTGGAATGCTCCAGCAGCTCCTGCTTCTGATTGCATTTCAACGACATTAACAGTTTGTCCAAATATATTTTTCTTTCCTTGTGCTGCCCATTCATCTACAATTTCTGCCATTGTAGTTGAAGGAGTTATCGGGAATATAGCTGCAACATCTGTATATGCATAAGCAACATAAGCAGCAGCAGTATTTCCATCAATAGTCATCATTTTCTTTGCCATGATAAATACCATCCTTTTCTACTAGTTAAATAATAATAATTATCTTTTAATAAATATTATACATTCTAGTTTTTATTTTTTCTAGTGTTTTATATAAGATTATTAGATTGAAATTTACTATATATAAATATCTTAAGAAAATTTATTATAATAATTCATTTAAATCTTTTAATATCTGAATCTTTCCTCTAAGCATTTTAATGAATCCTTGTTTTTCAATCTTCTTTAAGCTTCTGCTGACAACCTCTCTAGTAGAATCAATCTCAAAAGCTAATTCACTATGGGTAGCATAAATACTCTTAGAATTCTTACTCATTAAAAGCTTAACTAATCTCTTTTCGAGACTTTCATGCCTATTAGATTCTTTATCTCTAATAATAATTTGATGTTTTCTATATAGGTCATTATACATATATCTTAAAAATTTTATATCTTGCTTCAAATATCTTTTAGCAATTCCACAAGGAATTACACAAATTTCTGAATCAACAAGTGCTCTTGCACAGATATTTAAATTATCTTCTTCCTTAAAACAATTAGATAATTCATTACAAAGCTGGCCTTCCTTTAAATCATATAGATTTGTTTCTTTTCCTCCAGCATTCATTCTTTGAATTTTTATAAGTCCTTTAAGTATAAAAATAAAGCCCATACACCCTTCCCCATCATTAGATAGGTATTGATCCATATTTAAAGTCTTAAAAATAGCATTTTGACTTAATATACCATCGCTTTTTTCATCTAAAATTTTTAATAGAGGGTATACTTCATAAAGAAAATCTATTTTTCTCTTTTCTTCATTAACATCCTTAACATAAGTTAACATTTTAATTCCTCACTTACTACTTTACATCTTTCAACATTTTTTTTGTGTGACTTAATCACATTATATCTTTCTTTTTAATAATAAACTAGGAAAATTTAAAAATGGATTTTATGGAATAATATAACTGTTAAAAGTGCATGATTTCTACTGTATAATAAATTTGCTATTTTTGAAATTATCTGAATATTTTATTAATTTAACAGTTGTTGACAATAGTTATTCATAGATTATAATTATTATATAAATAAAAATTTTATAAATAGAAGAGGTGCTTATATTCATGTGTAAAACAATAAGTATTAATCCTGATTTAACTTGGGTTGGAGCTTTAGATCCAAACTTAAGAATTTTTGATATTATAATGGAGACAAAGTTTGGTACAACTTATAATTCATATGTTTTAAAAGGTACTGATGGAGTTGCCATATTTGAAACAGTAAAAGAAAAATTCTTTGATGAACATTTAGAAAAAATAAAATCAGTTGTAAAACCTGAAGATATAACATATATAGTAGTAAATCATACAGAACCTGATCATGCTGGTTCAGTAGGAAAACTTTTAGAATTTGCTCCTAATGCTACTGTTGTTGGAAGTAGTCTTGCAATAAGATATATGGGACAAATAATGAATAAACCTTTCAAGAATAAAGTTGTTAAAGATGGTGAAACTATTTCACTTGGAAATAAGACAATTAAGTTCTTAAGTGTACCTCAATTACACTGGCCAGATACAATGTATTCATATGTAATTGAAGATGAAACTCTTATAACTTGTGACTCATTTGGAGCTCACTACAGCGATGAACGTATTATTAAAAGCAAGTTAGAAGCTGAAAAAGAAGCTGATTATATAGAAGCATACAATTACTATTTCTCAATGATAATGGGACCTTTCAAACCTTATGTATTAAAGGCTTTAGATAAAATTAAAGATTTATCAATAAAATTTATTTGTCCTGGACATGGTATGGTTTTAGATGGTGCTAACATTGAAAAATATATGGAATTATATAAAGAATGGAGCCAGCCAGTAAAAAGAGAAACACCTAGCATAGTTATTCCATATGTAAGTGCTTATGGTTATACTGCTGAGCTAGCTGAAAAAGTTAAAGCAGGTATTGAAGCTTTAGAAGAAAATGTTGATGTACTAATGTATGACTTAGTTTACACTGATATAAATGAAGTTATTGCTGAAATTAATAAATGTAGTGGACTATTAATAGGCTCACCTACTTTACTTGCTGATACACTTCCTCCAATTTGGACTATACTTGGATCATTAAATCCAGTAATTCATAGAGGATTACATGCAAGTTGCTTTGGTTCATATGGATGGAGCGGAGATGCACTTAAAAATATTGAGCAAAGATTTAATCAACTTAAATTCAATATTCCAGTGGCACCACTTGGAGTTATGTTTAGACCAAGTGAAGATGAATTAGAAAAAGCATTTGCTTTTGGACATGACTTTGCTAAAGAAACTTTACAATGTGTTAACGGCGGACAATGTAACATACAAAATCAATAAATATATAAATTAAAAAGAGGAATTCATTGCAATGAATCCCTCTTTTTATCGTTCAAACAAATTGCCTATGCCTCCAAGCAAACTACCTTCATCCTTAGATTGTGTTCCTAGCTGTGGAGAAGCAGCAATAACCTTCTCAGCAAGTTTGCTAAAAGGCAAACTTTGTATCCACACATCACCAGGTCCTGTTAAAGTAGCGAAAAATAACCCTTCTCCACCAAATAATGTGTTCTTTAATCCACCTACAAATTGAATATCATATTTAACATCCTTTGTCATAGCCACTAAACACCCTGTATCTACTTTTAATACTTGTCCTGGAATTAATGTCTTTTTTACAATAGTTCCACCACCATGAACAAAAGCTAATCCATCACCTTCAAGTTTTTGTAGAATAAATCCTTCTCCACCAAAAAAACCTACTCCTATTTTCTTAGTGAAAGCAATGCCTAAACTTACTCCCTTTGCACAACATAAAAAAGCATCTTTCTGACAGATAATTTTTCCCTCAAACTCTCTTAAATTTATAGGAATTATCTTACCTGGATAAGGTGCTGCAAAAGAAACCTTCTGTTTTCCATACCCTCTATTGGTGAATGCAGTCATAAATAAACTCTCACCTGTTATTACTCTCTTAGCTGCACCACCTAACTTCCCTATAAAACCACCACCATTACTTTTACTGCTTCCATCACCAAATATTGTCTCCATGGAAATACTATTGTCCATCATCATCATAGCTCCTGCTTCAGCAACAGCAGTTTCATTAGGATCTAATTCTATTTCTACAAACTGCATTTCATTACCATATATTTTATAATCAATTTCATGTGCCATTTTCATCTACTCCTTATTTTTTTGCTCTTAATTTAGTTGTATTCCTTACATTTTTATATTATTTATAAAAAGTTATTAATAATATCATTACATCTATATTTATGTTTTGCAATATCTCTAAAATAATTATTTAATTTAACAAATGCTCCTATTTTAAACTTCCTGACATTATGATAGATATTAAAAGCCATAACCCTAAAATAGCAGATACTAAATATCCAACTAATCCAATTATAGATACTCCATGAATTTTAGGTCCTGGATTAGAATTTATAATTATGGATGAACCTACAATCATCCCTGCTATTATAAGAGAAAATGATAATCTATTAATCATTTTATTAAATTCATCCATATATTTATTATTATCTATTTTTAGATTTACTTTTGCCCTACCTTTAGTAAAGGTATTAGTTAGCTCCACTAGCTTTTCTGGTATCTTTGAAACCTTATACCACTTGATAAATAAATCTTTCATACTGATATTATTAAATAAATAGTTTTTGCTATTATCTTTTACATAAGAAATAACTAGTGAAATAATATTAACATCTGGTGATAATTCTGCTATTATACCTTCTAAAATTATCATACTTCTAATAAGCATAGTAAACTCACTGGGAAGCTTTAAATTATTTTTTTTTGCAATCTCCATAACTTCTTCTAATATTATTGATAGCTTTATATTTTTAACAGAAATAGTAAAATATTTATTATATAAATATTCAACATCTTCATATAAAATTTCTCTCTTTACAGTTCCTGTCTGTATACCTGCATATAATATAAAATCCACAACTATATCAATATCTTCAATAACCAATCCAATAATTACGTTATTTAGTCTCGAGATAAATTCATGTGATAGCTCTCCTACCATTCCAAAATCTATAAAGCATATCTTTCCATTGCTAATTAATATATTACCAGGATGAGGGTCTGCATGAAAAAATCCATCCTCCATCACTTGCTTAAAATAAGAAATTGTCAGTTCTTTTGCCAAATTATCCTTATCATATCCATATTCATCCATAGCCTTTATATCATTAATTTTAAATCCATTTATATTTTCTAAGGTTAAGACTTTCTCTCCACTTAGCTCATTAACTACATATGGAGCATATATGTAATTCCTTTCTTTGTTTAGTTCTCTAAACTTTCTAATATTATTAGCTTCTGAAATAAAATCTAACTCATTTACCGTTGATTTTCTTATTTCCATTAACGTATCCTTTACACTTACAACAGATTCCTTAAAAATATGATTATATTTCTCACTTAAACTGATAAGTATATCCAAATCTATATACATTCTTTCCTTAATATTAGGCCTTTGAATTTTAATTACCACTTCACGCCCATCATTTAATACGCCAAAATATACTTGCGCTATAGATGCAGATGCAATTGGCTCCTTATTTATATAAAGAAAACTATCTAATAATTCCTTGGAAAACTCATTTCTAAAAATTTCTTCAAATTCTGAAAAACCCTCACCGGCTGCTTTATCCTGCAATTTAGATAATTCCCTAATATACTCCTCACCTATTAAATCAGATCTGGTACTTAATATTTGACCTATTTTAATAAAAGTAGGTCCAAGCTCTTCAAATGCCTTTCTTAAATTAGCAGGAGATTTTTTATCTTTTTTATTTTTCTTATCTACAATATAGCTTAAGCCATATTTAGTAAAAATTTTCACTATTTCTTTAACTCTTTCTCCTGAAGTGTAAACCATAAAAAACCTCCCCTATAAATTTACTTTATATTTTTTATTTGTTCTTCTAGCATAGCTACCTTTTCTTTTAATAAATCAAATTCTGTTCTTGATATCAAGTTATATTCTGCAATTATTTGCAGTACATCTTCTTTAGTAAGATATTTTTTATTATTTTCACTGATTATAGAAGCCTTATCCTTCATACTTTTCCTCAATTCATCACCTATCTGCTTTCCTTCCTCTAAAGTAAGCTTTCCCTTTTTCACCATATCATTTATTATTTCCATAGATTTTTCATATGTCATGGATGCTGCTCCTATTCCAAGCAAAAATATTTTTTTAAATTCTTCCATCATAAATAAAACCACCTTCTTAATTTTTTAACTTTTCTATATATATTCCCTTTAATGAATTTATTAATACAATAAAATCCAGAGCATCAAAAGTTCATTTTTTTCTTTTGATGTCCTGGATTATCAAGGCTATTAAATTTTCAACATTCCTTACTATTGTATATTATTATTTTAACATATTTTGAAATAATTGTATTATTAAAAATTATTATTTTCGTATATTTTTTAAATATTGTGTTTTTATGATCATTAAATTATCATTTAAATTACATTCCTATTATTCATATAAAAATTAAATATCAATACTTTTATTATTTTTATATGGATTTACATGTACCATACAATGCTTTATCATAGGTATATTTTCTTCAACTTCGTCATGTACCTTTTGAGCTATGTTATGTGCATCTTCAAGGCTTTGCTTGCCATATGCTGATATTTCAATATCAACATAAATTCTTGAGCCAAAAACTCTAGTTTTCAATGTATCTAACTGCATAACACCTTCTTGTGCTAAAGCTATTTCCCTAATCTTATTTATGGTTTCATCATCACAAGAAGCATCTATTAGTTTATATATAGAATCCTTAAATATATCATATGATACTTTCACTATAAATAAACATATTATAATTGATGCTATGGTATCAAGTATAGGAAACTTTATTCTAGCACCTAATATTCCTATAAAGCTACCTACTGAAGATAAGGCATCTGATCTATGATGCCATGCATCTGCCTTTAATGCTCCTGAATTTATTTTTATGGCTGCAGATCTTGTATACCAATACATCCATTCCTTTACAACTATTGAAATAACAGCAGCAACTAATGCTAAGCTTCCTGGTGCAGATAAGTTTCCTTCTATTCCAGCAATTATTTTATTAATTCCACTTAAACCAATTCCTATTCCTGTAGCTAAAAGTATTGCACCTAAAATCATAGCTGCTATACATTCAAATCTCTCATGGCCATACTGATGCTTTTCATCACTTTCTTTACGAGCTATATTGAAACCTATAATAACTATAATTGTACTAAATACATCTGAGGCTGAATGTACTCCATCAGAAATCATCGCTCCAGAACCAGCAATTACCCCTGCAGCTACTTTCCCAATAGATAATATTGTATTAATTATTATACTTACTACTGAAACTCTCATTGCAATACTCTTATCATCTCTTATCTTATTATCCATATATTATCACCTGATAAAATGTATTGTTTTTTCCCCTTTTTTGATAATTTATATTTAATTTCATTCTATTCACCTTATATGTTAAAGTTCCTAAAAATAAAAAATACTTATTTATCAACTATCACCACCAGTAATTATAGCAACTTTATCTTTCACATTATATTTTTGTATTTTTTTACCATTTAATTTATAATGTACTTATACTTTTAGAGGAGGTTTTTAAATGAATTTTCAAACCAAAGTAATAATTTTAATTGTAGGTTTAATTCTTTTTTCTATAGCTATTTTAACAATAATTTGCAGCATATATTTCTTTTACGCTCTAACAAGAAAAGGGCTAACTAAGATGAAGAAAAAAATTTTAACTTTTAAGAATATTCCTTCACCAGAAAGTTTTAAAGACTTCATCGACAGTAATTGGTTTAAAAACCATAATGCTTCAAAACTTCATATAACATCTTATGACAACTTAAAACTTTCAGGTATTTTTGTAAGAAACACTAAACCCTCCAAAAACATCGTCATTCTTTCACACGGCTACACAGCTTCATCTTCAGCAATGTTATGCTATACTTCATATTATTATAATAAAGGTTTCAATATACTTGCCGTTGATAATAGGTGCCATGGTGAAAGCCAAGGAAAGTATTTAGGTATGGGCTATTTAGATCATTTCGATATACTTAAATGGATAGATAAATGTAAAGAACTTTTAGGTAACGATTGCAAAATAATTCTCCACGGCGTATCAATGGGTGCAGCAACAGTATGTATAACAGCTGGATATAATCCTCCTAAAAACGTAAAATGTATTATTTCCGATTGTGCTTACGATAGAATTTCTGATGTATACAAACAGATAATAACCTCTTCAACAAAAATTTTAGCTACCCCAATAATCAAAGGAACTAGTTTAATTTGTAAACTAATGGCTGGATATTACTTTTCAGATGCTGCACCTATAAATTTCGTTAGCAAAACCCCTGTACCAATTCTTTATATCCATGGAGATAAAGACACCTTTGTACCTTCTTATATGGCTGATAATTTATTTAACGCAACTCCAGCGGATAAACGAGATATTCTTTTAATAAAAGGGGCAGGCCATAGCGAAGCCGTTATAAAAGATAACCAAACTTACTTTAATAAAATTGATAATTTTATAGGCAAAATCTTTTATATATCCCAATACAAACCTAAAGAGGTATAGTTTTTTAACTACACCTCTTTTTCAAAATCCAGATATAAATACTTTTAGCACTAACATAAAATTTCAATATACCATTTCCCTTTCATTTTAATCTTGGATATTTTTAAACAAAACAAAAAAAGAACTTGAAAATTCAAGTTCCTTTTTTGGTGGCTTACCGGGGAATCGAACCCCGGACACCTTGATTAAAAGTCAAGTG
>ERZ773103.4290-NODE-4290-length-10534-cov-3.750358_pt1 | contig 10534 bp, 10 predicted proteins | sample MGYA00511118_ERZ773103 | MGnify/ENA primary metagenome ERZ773103 (study PRJEB29015, sample SAMEA2737821) | human gut metagenome | biome: human gut; feature: human-associated habitat; material: faeces | place: China | collected 2012 ... | reverse complement strand
TAAGAAATGAAATTATTTGGAAAGAAAAAAGAAACAAAATCATGCTGTTGTGGTGGGAATTGTACATCAGAAACAATGCAAAATGCAGAAAACAAGAAACAAGAGCAAGGCATTAAAATATTAGGTTCGGGCTGTGCAAAATGTATGGAATTGGAAAAAGCAACTAGAACAGCAATATCGGAACTTCAATTAGATTATGAGATTGAACACATTACAGATTTTGCAGAAATCGCCAGTTACGGAGTAATGTCTACACCTGCATTGGTGTTGAATGGTGAAGTAATATCCTATGGAAAAGTATTGAACGTAGACGAAGTAAAAGCATTATTGGGCAAATAATAAAACGAAGAAAGGTTGGTAATTCATTTATGAAAAAACCTAAAGTAGCCTTTGTCTGTGTGCATAATTCCTGTCGCAGCCAAATTGCGGAGGCATTGGGGAAGTATCTTTCTTCAAATGTTTTCGAGAGTTATTCCGCAGGCACAGAAACAAAGCCTCAGATCAATCAAGATGCAGTTCGCCTAATGAAAGAAATGTATCAGATCAACATGGAGGAAACACAATATTCTAAATTGTTATCAGAGATACCGGAGGTAGATATTGTGATCACGATGGGGTGTAATGTGAAATGTCCCGCTATACCGTGCAAATATAGAGAGGATTGGGGATTGAATGACCCTACGGGGAAAAATGATGCTGAATTTTCAAAAATAATCCATTCAATCCACACAAAAATCCTCGAATTGACAGAGAAAATAGAAAAGGGAGAGTTGATTACAGAGAGTGATTAGATGAAACAATCCGTATTTATACACTCTTCCTCTCGACCAGCTGTGTGGAGATCTCGATCTTGACCGGCTGCGTCCCTTTTTCTGTCAATAATGTGATCAGTCTCTGTACCGCGATCTTTCCCATATATTGCTTCGGGACATGGATGGTCGTGAGCGCCGGTTCGATGATGGTACTCATCGGAATATTGTCAAATCCGACGATCGCAATATCTTCGGGAATCCGATAGCCGTATTCTTTCAGCGCTTTCATGGCTCCGACTGCGATCAGGTCATTGTCGGCGAAATAGCATGGGGCGAGCTTTTCCCCTGCGTTTAAAATCTCTTTCATATCGGCATAAGCGCCGTCGATGGAGGGCGTAAGCGCATGAACGATACTTTTGGATGAGGACATGCCGTAGGCGCGCACCGCTTTGAAAAACCCGGAGTTGCGTTCGGCAAAGTTACCGATGGCGTAGGAGGATTTTAAATATCCGGGCTGCTTTCGCGTCTTTTTGATCAGATGACTTGTGGCAAGGTAAGCGCCCTGCACGTTGTTGATGAGCACATAGTCGCAGGCGACCGTTTCAAAATAAGTGTCCAGAAGAACAAAAGGAACGGAAAGATGTTGAAATAAAAGAGCGTCTTCTTTCTGCATTTCGGTTCCGAGCAAAATGATCCCGATACAGTCGGAATATTGGATTTCTTCGATCTGCGGCAGCAGTTCGTCATTTTCTCCGAGCAGATAGAGGATTTTTAATTTATACCCGGACTGCTGGCAGGCGTCGGTGATCCCCTCGGAAAGTTGTGAAAAAAACGGCGTGTCATCGACGATCGCGCCGTGCTTTTTATAGATGACAAGATAAATTGTTCCGGCGGCATTTTGCTTTTCCGTAATGCGCGTGAAATCATAACCGTATCTGTCAGCGGCGTCTAAAATCCGTCTTCTTGTGTCGGTGCTGACTCCGGGCTTGTTGTTCAGAGCCATGGAGACGGCCGCCGCGGAAAGATTCAGTTTCTTTGCAAGTTCTTTTGCTGTGATCGACATCTCAATTCTCCTTTGGAAATGTTTTATTTCATTATCAAATAGAATCCCTCAAAAATCAAGAATTAAGTTTAAAATTAAGTAAAATATTCTTAATAGTGTAATGATATTAAGCTGACAAAATTTTATAATTTAGGAAACACAACAGAAACAGAACAAACGGAGGAGTATGTCATGAAAAAAATCAAATTAGGTTATGTGCCGACAAGAAGAAGTATTTTCAGTGCGCCGGATGCGATCAAATATCGCGGACTGACTGCGGATCGGCTGACGGAACTTGGAATTGACTTTGTTGATATCACGGACATCAACGAAGAGGGTCTTTTATATGACGATCAGGATGTGGAGAAGATCGCGGAGAAATTTGAAAAAGAGGGCGTGGACGGTCTGATGCTCGCGCATTGTAATTTCGGAACCGAGTATGTCTGTGCAAGACTGGCAAAACGGCTCGGACTTCCGGTACTGCTTTGGGGACCGTTGGACGAGCGCCCGGAACCGAACGGGGAGCGTCTTCGCGATACGCAGTGCGGTTTGTTCGCGACCGGAAAGGTGCTGCGGCGATTCCGGGTGCCGTTTACATACTTGACGAACTGTCGCTTAAGCGATCCGGTTTTCGAGCGCGGCGTACGGGATTTTCTGGCAGTTTGCAATGTTGTAAAAACATTTAAAAATATCCGGATCCTGCAGATTTCGACGCGTCCGTTCGATTTCTGGACGACGATGTGCAACGAGGGAGAGCTGCTGGAGAAGTTTAATATCCAGTTATCGCCGATCCCGATGACGGAACTTATCGAAGAGATCAAGGCAGTCAAGGAGGAAAAGACAAAACTAAATGAAATGCTCGATGTGATCCATGAGACGATGGAAGTGCAGATCAAAGAAAATGAAGTGGAAAATGTAGCGACGCTTGCGGCGGCAATGAAAAACCTCGTGGAAAAATATGGCTGTCAGGCAGCGGCGATCCAGTGCTGGAATGCATTGCAGACGGAAATCGGGATCATGCCTTGCGCAGCCAATGCGATTTTAAATGAAGAGGGCATTCCGGTCGTCTGTGAGACGGACATTCACGGAGCTGTGACGGCGTTGCTTGTGGAAGCGGCCGGGATGGGAGAAGTGCGCAGCTTCTTCGCGGACTGGACGATCCGCCATCCGGATCTGGACAACGGAGAATTACTGCAGCATTGCGGACCATGGCCGGTATCGGTAGCTACGGAGAAACCAAAACTGACCTATCCGCTTGCGTTTGATCATCCGGGAAGCCTGACAGCCGAAGCAAAACACGGGGATGTGACATTGTGCAGATTTGACGGTGACAACGGAGAATATTCGCTGCTGCTCGGACGTGCAAAAGGCGTGGACGGACCGAAAGGAATGGGAACGTATCTCTGGGTGGAAGTGGAGAACATCAAACGTCTGGAAGCGAAGATCGTGGAGGGACCGTATATCCATCACTGTGTCGGAATCCACAAAGACGTTGTTCCGGTGTTGTATGAAGCATGCAAATATATCGGCGTCGCACCGGATCTTTATGATCCGATCGAAGAAGAAGTGAAAGCTTATCTGAGAGGAGAATGAGGGGATGAGAGAAGAAAACGGGCAGAAAAGAGCGGAATATGAGCAGATAAAAGCGGAAAAGAATCTGAAAAGACTGGCATATGATTTGCGGGAAGACACGGTCGATCTGATCTGCGCCGGAAAAGCAGGTCATATCGGCGGCGACATGAGTGTGATGGAAATTCTTGTGGAACTGTATTTCAGACAGATGAATATCAGTCCGGAAAATCAGGAGGATAAAAACAGAGATCTGTTTGTGCTAAGTAAAGGGCATTCGGTAGAAGCTTATTATTCCGTGCTTGCGGAGAAAGGTTTTTTTTCAAAAGAAAAACTGCACCGCACGTTCAGTAAATTTGGCTCGAAATTCATCGGTCATCCGAACAATAAACTTCCGGGGATCGAAATGAATTCCGGTTCTCTCGGACACGGGCTTCCGGTCTGTGTCGGCATGGCGAAAGCCGGAAAAATGGATGGAAGAACGTATCGGGTCTATACCGTGATGGGAGACGGCGAGCTGGCGGAGGGATCCGTCTGGGAGGGCGCGATGGCGGCAAGCCATTATAAGCTGGATAATCTCTGTGCAATAGTAGACCGGAACCGGTTGCAGATTTCGGGAAATACGGAAGATGTGATGGCGCACGACGATCTGTGCGAACGGTTCCGCAGTTTCGGATGGCATGTGATCGATGTGGCAGACGGCAATGACATTGACGAACTCCATGCCGCATTTGAGGAGGCAAAGACCGTCAAAGGGAAACCGACGGTGCTGATCGCCAACACGATCAAAGGAAAAGGATCTTCCGTTATGGAAAATCAAGTCTCCTGGCATCATAAAGTGCCGAATGCAAAGGAATATACACAGATCATGGAAGATTTCAAACGGGCAAAGGAGGCATTTTAGGAATGGGAAATACAGCGAATAAGCAGATGATCTGCGAAGTGCTGATGGAAGCGGCAAAAACAGATAAAAATATCGTGGCGCTGTGCAGCGATTCCAGAGGAAGCGGATCTTTCACACCGTTTGCTCAAAACTACCCGGAGCAGTTCGTGGAGACCGGGATCGCAGAACAGAATCTGGTCAGTATTGCCGCAGGTCTTGCAAAATGCGGGAAAAAAGCATATGCGGTCTCTCCCGCGTGTTTTCTCTCCACGAGAAGTTATGAGCAGTGCAAGATCGACGTGGCATATTCCGACACGAATGTGAAACTGATCGGGATCAGCGGCGGCGTCAGTTACGGAGCGCTCGGCATGAGCCATCATTCCGCGCAGGATATTGCGGCGCTGAGCGCGATCCCGAATATGCGCGTTTACATTCCAAGCGATGCATATCAGACCGAAGCGTTGACAAAGGCATTATTGAAAGATGAAAAACCGGCTTATATCCGGGTCGGAAGAAATGCGGTCGATCCGGTTTATGAGGAGGGAAACGTTCCGTTTGAAATGGATCATGCGACCGTTGTGTGCGACGGAAGTGATGTGGCGATCGTGGCATGCGGCGAGATGGTAAAACCGGCAAAAGACGCGGCAAAACTGTTGGAACAGGAGGGCATTTACGTCCGGGTATTGGATATGTACTGTGTGAAACCGCTGGATCGAGAGGCTGTGATCGAGACTGCGAAGAATGTGAAAGCGGTCGTGACGGTGGAAGAACATGCGCCGTTCGGCGGACTCGGTTCCATGGTCGCGCAGGTGGTCGGAGAACATTGTCCGAAAAAAGTGGTGAACCTTTCTCTGCCGGACGCACCGGTCATCACCGGAACATCGAAAGAGGTATTCGATCATTACGGTCTGAACGCGGAGGGGATCGCAGCGAAAGTGCGGGAGATTTTGGACTGATCGGAGGAAATGGTGATGATTGAAAACAGGAAAGAGACGGGCCGGAAATCCGATGGACTGCAGCCGAAGAGGCAGGACATGGTGCCGCGTTATCTCATCGGGATCGACCAGAGCACGCAGGGAACGAAAGCGATCCTGCTGGATGACTTCGGGCGGCTTCTGATTCGGACCGATCTGTCCCATCGGCAGATCATAAGCGAGAAAGGCTGGGTTTCCCACGATCCGGAGGAAATCTATGCCAATACAATCAGGGTCATAGAAACTCTGCTGGAAAAAGCGCAGATCCCAGCCGAACAGATTGCCGGTGTCGGGATCAGCAATCAACGCGAGACGAGTATGATCTGGGAAAAAGAGAGCGGGCGTCCGATGGCGGATGCGGTCGTCTGGCAGTGTGCGCGAGCCGAAGAAATCTGTGCGCGTCCGGAAGTAGAAGCGCATGCCGATGAAATTTATGAAAAGACAGGATTGAAATTGTCCCCGTATTTTCCGGCGGCGAAATTTGCCTGGCTTCTGGAACATACGGAGGGCGCGAAAGAAAAAGAAGCGGCAGGCGAATTGTGTATGGGAACGATGGATGTCTGGCTCGTGTACAAACTGACCGGAGGTCTTTCTTACAAGACGGATTATTCCAATGCATCGCGGACACAGCTTTTTCACCTTTCCGAGTTAAAATGGGATGAAAAGATCTGTGGGCTGTTCGGGATCCATACGTCGTCGCTTCCGCTAGTATGTGATTCGGATTCTTGTTTCGGGATGACGGATTTTGAGGGACTCCTGCCGCATCCGGTTCCGATCCACGGCGTGCTGGGGGATTCTCATGCGGCATTGTTCGGACAGGGATGTCTGCTTCCGGGAACAGGAAAAGCGACATACGGAACCGGTTCGTCGATCATGATGAACACCGGCGATACGCCGATCCGAAGCAAAAACGGTCTTGTCTCCTCGATTGGCTGGAAATTAGGCGGAAAACTTGTGTATGTGTTGGAGGGGAATATCAATTATACGGGAGCGGCGATCAGCTGGCTGAAAGATCAGGTGAGACTGATCGACAGCGCCGGAGAGACCGAACATTTATGCCGGGCGGCAGTCAAAGACGACGATCTTTATTTTGTCCCGGCATTTACCGGACTCGGCGCGCCGTATTGGAACAGCGCATGCAGAGGCTCCTTAAGCGGGATCGGCAGGACGACCGGGCGGGAAGAAATCGTCCGTGCCTGTGTGGAAAGCATTGCGTATCAGATCCGGGACGTTGTCGATGCAATGGGGGCGGACGCCGGGATCTGTCCGGAGTCTCTTCGCGTGGACGGAGGACCTACAAAAAATACATATCTGATGCAGTTCCAGAGCGATATGCTCGGCAGTGAAGTCCTCGTATCCGATTCGGAAGAAATGTCCGCGATCGGCGCGGCATGTGCGGCAGGGATCGTGCTTGGCATATTGCCGGCAGATGTGACGGAGCAGATCAAAAGGACGGCATATCATCCGCAGATGGACGAAGAATTGCGGATAAAAAAATGGAACGGCTGGAAACGAGCTGTCGTATCGATTTTGTAACAGCATGATACAGGAGGAAATGACAATGGAAAAATTGCAGATATCGAAAAACGGCAGGTATTTTACCTATCCGGACGGCACACCGTTCGTGTGGCTTGCCGATACGGCATGGACGATGCCGCAGCGAATGAAGTGGGACGACGTGACCTATTTTATGGAAGAGAGAAAACGCCAGGGATTTACCGTGCTTCAGATCGTGGCGCTGGATCCGGAGCGGGATATCGAGATGCGAAATCCCACAGGAGAAAAAGCGCTCCTCGACGACGATCTTCTGACGCCGAATGAGCGGTATTTTTCGTATCTGGACTGGATTCTGGACAAGGCGGCGGAATATGGATTTTATGTTCTGCTGCTTCCGGTCTGGGGACAGCTCGTAGTCGGACATGACTGGGGCGGTAAAACTTACGAAAAAACAGTGACCGAAGCCAATGCATATCAATATGGAAAATGGATCGGCGAGCGTTACAAAAATAAGAATCATATTTTATGGTGTCTGGGCGGAGACCGTCAGCCGATCCATCTCGGAGTGGATTATCGTCCTGTATGGAGAAAAATGGCAGAGGGACTTGCAAAAGGGATCACCGGAAAGGATCTGCATTATAATAGGAAAGATCCGGCGTGGGAAAAACTGATGATTACCTATCATGCCTGCCACGAACGGGAGACCGGGGAATGTTCGACAATGTCGTACTGGACGGACGAAGAAGCGTGGATCCGTTTTATCATGCTGCAGTCCGGACATGGACTGGAACCGAAGAACTACGAACTTGTGAAAAAAGAATATGACCGGCAGCAGGTAATGCCGGTGTGGGACGGAGAACCGGCATATGAAATGATGCCTACAAGCTGGCCTCCGGTGAACGCGTCGTTCCATGGGTCATGGATGGTGAGAAAACGGGCGTATTGGAGTCTGTTTGCAGGTTCCTTTGGGCATACTTACGGACATTGTTCCGTATGGTGTTCGATTGCCGAAAAAGAAAAAAATGCGATGAGCAGACTGACCTGGTATGAGGCGCTGAAATGCGAGGGCGCCGAGCAGATGAAATATTTGCGTGCGCTGATGGAAGATCTCCGGATCATGACATACCGTCCGGCACAGGATCTGCTTCCGGAAGAAAATGATTCCGTGGAAATGGATCTGCACCGGCAGTGTTGTTTGAATGAAGCGGACAAAACCGTCTGTGTTTATCTGCCAAGCGGCGGTACGGCAGAAGTGGATCTTAGAAAAGCCGGGTATGGAGATGTCGCTTATATCTGGTGGTATGATCCGCGAGACGGAAAATTCTATACATCTGACGGAAAAGAAACGGAAAATGCGCAGAAGATGATAGTGTCAGCCGGAAAACTGCAGGCGGAATCGCCGGAAGCAGGGAAAGAGAAAGACTGGGTTTTAATCGTGAAGAAAGAGGACGGAGAAAATCCGATCTGTGACAAAGTATATTTCGACGCGGAAAAAGAGGGACAATTAAAGAAAGTGTTTGTTTGGTAAAGTAAAAGGATGAAATCACCGGAAGTGCCAAAAGGTACATTCTGGGATTGTAAGCAGTCGCCAAGGTCTCGGGCAAGCCCGGACTTTGGGTATACAAAAAGACAAGAATCAATGACGGATTCTTGTCTTTTCTTTTCGTCGGCATTGTAAAAAATAGCGAAAAACAAACTATTTTGAAAAGAATAGATAAGAACGGGAGAGAAAAAATAAAGAGAAACATTTATAATAAATGATAAATTTCCACAGTGTGTGGACTGCGGAGGCGGAATTTTTTGCCGAAGTAAGAAATTTTAGTACAATGAATTGAAGAGAAAGAGGAGAGATCATGGAGAAGAAAAAGGTAGTCGGTTTTTCATTCGGACGAAAAATGTCCAATACAGAAGTGATGATCAAAGAAGCATTGCTTGAGTGTGAAAGAGCCGGAATGGAGATTGAGTTTATTCGCTGCGATGAATTAAATATTCATATCTGTACAGGATGCTGTGCCTGCGTAGGCGGGCTGATGTCCGGAAGAGGAAGAGGCGCCTGTGTACATAAAGATGACGATTTCCATATCATCGAAGAAGCGCTGATGTCAGCAGATGCAGTGATCGTCGGATCTCCGACCTACGAGTTTGCACCGACAGGAAACTTTAAAGTAGTCTGCGACAGAATCGGACCTGCACACGATAAGACATTCCGCGGACCGGCGATCGAACAGGGAATCGCAGAGGGAAAAGATCCGAGTCAGTATCCGGATGTGCGCAGTACAAAACCGCGTGTCGGAGCATTGATCACAGTCGGAGGAGCAAGAACAGAGAACTGGCTGTCCTTATCCCTGCCAAACATGCATGAATTTACATTCCCGATGGGAATCGACGTGATCGATCAGTATAAATATTTCGGAGCGATGAATATTGAACATGTACTCGGACGCCCGGACGTTATGGATCGGATGAAAACATTGGGATCTCATATCGTAGAAGCGCTGAACGCAGAGACAGAAGAAGAGCGTATCCGCTATCGTGGCGACGAACAGGGAATCTGCCCGGTTTGTCATCAGGATCTTCTGACAGTCGGATTCGGCGGAAATAAAGTGGAATGTCCGGTCTGCGGAATCGAGGGAACACTGGATATCGTGGACGGAGAGATCAAAGTGGAATTCTCCGAAGAACAGCAGAACCGTTCCAGACTGCGCGACGGCGGAAAATGGGAACACTCCAATGAGATCCGCGACGGTGCGATGACACAGAAAAAAGTGGAGAACTTAAAAGAACTGAAAATGAAATATATCGGCGTCGGTGAAAAATAAGAATTGACATTTTGAACGGATGTGGTAGAATTGATAAAGATTCCTACGAGGGAGTAATCGGCATGATCGCGTGTCCGGGCAAAAGCCTGAAAAGATGACGGATTATGCAGTATGATCGACATAATGGTGAGAAACACCCGGTGATACTTGAAATGATGAGACTCATGGACAGCTTTAAGAGAGGCTGTCTGTGAGTTTTTTTATTGCGTAGGAAGTGGAAAGGAGAAAATATGGGAACAGCAGAATTATTTATTTTGGCGGTAGGATTATCAATGGATGCATTTGCGGTATCTGTCTGTAAAGGACTTTCACTTGGAAAGATCAATTGGAAGCATATGGGAATTGCAGGCGCGTGGTTTGGAGGATTTCAAGCATTGATGCCGCTGATCGGATATTTGCTTGGAAGTATGTTTACGGATCTGATCACAAGTGTGTCGCACTGGATCGCATTTGTTCTTCTTCTCCTGATCGGAGGCGGTATGATCCGGGAAGCACGCAGCGATGCGGAGTGCGTGGATGCGTCGATGGATATGAAGTCCATGTTCCTGCTTGCGATTGCGACAAGCATCGATGCACTGGCAGTCGGCGTTTCGTTTGCCTTTCTCAAGGTCGCGATCGTTCCGGCAGTCTGTCTGATCGGGATCATCACGTTTGTCTGTTCAGCGGCTGGAGTGAAGATCGGAAGTCTGTTTGGTGTGCGGTATCGATCGAAAGCAGAGTTGTGCGGCGGTGTGATCTTGATCCTGATCGCAGTGAAAACGCTGGCAGAGGGGCTGGGGAGTATCTGAATATAGAAAGTTGATCAGAGAATTTGATGATTAGATTAATGCGGTCAATTGAATTAATGCTGACTTGAAATTTTGGAATGGTGTAGCTTTTTTAGTTTATCTGTGCTATCATACAGGAAAAGCATTATATTTCTGACGGATTTCGTTCTAAGCGGTATGAACCGCGTCCAACATTCTATTGACACATCCGGAAAATCTCAATGCTTTTGG
>ERZ773103.4287-NODE-4287-length-10544-cov-3.159596_pt1 | contig 10544 bp, 7 predicted proteins | sample MGYA00511118_ERZ773103 | MGnify/ENA primary metagenome ERZ773103 (study PRJEB29015, sample SAMEA2737821) | human gut metagenome | biome: human gut; feature: human-associated habitat; material: faeces | place: China | collected 2012 ... | reverse complement strand
ATCACCGAAGGTGATTTGGAATGCATTTTGACCAACGACTGTGAACGAAGTGAACAGTTGTAGTGAGACACCAGATGTAAAAATTACGAAAGTCAGTAATTAAGGGATCGGAGAAAAACATGATTACAGTAGAGCTGGATAATTTCAGCCTGAGAGAAATCTGCCGGTCGGGACAGTGCTTCCGTATGCACGAGACGGCAGAAAATAACACATATGAACTGGTTGCCGGGGATAAATATCTGAAAATATCTCAGGCAGGAAGCATTGTAAATTTTTATTGCAGTGATGTAGAATTTATCTGTTATTGGGTACCGTATTTTGATATTGATTCGGACTATGGACGCTATATTGAAAAGGTGAATCCGAGGGACACGTATCTGAGTGCGGCGGTACAGTGCGGAAATGGAATCCGTATTCTGCGACAGGATCTTTGGGAAATGATCATTACTTTTTTGATCTCGCAGCAGAATAATATTTCCAGAATCCGGAGCTGTATCGAGAGGCTTTGTGTCAGATATGGTGAGAAACTGAAAGCAGGAGATACCGAATATTATTCCTTTCCGACACCGCAGCAGTTGTCCGGGGCGACAGAAGAAGAACTGCGGAGGCTTGGAATGGGATACCGTGCCAGATATATCGTGGAGACAACGCGAAGCATTCTGGAGGGAGAAGTTTCACTGGAAAAACTGTATCAGATGAAGTATTATCGCAGAGCACGAAAAGAACTGATGAAGCTCAGTGGAGTAGGCGAAAAAGTAGCAGACTGCATTTGTCTGTTTGCATTGCATCACATGGATGCATTCCCGATCGATACGCATATCCGGCAGGTTCTTGACGAACATTATCGCAGAGGTTTTCCGAACAGAAGATATCATGGCATGAGAGGCATTATGCAGCAATATATTTTTTATTATGAACTGATCGGAGAGAGAGGGAAGATATGAAGTATTTTGTAAATGTGCTGGTGGATGTTCTTGGAGCAGTCTATCAGGCAGCAGGCGCATCGCTGCTTATCGCGGTTCTGATCATGTGTGTCTATATGCTGGGAAGGAAGCAGGGTATTGGACCGGTAGCCAGAGCGTGGATCTGGCAGTTTAAAGAAAGCAGCTGGTTTCGCAGACACTTTTTCCTTGTGTTTTATACCTGTATGCTGCTTTTCCGTACGTTATTCTGTCGGAGCGTCTGGGGAAATCCGCTGGAAAACGTGATCGGAATCTGGGGACTGCATTATAACGGACAGCTGTATACGGAGAATTTTGAGAATCTGATACTGTTTATGCCGTTTATTATGTTTCTTTTCTGGGCGAGAGAAGAAAAAGATCACACAAAGGATAAAAGAATTCAGGAAGTATTGTTGAACAGTTTTGAGATCAGTTTCTGCTTTTCACTTGGAATTGAAACCTGCCAGCTTTTTTTGAAAATTGGAACGTTTCAGCTGACAGATCTTTTCTTTAATACGCTTGGCGGAATGCTCGGTGGAGTGATCTACTGGGGATTTGAGAGAACCAGAAACAGAATTGTTTTCGGCGTGAAGAGAATAGGCGGCTGGGATGTTATCCCGTGGAAAAGTGCCGTGCAGAAAGAAGCAGATGTGGAAAACACTGCGGAGGCTGTTACAGCTGTAGAGGGAAGCCTTCCGGATGAGGCGATTGCGCCGGAATGTTCGGAACCAAGATATGCTGCAATCGAGAAACTGGTAAGAGAAGCCGGACAGAAAATGCTGAAGGCGAGACCGGGTGAGGAAAATATCCACAAAAAAGAGGGACTTGCAAATTTCTGCACGGATTATGATACAGCGATCCAGAGATTTCTGATCAAAGGTCTGGGTGAGATTCTTCCGGGAGCTGCTTTCTTCGGGGAAGAAGACACGGAAGGAAACGCCGGTGCTGATGCAGAGGGTGAATTTACTTTCTACATAGATCCGATTGATGGAACTACGAACTTTATGTTTGATTATCATCACAGTTGTATATCGGTTGGTCTGGCGCATGGCGAGCAGATGATTGCCGGATTTGTATATCATCCATATGTGGACGATATGTATGTGGCAGTGAGAGGACACGGAAGTTATCTGAATGGAAAAAGACTTCAGATGGCTGACAAACCGGTGGAAGAGGGAATCGTGGAATTTGGCTGTGCGAGATACAATGAAGCAGGAATCGACTGGCTGTTCCGCGTGGTGAAAGAAATGTTTCAGAACAGTCTTTCTATCCGCTGCGGTGGGTCTGCAGCACTGGGACTCTGCAGAGGAGCATCCGGAAGTAACACCGTTTATCTGGAACTGAAACTGCAACCGTATGATTATGCGGCAGCATCGGTGATCCTGGAGGAAGCCGGCGGCAGAATCACACAGATCGATGGCAGCCCGATTACCTTACATGAGGGATGCTCGATCATCGGAGGAACACCTGCAGCATGGCAGGAGAGCAAAGAGGCCTTCGAAAAATTAAAAGAAGAGATGTAGATCAGAACCGACAAGATTCTAAAAATCAGTAAAAAAGCATTGTGTGGTTGAAAAACTGCATAGTGCTTTTTTATTACGAAAAAGTTAAAATAAAATAACAAGTGTATTTCGTCCTGTTTTGTTGCTGAAAATGATTTTCAATAAGAATATTAATGAGAAAAAAAGTCAATTTCTGGTTAGAAAGTGCTAACATTTTTGTGGACATGAAAAAGGAGTTATGGTATAAAAATAAATGGTTAGAAAACGCTAACACAATAGCGTATATATAAAGAGGAGGAAGGAAATGGCAAATCAGAGATTGATGAAAAAAGTTGCACCAGTTGTTTTAAGTGCAGCGGTCGCAATGACAAGTATGCCGGCAACAGCTTTTGCAGCAGATTTTTATGATACAGAAGTTACTGTAGCAGAGGAAAGTGCTGATATTGAAGAAGCAAGTGCAGAAGCTGCGGACACAGATGTTGTGGAAGATACAGAGGATACAGATGTAGACGTTGAAGAAGCAGCAGAGGACGTGACAGAGGATGAAGAAACATCTGATGAAGAACTCTTCAGTGCAGAGGTCAGTGAAGATGAATTTGCTGATGAGGCTGGAGATGGACAGACAGAAGGCGAAGCATATGTCCTCATGAACATTCCTTATGACGATTTTTATAAGGCAGAATTAAAGAATAATGATGTGAAAGTTGATACATTCACATCTGCAACAAAACAGAAGACAAGATCCAGTCTTGCAAAAGGCTCTTATCACGTAAATTCAGATGGAAGCGATATCACTGGTGTGACTTTTCCTGTGAAAGTATCTGATATTTCAGTATTGAAGGACAAAAAACAGATTAAAGATAATGCTTCAGTGAGTATCACAACAGCTATAAAGGGAAAAGAAACTACTACAGAATACAAAGGAAAAGATGCTCTTTTTGAAAGCGACTCATATTCCTATTATGTTCTTTCTGAGAAACCATCCTACTACAAAGAACTGACAGTCGGTGAAGATGGAAGTTTTACATTCAGTGCCATTAAAGGTAAATCAGCAGCACCGGAGACAAAACAGGTGCAGGCTGAATTCAAAACAAAATCCAACTATGGTGACTACCAGCTGAAGTTTGATAAGACTGAATTCAACAGCATTATCAATACAAACACTGACACAGTGTATGGTGCAGTTATTAATACAACAGACGGAACAACCTATGGTCTCTGCCATCTGGAAAATATCTGGAAAGGATATGAGTTGGCATGGAGTACAGGATATACAACAGAAAGTCATGGATGCCATCTCAACTCTGAACATTTTGAGTCTATGATGGGAAAGACAATTGACAGCGTAACATATTATGCAAGTAATGGCATTTATACATTAGATATTGCAGATGTAAAGGTTCTGGCCAAAACTGGCGTGAAAGCGACTGTTGCAGATATCCATACAACTGATACAGAAGCAGCTGTTACACTGGAAGGCACTCTTCCAGATGGATATTCTGCCAAATATGCCGTTGACGGAACAGAAGTTGCTTATGCAGACGGCAAGATTACAACAGGGGCACTGGCGGCAGGTTCCCATACATTGACGATCAGTGATGCTAATGATGTATATGCTCCGATTCAGGCTTCCTTCTATGCAAAAGAGGCAAATGTACCGGCTGTATATGATGCGACAGAACATAAAATCGCAGCAGCTGACGGAATTACTAAAGACCAGTTAAAAGCATATATTAAAACAATTACTTCTGTTACAGTTGGCGATAAGACTTATGCAGCTTCAGGAAAAGGTGCAACAGTGATTGTCAAGGAAGACGGAACACTGGATACCTCTAAACTGGAATTGGCAGAAGGTACAAAATTTGTAGTAACATCCAGTTCATATGATAATCTCGAATTCTCTTACAGCCTTTACAGCTATGTGTACGCAGGACTCACCTGGGGCGAATACTGGAGCCAGGAAAATGTGACTGCAGCAGGAAACGTAAGCGGATCTAATGAAAAAGATTCTCATAATGAATCTGATACAGGTGCATTTGATGCAGTAACAAGAGCTACAACAAATCATGGCCTTCACAGAGGAAGCTATCAGTGCATGGCAACAATTTATACAACAGAAGGCAATGCATATCAGTTATCTTACTGGAAGAGCAGTACAGAACCGGTTCTTGCAGATGGAACAGTTGCAATCTGGACTCCGGCAGACAGAAAGACCGGTACTCCGGCATCTATTCAAGTAAATGGCGGAGCGAAAGAAAGCCTTGATCATTATGCAGTAACAGGTATTAAATATGTTCCTGTACAGGTAAAAGCTGAAGATTATGCAGATTTTGCAGCAAAATATCCGGTAGTAAAAAATGGTGAAACACTTGTCGGTGGTTTCTCAGAAAACAATCTGAAAGCATACAGCGAGACTGCAAATGTAACAGTAAACACAAATGGGCTGAAAACAGCAACTGAGAATGAAGATGGAAGCTTCTCTTTCAGTGCAAGAAAAACAGGAACAGAATCCGGTATTCAGGGAACTGATCTCAAAGTTGCAACTGGAATTAAGCCAGAGGTTAAAACAGCAAGTGGATCTTATGGAGAATTCCTTCGTGTGGATCTGAATGGTAATTATGGTGGTCTTGGTGCTGCAATGCAGGCAGTTAAATGGGATTACTATGGAAATGGTAATACAGTACTTGCAACATATGGTACGAAATTTGCTGCTGATAACTGGATGCATAAAATGATGGGAATTCAGCTTGGTCTGACACATTCTGTAAGATGCCAGCTTCCGGCAGGAACAGATGGAACAGGTCACTGGAAATTGACTGTTTATGCACTGGGATATCAGGACTATACATTTGAGTTTAATGCAACAGCTACCAATATTGTGACACCAACAGATCCGTCCAAAATTGATACAACAGCACTGAAAGCAGCGCTTGAAAAAGTAAAAGCTCTCAATAAAGATGATTATACAGAGGAATCCTGGAAGAAAGTAGAAGATGAAGCTACTGAAACACAGGAAATGCTGAAAGAAATTGAGGCAGCAATTAAGGATAAGACAACAGTTGCATTCAGCCAGGCTGCAGTAGATGAGCAGGTTAATGAGCATCTGACAGCAGCAATCAATGGACTTGTGAAGAAAGAAAAACCTGTAGAGCCGGTAGTGACACCAGATGTTAAACCAACAGTAACACCAGGTAAAAATGAAACTAAGCCAACAGCAACTCCGACGCCAGTAGTTAAGCCTGGTATCACTGCAAAAGTCTCACAGGTTTATGTCGGAAAGAAAGCTACAATCAAAGTTACCAAAACTAAGGTAACTGGAAAGGTTACTTTCAAATCCAGCAATAAGAAAGTTGCAACAGTCAACAGTAAGGGTGTTATCACAGGTAAGAAAGCTGGAAAAGCTGTTATTACTGTAAAAGTTGGTAAATACACCAAGAAATTAACTGTTAAAGTTAAGAAACCTTCCTTCAAGCTTGTAAAATCTTCTGCAAAACTGAAAAAAGGTAAGAAAACAACGATTAGAGTAAAAGCAGCACCGGTATCTAAAGTTACATACAAGACCAGCAACAAGAAAGTTGCAACAGTTAACAGCAAAGGTGTTGTAACAGCTAAGAAGAAAGGAACAGCAAAGATTACTGTTAAATGCAATGGAATTACAAGGACATTCAAAGTAACAGTAAAATAATTCCTTTATAAAATACACATACAAAAGAACGGGGGCCGTTTATAACTGCCCCTTCTTTTGTATGTTAAGGGGTAGATTATATGTACAAAAAGAATCTTATGAAACTTCTTCCGGCAGTTGCTGTAATTATTGCGATCGCAGCAGCTGGATTTCAGCAGGACAGTGAAGTGAAAAGTACAAAAACAGTTCAGGCAGCTGAGAATGAACTGATAAAATCAGATGAACTGACGAGTCTGCTGACAACTGCATATTTTAATGACGGAGGAATGAAGGATACGGATGAGGCAGACAGCAGCATTCTGAAAACAAAGAAAAGTAAATCCAAAATAAAAAAAGCGGGAATTACGACAGGAAAAACAAAAGCACTTCCGGAAAAGTCAGCAGCAGCTTCTGGGCAGGGGCAGGGAACGATCACGACACCTACAACTTCTGTTCCAAAGGGCGGATATAAAGATGGGATTTATCAGGGAAGTGGAACTGGATTTGGTGGAACGATCACTGTTCAGGTAACGATTTCCGGAGGAAAGATTGCTTCTATAGAAATACTGAGTGCTGCTGGTGAAACAGGCTTTTATTTTGCATCAGCCAAAGGCGTGATCAGCAAGATGATCTCCGGTCAGACTCCAAATGTCGATGCAGTAAGCGGCGCAACCTATTCCTCAAATGGAATCATTCAGGCAGTTCAGAATGCACTGTCAAAGGCCGGAAAAGGAAAAGCTGCAAAAACAACGAAAAAGACGACCAAGAAGAATACCAATACTTCAAATAAAACAACGACACCGGTTGAAATAACAAAACCGTCCGGAGAGGTAACTTATAAAGATGGAATGTATACTGCAGAAGCAGAAGGATTTGACGGTCCAGTAAAAGTCACTGTTACGATTAAAGACGGAAAGATAACCGCAATCACAAATACGAACACTGATACAAAAGAATATTTTAATAAAGCATGGAATAGTATTCAGCCAAAGATTCTCGAAAAACAGGCAGTGTATGGCGTGGACACCGTAAGCGGAGCAACGTTTTCTTCAAATGGTATTCTTAAGGCGGTACAGAAAGCCCTGGAACAGGCTGCGGTAAATGTGACACCGGCACCAGAAGTGACGGTAACTCCAACTCCGGCACCGACAACCGCTCCAGCACCGGTTATACCGGACACCCCGAAGGTTTTATATAATGACGGCACATATACGGGTACCGGAATTGGATATGGTGGAAAGATAAATATCTGTGTAACAATTAAAGATGGAATGATTACGGAAGTATCTCAGACCAATGAAGGAGAAACACCAAGATATTTCAGAAATGCATGGAATGTAATACAGCCGGCAATTATTGCAAAACAAAGCACAGATGGCATTGATACTGTATCAGGAGCAACATATTCTTCTGAGGGAATTCTGTATGGAGCAAAATCAGCTTTAGAGCAGGCTTTAAAAACTTCAGATATAACAGCGACACCAACTCCGAATCCAACAGCAACACCGGAACCAACAGCAGCACCGGAACCAACGGCAGCACCGGAACCAACGGTAGCACCAGAGCCAACAACAGCACCTGGAGCTGGCTATAAAGACGGAAGTTATACGGGAACAGGAGAAGGATTCAATGGTCAGGTAACTGTTACGATTAATGTATCAGGGGGAAATATTGTGTCAGCCGGATATGATGGGGAAGATGATGAACCGGAATTTTCCAATGCATGGAATGGAATTTATAATCAGGTTTTAGGTCGTCAGTCAGCTGATGGGCTGGATACGGTAAGTGGAGCTACATATTCTTCAAATGGACTGATTCAGGCATTTCAGAGTGCTATCAGCCAGGCAAAATAATAAATGTTCGATAGTGAAAAAGAAAACTTGAAAACATAAGGAGTTTGAAAGGAAAACTTTAGATGAAATACCAGAATTTTATTATGAGAATTTTGTGTCTTCTGTTGATTCTTGCCGCTGTAGTAGGATATAATTCTATGCAGAAAAAAGATACGCAGGCACAGGAATCACAGGAGATTACGGCACTCACAAAGCGTGTGGAGAAGCTGGAAGAACAGAATACGGAGATACTTTCTGCTCTGGAAGAGGCTGCTAAGAATCAGGAAGCAGCGATCGCACAGGCACAGAGGGATGCAAAAGACAAAGATGATGCTGCAAAAGAGGATGCGGAGGAAGCTGACGCTGCAGATACAGAAGAGTCTGATGATTCGGAAAATGTATACAGAGATGGTACGTATACCGGTTCCGCACAGGGATTTGGCGGTGCGATCACCGTACAGGTCACACTTGCAAATGATGAGATCACAGATATTCAGGTGACAAGTGCACCGGGTGAGGATTCCGCTTATCTTTCGCAGGGAGAGGGCGTGATCAGTTCCATCATTTCTGCACAGAGTACGGATGTGGATACGGTATCAGGTGCGACATTCAGCTCTACAGGTATTATCAATGCAGTTGTAGATGCTCTTGGAAAGGCGGAAAACTGATGAAAAAGAGGCAGAGAAAGGTCCGTTTGATCCGGGCTGCCATACAGCTTGCATTTTTTATCTTTTATCCGGCGCTTTTTTCAACGGCATTTGCGGGCGTGAAATCTATTTTTCAGGCAATCGCGGCGCATCAGCAGATCACATGGAACTCATTTCTTGATGTGACAGGATTACTTCTTCTGGTTACGATTTTGTTTGGCAGACATTTCTGCGGATATGCATGTGCATTCGGTTCATTGGGAGATGCCATGTATGAACTGACTGTTTTTATCAAACAGAAAGTATTTCATAAAAAGGGAAGACATGGTTATCCGGAAAAAGCAGTCAGAATTCTTCAGAAGGTGAAGTATATACTTCTGGCATTTCTTCTGCTTTCCATCCTGACCGGATGGTATGCATCCCTTCAGGGGATGAGCCCGTGGGATGTCTTTTCCATGCTGACGGCAAGAAAACTTCCAAATGCTTCTTATAAGATTGGAATTATCCTGCTGGTGCTGATCCTGATCGGAATGTGTACACAGGAAAGATTTTTCTGTCAGTTCCTTTGTCCAATGGGAGCAGTTTTTGCAATGATGCCGATCCTTCCGTCTGCACTGTTTAACAGAAACAGGGAGAAATGCCCTTCAAAATGCGGACTGTGCAGGAAGAGATGCCCTGCACATCTGGAGATTGACGGAGATACACCGCTTTCAGGGGAATGTATCTGCTGTCATGCCTGCCAGGTGACCTGCCCGCGCAAAAATATTCAGATTGGCCCGGTAAAAGAGCGGGAAATGGTGAAAGAATGAAGATAAAAAAGAAGTCAGCTGTCATGCTGTGTGGAGTTTTCTGCACGGCATTGACAGCAGTTCCGGTACTGGCGGATACAGAGGTACAGAAATATACAAATACGGATTTTGCAATGGATACAGTTGTGTCTGAAACATTGTATACAACAGGAGATGACCTGAATACTGCAATTGGTCAGAAGATACGGGATATTGAGACAGAGTATCTTTCCTGGACGGATGAGGATTCTCAGATCGCGAAACTGAATGCAGCATCGGGAGAAACAACGGAAGTTTCAGATGAGCTTGCCGGCTATTTGGAAAAAATATTTCAGCTTGCGAAGGATTCGAATGGAGCTTTTGATCCAACGATTGGAAAGATCATTCGTCTCTGGGATATTACAGGAGAAAATCCTCATGTCCCGGAGCAGTCAGAGCTGGATGAACTTCTGAAAGATGTGGGATACCAGAAAGTATCTCTGGATGGCGATAAGGTAACGCTGGAAAAAGGAGCTACTCTGGATCTGGGAGCAACCGGAAAAGGAATTGGCTGTGATGTAGTTTCTGATTTTCTGAAGACACAGAAAGATGTGTCAGGAATGATCCTGAACCTTGGTGGCAGCAGTGTTATGGCTTACGGCGAGAAACCGGATGGTTCTGACTGGAAAGTTGCTGTGACTGATCCGCGTGATGTCGAAGGCGATTACCTTGGTGCGATCACACTGGAAGGTGGAGAATTCCTTTCGACTTCCGGTGACTATGAAAAATATTTTATGGAAGATGGTAAGAGATATCATCATATCCTTGATCCGAAGACAGGATATCCGGTGTGGAATGGTCTGGACTCTGTGACGGTTGTCTGTGACAGCGGACTTCTGGCAGATGGACTTTCTACAGCATGTTTTGTACTTGGAATGGATGATGCATTAGAATTGCTTGAGAAATATAATGCGGAGGCAGTCTTTGTAGATGAGGATAAGAACGTGTATCTGACGTCCGGGATGAAAGACCGTTTTGAATTGATGAAGAATACCTATACAGTGAAAGAGGCAGAATAAAAAACAACGAAATTGTCTTCGGACGATTTCGTTGTTTTTACGTTACAGTAAATGACTTATATCAGATGTGAGATGACTCCCACCTCTGCAGGTGGTGAGCAACAAAATTATA
>ERZ773103.4283-NODE-4283-length-10553-cov-4.154696_pt1 | contig 10553 bp, 6 predicted proteins | sample MGYA00511118_ERZ773103 | MGnify/ENA primary metagenome ERZ773103 (study PRJEB29015, sample SAMEA2737821) | human gut metagenome | biome: human gut; feature: human-associated habitat; material: faeces | place: China | collected 2012 ... | reverse complement strand
TCAATGAATACAGACAGAAATATGATGTCATAAACAATGAAGATCATGTACTGAGCATGGAGCCGGAAGAAGTAGAATAAAACTAAAATAAAGAGAAAGTCATCAAATACAGAGCAGATGAAACGTCTGCCCTGTATTTTTTTATGTAATAGGAAATTACTCCGTAATGTTCCTATTACATAAAAATAAAACTGAAAAAAATTTAGATAATAAGATTTTTTTCTGGCTATAGGAGTGGACATATGGTATGATGCTAAAGTGAATAAAAAAGAGGGTGCGTGCATTTTTATGCAAAACAAAAGAAAAGGAGAGAGGGAATGTTTGCATTATTCGAAAATTTAACAAACTGGTTGTGGGGGTTGCCGTTGCTGATCACAATTCTTGTGACTGGAATTTATCTGACGATTCGTTCAGGTTTTTTCCAGTTCCGTCATTTTGGACATATCGTAAAAAATATGTTCAGCAAAGAACGTCGCGAGGAAGGCGGAGACGACGGCAAGAGCCTGACACCGTTTCAGGCGATTTCCATCGCAATTGGTGGGACTGTTGGCGTATCTAATATGTCCGGCGTTGCCACTGCAATCGCTACAGGAGGTCCGGGCGCATTGTTTTGGCTGTGGGTAGCTGCATTGCTTGCCATGGTCATCAAAATGACTGAGGTAACACTTGCTGTATATTACAGAGAAAAACAGCCGAACGGGGAATACCTCGGCGGACCGACCTATTATATGCAGAAAGGTCTGGGAGACGAAAAGAAACTTCCATTCTGGAAAATTTTTGCCGTATTATTCGGCGGATGTATTTTTATGACATGGTTCATCACACTTCAGAACTATACAGTGTCTGAGGCAGTAGGAAGTACCTTCAAACTTCCATATATTGTACCGTCACTTTTATATGTACTTGCAATTTATGTTATTATCATCGGCGGTGTAAAAAAAGTCGGTGTCATTTCTTCCTATATGACTCCGGTTATGTGTCTGCTCTATATTGTAGGTTCTCTGTTTATCCTGATCACAAATTATGAGAGACTTCCGGAAGCATTTGTACTGATCTTTAAGGGCGCTTTCACTACACAGGCTGCTGTCGGCGGATTCCTGGGAGCAGGAGTGGCAACTGCCATGCGTCTTGGTTTTGCGCGTTCTGTATACAGTAATGAAGCCGGATGGGGTACTTCTCCGATGATCCATGCTTCTGCAAAGACAGATCATCCGGTAAAACAGGGACTGATGGGTGCGTTCGAAGTATTTGCAGATACCATTGTGGTCTGCTCTATGACAGGTCTGGTTGTTATTGTTACCGGTTACTGGAATTCCGGACTTCAGGGTTCCGAACTGACACTGACCGCGTTTGAATCTGGTATGGGATCAGTTGCACGTGCACTGATTGCGCTCAGTATCTTCCTGTTTGGACTGACTACTTCAACAGGCTGGTTTACATACTACAGTGTTATCCTGAAACATTGGCTGAAAAACAATCAGAAAGTGTTCAAAATCGCAGAAAAAGTATTTATTCTCGGAACACCATTATGGGGACTTCTGGTTACCGTACTGACACTTTACGGAAACGGAACTCCGGCACAGCTCTGGGTTATTGCCGACTTTACGACGGTATTCCCGACATTTGTAAACGTAGCAACATTATTTATCTTAAGCGGAACCTTTATCAAACTGTTAAAAGACTACAAGGCACGTTACCTTGGTATTGGAAAAGTAGACGAAGATATGGCTCTTTTCTATGAAGACAAGAAAGCAAAAGAGGAAAAATAAGCATTGGAAAAGATTTTTTTTAACGGATGTATCCGTACATTAGATGATGCAGGCAGTGTTGCTGAAGCAGTCGGTATCGAAAATGGAAAAATTGCCTTTATCGGAACAAATGAAGAAGCACAGAAAATCCCCTGTGAGGAAAAAACAGACCTGCAGGGACGCCTGCTTCTTCCGGGTTTTGTGGATACACATCTTCACATGCTGCATTATGCATTTGTCGAACGCTCGGTCAAGCTGTTTGACTGCAAAAGCGTCGAAGAAGCGCTGAAGGCAGCACATAAAAGACTGGAAGAACATGCCGGAAAGCCACTGACCTGGCTGTACTGTCGCGGCTGGAATGAAGAACATTTTGACGAACCGCGTTATCCTCTGAAAGAGGAACTGGATGCGCTGTCAAAAGAAATTCCAATCATCATGGTCCGTGTATGCGGACATGTGGCAGTCTGCAATACACCGGGGCTTGAACGCCTGAAAAAAATCCCACAATTTGCGGAGATAGCAAAAGATGTAGATTTTGAGACCGGACTTCTGAAAGAAAATGCTGTACAGTTTTATTCTTCTGTGTTGGAAGCTCCGTCCCAGGAAGAGGTGGAAAGTTACATTGTATATAGTGCGAAGAAACTGAATGAATGCGGATTCACCGGAGTGCAGTCGGATGATCTGGCATCTCTTCCGGGAAAGAACTGGAAGCGCATCATGAATGCATATAAAGCGCTGGATGCGAGAGGTGAGCTGAATGTCCGACATTATGAGCAGTGTCTGTTTGAGCGTGCAGAGGATGCGAAAGCATTTATTGAAGAAGGATACCGTACCGGTCAGCGCGGAGACCACTTTACGATCGGCCCGATGAAACTGATTCAGGATGGATCTCTGGGTGCAAGGACAGCAGCGATGAATGAACCATATGAGGATTCTCCGGGAAATACCGGAATCATTACATTCACACAGGAAGAACTGGATGATCTGTTTGCATTTTTTGACCGGCATCAGATGCAGGCAGCGGTACACTGTATCGGTGACCGTGCGATGGATATGGTAATTGAAGCGATTGCGAAATCTCCATATCGTAAGGACAATGCAAAGAACAGACACGGAATCGTTCACTGTCAGATCACAAATCCACGGATTCTGAAGGAAATGAAAGAACATGACATTCTGGCATATATTCAGCCGGTATTTGTAGACCTTGATATGAATACAGTAGAACCGGCGATCGGCGCACATCGTATGGAAGGAATCTATGCGTGGAAAAGTATGCTGGATCTGGGCATTCATGCATCCGGCGGTTCCGATGCACCGGTCGACAGTTTTGATGCAATGGAAAATATCTATTTTGCCGTAACCAGAAAGAATATTTATGGTGAGCCTGAAGAAGGCTGGATTCCTTCGGAACGCTTAAGCGTAGATGAAGCGGTGAAACTTTTTACAAAAGATGCTGCATATGCGTCTTATACTGAAGACGAAAACGGAACGATCGAAATTGGCAAAAATGCAGACTTTGTGATTCTTGAAAAAGATATCTACAAGATTGATCAAAATGAGATCAAGACTACAAAAGTGGACATGACCATACTTGGTGGCAGGACCGTGTATGAGAGAAAAATGTGATATAAATAAAATAAGCAGATAATAAGGAGATTGTCAGCTCTTTCGGGCGCAGTCTCCTTTTTTATTTTGATTTAAAGTAGTGTGCTGAGATAGATATGAATGTCAAAATATGGTATACTGAGACAAAAGCTCTCTTATAACAGACAGATATGAAAAGACTGTATGCGAAAGCAAAATTTGAAAGTGAGAACAATATATGTATGAGATCATGAATGCAGATGAGGCAATCCGTCTGATCCGGGATGGAGACTGTATCTGTGTCAATTCATTTGTAGGAATCGAAAACCCGATGGAACTTCATGAGGCATTGTATCGGAGATACCAGAAAATGCAGTCACCGACGCATCTGACGATCGTATCGAGTGCCGGCTTCGGAGTCTGGGATGAGGAACATAATGCAGAAGGATATATTCGCGAGGGCGCGGTAGACAAGCTGATCTGCGGTCATTTCGGGGCTATGATGAGCACGAAGAAACTGGTGCTTGAAGACCGGTTTGAAGCTTATAATCTGCCGCTGGGATGTATCTCTCACGCGATACGTGCACAGGCGGGAGGCCTTCCGGGAGCACTGTCAAAGGTTGGACTGGATATTTTTGTTGACCCGCGAAGAGAAGGACCGGGAATCAACCGTATTTCGATTGATGATTCTCTGGTCAAATATGTGGTAGTGGATGGAGAGGAGTTTCTTTATTATAAACTTCCGAAGATTACGATTGCACTCATAAAAGGTACAGCGGCTGATCGGAAGGGAAATATTACCTTTGATGATATGTACATGTCCGGAGATGCATTATCTATCTGTCAGGCAGTCAAGGCGAATCGTGGAAAAGTGATTGTACAGGTGGACCGGCTGGTAGATGCACCGTCCCGTCCGCGTAATGCTATCATTCCGGGATGCCTGGTCGATGCAATCGTTGTGGCAGAGCCGGAAGAGCGAAATGAAGCATACACGGCCCTGACCGGAAGTTTTGAGATCCCGTATAAAGAATGGCATACATGGAATGAAAAAATTCATGAGCTTTCTCAGAAACAACGCAAAAATAACATTCCTGCGAACATTATCGGAAAAAGGGCAGCCAGGGAACTGCGTGTGGATGATATTGTAAACATTGGAATCGGGATTCCGGAGACGGTTTCCAGATATGCACGAAAGAGTGGAATGCTGGATATGATCACGCTGACCGTAGAATCCGGTGGAATCGGCGGTTTTCCTGTTTCGGGAGAGGCATTCGGAGCGATGATCGGAGCCGCTTCTGTTTATGATATGGCAAACCAGTTTGATCTGTATGATAACGGTGGTCTGGATGTTTGTTTTATGGGAGCTCTGGAAGTTGACTGCCATGGAAATATCAATGCACACCGTGGCACAGGAGCATTTGCTGGTATCGGCGGTTTTGCAAATATTACCGCCAAAACGCCGACTGTGGTTTTCTGCATGACATTTAATGCAAAAGGGCTGGAAGTTACCCAGGAAAAAGGTGTTGTGACGATCCGCAAAGAAGGAGAAATTTCCAAATTCGTAGAGAAGGTATCAAGTGTCAGCTTTTCGGCAAAACGTGCGATCGAGAATGGACAGAAAGTCCTTTATGTAACAGAACGCTGTGTTTTCCGCCTGACCCCGAAAGGGTTAAAACTGATCGAAGTATATCCGGGAGTGGATATGCAGAAAGATATATTGGACAGGCTGCCATTTGAAGTGGAAGTCTGACAGGTAAGTTTTTAATAAATGAAATTTGTTTAAAACAGGAGAATACTATGGATCATTTTGAATTACACTCTGAATACCAGCCCACTGGCGACCAGCCCCAGGCCATTGAAAAGCTGGTCAAAGGATTCAAGGAAGGCAATCAGTTCGAGACCTTACTGGGTGTTACCGGATCAGGTAAGACCTTCACAATGGCGAATGTTATCGCCCGGTTAAATAAGCCAACTTTGGTACTTGCGCATAATAAAACACTGGCAGCACAGCTTTACGGTGAGATGAAGGAATTTTTTCCTGAGAACGCGGTAGAATACTTTGTCTCCTACTATGATTATTACCAGCCGGAGGCGTATGTGCCGTCTACGGACACTTATATTGCAAAAGATGCCTCCACAAATGATGAAATCGATAAGTTACGATTATCTGCAACGGCGGCTCTCTGTGAGCGCAGGGATGTAATTGTTGTATCCTCTGTTTCATGTATTTATGGTCTGGGTGCACCGGAAGAATTTTTTGATATGATGATCTCACTTCGTCCGGGAATGGAGAAAGACAGAGATGATGTGATCAAAGAACTGATCGACATTCAGTACAACCGTAATGAAATGGATTTTCACCGAGGTACATTCCGGGTGCGTGGTGATGTATTGGAAATTTTTCCTGCCAACTATTCTGACCGTGTGATTCGTGTAGAGTTTTTTGGGGACGAGATCGATCGTATTACAGAAGTGGATGTCCTGACAGGCGAGATCCGCAGTGAACTGAAACATGCCGCGATTTTCCCGGCATCCCATTATGTTGTGCCACAGAGCCAGATCCAGAGAGCAGCAGATGCCATCCTCGAAGAAATGAAAGAACAGGTTGCCTATTTTAAAGGTGAGGATAAGCTGATTGAGGCACAGCGTATTGCCGAGAGAACGAATTTCGATGTAGAAATGATGAAAGAAACAGGCTTCTGTTCCGGTATAGAGAATTACTCACGACATCTTACAGGACTGGCACCGGGGCAGCCGCCATATACATTGATGGACTATTTTAAAGATGACTTTCTTCTTATTATAGATGAGTCTCACAAAACCGTCTCACAGGTTGGCGGCATGTATGCCGGTGACCAGAGCCGTAAACAGACACTGGTGGATTATGGTTTCCGTCTGCCGTCTGCGAAGGACAACCGTCCGTTGAGTTTTGAGGAATTCGAAAACAAACTGGATCAGGTTATGTTTGTTTCTGCGACACCGGGACAGTATGAGGCGGATCATGAGCTTCTTCGTGCAGAGCAGATTATCCGTCCGACCGGACTTCTGGATCCGAAGGTTGAGGTGCGTCCGGTGGAAGGGCAGATCGATGACCTGATCGGAGAAGTCAATAAAGAAGTAGAAAAGGGCAATAAGATTCTGATCACGACACTGACAAAACGTATGGCGGAAGATCTGACGGATTATATGAAAGATGTCGGCATTCGTGTACGTTATCTCCACTCAGATATTGATACCCTTGAGCGAGCGGAGATCATCAGGGATATGCGCCTGGACGTTTTTGATGTACTGGTTGGAATCAACCTTTTGCGAGAAGGTCTGGACATTCCGGAAATCACGCTGGTAGCCATCCTGGATGCGGATAAAGAAGGATTTCTGCGTTCAGAGGTTTCACTTATTCAGACGATCGGACGTGCAGCACGTAACAGCGAAGGTCATGTCATTATGTATGCTGATGTGATGACGGATTCCATGCGAAAGGCAATTCAGGAGACTGAGCGAAGAAGAAGTATTCAGGAGGCATACAATAAAGAACATGGAATTACACCGACCACGATCAAAAAAGCGGTGCGCGATTTGATTACTGTTTCCAGGGCTGTTGCTGAGACAGAAGATAAACTGAAGAAAGATCCGGAATCCATGACAAGGAAAGAACTGACAAAACTGATTGGACAGGTGGAAAAGCAGATGCGCGCGGCGGCCGCAGATCTGAACTTCGAACAGGCGGCAGAGCTGCGTGACAAGATGATCGAGCTTAAGAAAAATCTGGACGAGATGGATTCCTGAGATATGGAGAAAAAATGTCAAAGTGAATAAGAGTAGCTTGTGATTAATTTTCACTTTACGCTTGTACAGTGATGGTGAGCGTGCTAAAATGGAACGAGCACGACACGAAAGAAGGATAGAAATATGCAGTTTTCCAAAAGATTAGACAGATTTGGAGAGGAAATTTTTGCAGCCCTGAATAATCGACGTATGGAGCTGGAACAGCAGGGAATGAAAATTTATAATATGAGTGTGGGAACACCGGATTTTAAGACACCGGAGCACATCAAAAAAGCACTTGCAGAAGCAGCAATGGATGACAATAACTGGAAATACAGTCTTCGTGATCTTCCGGAACTGCTCGAGGCAGTCTGTACTTATTATAAGAAACGATTTGATGTGGAGCTGACACCGGATATGGTAATGACTGTTTACGGAAGTCAGGAAGGTATGGGACATCTGGGGATGGCGCTTTGTGATGAAGGCGATGTGGTACTGCTTCCGGATCCATGTTATCCGGTATTTGCCGCAGGAAGCCTGATGGCAGGCGCGAAGCCGTACTATTATCCATTGGTGGCTGAGCATGATTTTCTTCCATATGTAAAGGATATCCCGGAAGAGGTGGCAAAGAAAGCCAGATACATGGTTGTTTCCCTGCCGTCCAATCCGGTTGGAAGCATTGCAACACCGGGGCTGTACGAAGAAATTGTAGAGTTTGCGCGTAAGTATGATATTCTGATCATTCATGATAACGCATACAGTGATATTGTCTTTGACGGAGCGCATGGCGGAAGCTTCCTTTCTACAGAAGGAGCGCGGGAAGTTGGTGTAGAATTCTTCAGCCTTTCAAAATCCTTTAATGTAACCGGCGCGAGAATCAGTTTTCTGGTAGGTCGTCCGGATGTGATTGCAGCACTTCGTAAATTAAGAAGTCAGATTGATTTTGGTATGTTTCTTCCGATTCAGAAAGCAGCGATTGCGGCACTGAACGGTCCGCTGGAAAGTGTACAGGAGCAGTGCGATATGTATCAGGAAAGACGTGATGCACTTTGCAATGGTCTTCGTGAAATCGGCTGGGATCTTCCGAATGGAAAGGGAACCATGTTTGTCTGGGCGAGAATCCCTGGTGGACGTACTGATAGTATGGCATTCTGTATGGAACTGATGGAAAAAGCTGGTGTTATCGTAACTCCTGGTGCAAGTTTCGGACCACATGGAGAAGGATATGTGCGTTTTGCGCTTGTACTGCCGCCGGATAAGATCCGCGAGGTGGTAGAGGCAATCCGCAGAAGCGGAATCTGAGAAAGCAGCACATATCTGCAGAAAGATTTATTTACAATAAATTAAGAACAGAATCTTACATAATCGCAGTACATCTGACACAAAGTAACAAAGTGGAAAAGCAGATTTTCCCGATTTGTGTCTGTACTGTGATTTTTTTTGATTTTTAAAAAAATTAATAATTATCTGTTGACAAACAATAATGACAGTGCTATCTTAACAGTATAGATGTTAGCACTCCTCATTATTGAGTGCTAACAAATGAAACGGAAAGGAACTGAGAGCATGGATGAACAATTGACGGATCGTAAGAAACGGATCCTGAAAGCGATTATCAAGACATACATGGCGACAGGCGAGCCGGTTGGTTCGAGGACGATCTCGAAGGATGCAGATCTGAATGTCAGCTCAGCAACGATCCGAAATGAGATGTCTGATTTGACAGATATGGGCTACATCGTACAGCCACATACGTCGGCAGGAAGAATTCCTTCTGACAAGGGCTATCGTCTTTATGTGGATGAGCTGATGAAGGAAAAGGAAGACGAGATCGAAGAGATCCGTAATCTGATGATTGAGAAGACAGACAAGATGGAAAAGGTGCTTAAGAATGTAGCACGAGTTCTTGCTTCTAATACAAATTACGCGACGATGGTTTCGGTTCCCCAGTACAGCGGAAATAAACTGAAATTCATTCAGTTATCCCGTGTTAATGAAATGCAGCTTGTAGCAGTGGTTGTATGCGAGGGAAACGTCATCCGCAACCAGATCATTGATCTGGATGAAGAGATGGATGATGAGACACTCCTGAAGCTGAATCTGCTTCTTAATACCAATCTGAATGGACTGCCGATTCAGGATATCAATCTTGGCATGATCGCCAGACTGAAAGAACAGGCAGGCATCCACAGCGGACTGGTTGCAAGAGTGCTGGACGCAGTTGCAGCTACGATTCATGTTGATGAAGATGATCTGGAAATCTATACGTCAGGTGCGACGAACTTCTTTAAATATCCGGAACTGTCTGACAAGACTAAGGCAACCGAACTGATTTCTACTTTCGAAGAAAAGCAGCAGCTGGTTGATCTGGTCAAAGAACGGATGGCGGATGATAATACCGGAGTTCAGGTGTACATCGGAGATGAACTTCCGATTTCGACCATGAAAGACTGCAGTGTTGTTACTGCTACTTATGAACTGGGCGAAGGCATGCATGGAACAATCGGTATCGTAGGACCGAAGCGAATGGATTATGAAAATGTAGTAAATAGTCTGAAGACCCTCAAGGTCGAACTCGATGAGGTATTCAAAAAAAATAAAAGTAACCAAGACAGTTAACTGTCAAAATGGAAAGGCGGTAGAAGAAACGTGTCAGAAACAACAAAAACAACTGGTGTGCAGGACGAAGCAGAGAAAGAAGTTCCGGAGACTGAAGAACCTGTAACAGAACCAGTCGAAGAATCGCCGGAGGCAACCGCAGGAGAGAATCCGGAAGGAGAAAAAGAAGCGGAAGCCACAGACGAGAAAGAAGCAAAAGGAAAGACATCTTTCTTTGGCAAAAAGAAAAAAGATAATAAATTGGAACAGCAGATCGAAGATCTGACAGACCGTTTAAAACGAAATATGGCTGAGTTTGATAACTTCCGTAAACGCACGGAAAAAGAAAAATCCAGCATGTATATCATCGGAGCGAAGGATATCATTGAGAAAATCCTTCCGGTGGTAGATAACTTTGAAAGAGGTCTTGCACAGGCAACGGAAGGTGATCCGTTTGCTGAGGGCATGGAAAAAATCTACAAACAGCTCACCACCACACTGGAGAGTCTGGGAGTAGAGCCGATCGAAGCTGTTGATAAAGAATTCAATCCGGATCTTCACAATGCAGTAATGCATGTAGAAGACGAATCCGTTGGAGACAACATTGTTGTGGAAGAACTTCAGAAAGGATACACCTATAAAGGATTTGTAGTCCGCCACAGCATGGTTAAGGTTGCAAACTAATTTTTAAATTTCAGATATTAAACAGGAGGAATATTATCATGGGAAAAATTATTGGTATTGACTTAGGTACAACAAACAGTTGTGTAGCTGTAATGGAAGGTGGACAGCCAACCGTTATCGCAAATACAGAAGGAGCAAGAACTACACCATCTGTAGTAGCATTTACAAAGA
>ERZ773103.4279-NODE-4279-length-10562-cov-160.484439_pt1 | contig 10562 bp, 9 predicted proteins | sample MGYA00511118_ERZ773103 | MGnify/ENA primary metagenome ERZ773103 (study PRJEB29015, sample SAMEA2737821) | human gut metagenome | biome: human gut; feature: human-associated habitat; material: faeces | place: China | collected 2012 ... | reverse complement strand
TATTTACAATTCCATATTAGTTGAAACTATCAAATAGCACTACAAACCCTAATTTGTTGAATTGTTTTTAGATTAGCACAATAAGAATTGGCAAACCCAAATTTATCGAATTAACCTTTACGGACAAGTAAAATTTTAAAAACAAAAGTAAAAAGCCAACCCTATTGGGTTGGCCCTTAATTGGAGGCGTCACCCAGATTTGAACTGGGGAATCAGAGTTTTGCAGACTCGTGCCTTACCACTTGGCTATGACGCCATATTGACTTTTAATACAAAAAGCACCAAAGGTTTGAGGTTTAGTGCTTTTTAGTGGAGCGGATGACGGGGCTCGAACCCGCTACCTCCACCTTGGCAAGGTGGCGCTCTACCAGATGAGCTACATCCGCATTTTATTGGTGCCTCCGGGCGGAATCGAACCACCGACACGGGGATTTTCAGTCCCCTGCTCTACCGACTGAGCTACAGAGGCAAATTTTGGCGACCCGGATCGGGTTCGAACCGACGACCTCTAGCGTGACAGGCTAGCGTTCTAACCAACTGAACTACCGGGCCAAAATTTGGTGGGAACAACAGGGCTCGAACCTGTGACCCCCTGCTTGTAAGGCAGATGCTCTCCCAGCTGAGCTATGCTCCCACATTGTCGCCGTGTTTCGTGTTGTTCATCAGCGACAAGCATTATATTACAGTATTTCTTTCTATTTGTCAACACTTTTTTTAAATTTTTTTTAAAAAATTTTTAAGGGTGTTATTTAGTGTCAATTATCTTCTGTAATTCTTCCTTTGTAAATACATACTTTTTGTTGCAGAAATGGCATTCTGCCTGAAGTTCTCCTTGGTTCTTAACTATATCTTCAAGTTCTTCCTTAGACATACCGGTAACAATGTTCTCGATTTTCTGTCTATTACAATTGCAGTAATAGCCTACTTCATATTCATCAAGAACATCAACTTCATAACCCTTTAGGAATTTTTCTGCCATCTGAACAGGAGTTAACCCATCAGCCAACATTTGAGTAACACTAGGAACTGACTTTAGATTTTCTTCTATTCTGTCAATATCACTTTCAAATGCACCCGGTAACATCTGTAGCAGTACACCACCGGAAGCAAGAACCATACCTTTTTTATCAATTAATACACCTAAGGCACATACTGTTGGAATCTGTTCACTTGTTGCATAGTAACTTGCAATATCCTCAGCAATTTCACCACTAAGTAAAGGCACTCTGCCAATATAAGGTTCACCTGCACCCTCATCACGCATAACATTAAGTGTACCGTGACCTACTGCTTTACCAACATTAATATGACCGTTCTCATAATATTCGGTAGGACAATTAGGGTTAGAAACATAGCCTTTAACATGACCTTTAGCATTTGCTACTGCTGTAACAAGTCCAAGTTCACCGTCACCTGCTATCTGTAAATTTAAAGTTGCCTTAGGGTTCTTTAGCATTGCACCCATAATTGAAGTGGCAGAAAGCAATCTGCCAAGTGCTGCTGTAGCTACAGGTGAAGTGTTATGTATTTTTTGTGCAGTAAAAACTGTTTCTGTTGAGTCAATGGCAGCAGCCATAACTGCTCCATCATGGGTAATACATCTTGTAATCTTATCCATAATCAAACTTTCCTTGCTATTATAATAATTCTTTCTTCGTTATCTTTCGGTGGTTCTGTAGTTAAATCTCCAAAGACACCATCAACAACAAAGTTGTATTTTTTTAAAACCTTTTCCACAAATTCAAGAGAATAGGCTCTCTCACTAAAACTTTCGCTATATCTTTCGTACAAATCTTCTTCCTTAATAAAGAAATCAAGGTCAATATCCACAATGTCATTTTCTTGCAAGGTATTTTGCCATGCCAAGAAAACTTCATCTGTTTCAAAGACAAAGGAATTGTTAGCCAAAACCTTTCTATGCTTATAAAGGGTATTTAGGTCAAACAAAAAGTAACCACCCTTATTCATAAACAGAGAAACTCTCTCTATAGCCTTAGTGAAAACCTTTTCATCCACAATATGATTTAGACTGTCTAAGGTACAAATACAAGTATCAATTGTACCATACAAGTCAAGGGACTCCATTCTCTGACACAAATAAAGAATGTTAAGACCCTTTTCCATAGTCTTTTGCTGAGCAACAGTAAGCATATCATAGCTACCGTCAACACCATAAACATCAATGCCCTTTTCTTTAAGCAGCATAGTCATTGTACCTGTGCCACAAGCTAAATCAAGGGTTAGTCCTAAATCATGATTAAAATTCTTTTCAAGAACATTAACAATATAATCTGCTCGTTTTTCGTACTCAACATTATCTGTTAAGCTATCGTAAAAATCAGCAAACATTTCGTAAGATGGCATTTTATTTATCCTCAGCTTTATCTTCTTTTTTATCAAAAATTCTGCCGAAAACCATTTCGTAACCGTCGCTACCATAAATTAAGCTACGGTTAACTCTGCTGATTGTGGCAGTTGATGCACCGGTCTTTGCTACAATGTCACTATACACCTTTTTGTCAGTTAACATCTTGGCTACAACAATTCTCTGTGACATTGCCTTTAGCTCAGGAACTGTACATAAATCCTCAAAAAAGTTGTAACATTCCTCTTCATTCTTTAGGCTTAAAATAGCCTTAAAAAGCAAATCAGTTGCTTCATCTTTTATTTTATTGTTCATAAGTAATAACCTCCGTTACTTTCACACACTAAAATTTTAACACACTAAATTTTGAAAGTAAAGGAGGTTTTATATTTTTACATATCTTTTTTTATTTGATTTAAAGCACCCTTCTCAATTCGTGATACTTGGGCTTGGCTAATGCCGATTTCTTTGGCTACTTCCATTTGGGTTTTGCCCTTAAAAAATCTCAGTGAAAGTATTTTCTTTTCTCTATCGCTAAGGTTCTTTAATGATTCTTTAAAAGAAATTTCTTCCAGCCAATTACTGTCGGAATTGTTGTTGCTCAGCATATCCATAACATAGATTGTATCATCACCGTCCGAGAACACCGGTTCATACAGTGAAACAGGCTCTACAATCGCTTCTAAGGCAAGAACTACAGTTTCCTTAGGTACATTCATCTCTTTTGCTATTTCTTCCACAGTAGGTTCTCTGTTGTTCTTATTTATTAGCTTTTCTTTTATCTGCATAGCATGGTAGGCAGTATCTCTCATTGAGCGACTAACCCTTAAAGCATTGTTGTCCCTTAGAAATCTTCTGACTTCACCGATAATCATAGGTACACCGTATGTTGAAAAACGAACATCAAGACTTGTATCAAAGTTATCAATTGCCTTTATCAGACCGATTACACCTACTTGAAAAAGGTCATCAAGGTTTTCTCCACGATTGGTAAACCTTTGAATTACCGAAAGTACCAGTCGTAGGTTGCCTTTAATCATTTTATCCCTAGCAATTTTTCTTTCTTTTTCATTTCCCTCCCTCATAATTTTCAGAAGTTCTTTCTTTTCTTTTTCTTTTAGCACCTTTAATTTGCCGGTATTTACACCACAAATCTCAACCTTGTTATACTGCAAAAAATCCCCCCTGACAATCTTTAATAAAAGTATTGCCCGGAGGGATTATTTTCATTCATTAATTTGTATTCTTAACTGTTGTAACCTTGCTACCTGAACCAAAGTCTACTGACCAAGTACCACTTGACTTAACTACTATAAAGTAGCTTTTGTTCTTATTCAATGTTGCACTTACTGTACCTTCGTAATCATCAATTTCATCACAAAGAACACCTATCTGCTTACCTGTTTCATCAAATAGAAATACAGTAAAGTCATCATCGCCTTTGTTCTTTAGCTTAACGGTTTGCTTATTGTCTGTACCGGTAAACATTTTTGATACACATTCACCACTACCTGTAATGTTGTCTGTACCGTCATATGTTATAGCTTTAATCTTAATAGTCCATTTACCTGTAGCAGCGACCTTGATTGTTGCATCTTCTACACCGTCACTTTTACCTTTAGCATAAAGGTTAGTACCTGTATATTTACCAGTAGTATCAACATATGTATATACTCTGCCATCACCATCAGAACCTATTACAGTAAATGTACCTTTGCCTTCATGGGTCATTGTAATTGCATAAACACCTTTTGTAACAGTAACATTAGATAAAGTTTTGTTGCTGTTACCTGAGAACTTCAAATCTTCTTGAGTTACAACCACTTTGCAGTAGTCATACTTATTATTCTTAGTAGTAGCATAGATTTTGCAAGAACCTACCTTTTTACCGGTTACTTTACCTTTGCTGTCAACTGTAGCAATAGACTCATTTGATGATTCCCACATTACATCTTTATATGCAGTATTGTCAGGTTTAACTGTTGCAGAAAGCTGAACACTTTTGTTAGTACCCACATTTACAGAATGTTTATTAATAACAACACCTGTAGGCTTAACCTTTACAATAACCTTACATTTAGCTTTTAGTCCGTTTGAGCTTGTTGCAGTAATTGTACATTCACCTGCATCTTTGCCTGTAACCTTGCCGTTTTCAACTGTAGCTACTTTTGTATTGCTACTTTCCCATTCAATAGAATTGTTAGTAACATTCTTAGGTGTAATAGTATAAACAAGATTTTCTGTTGCACCTAACATTAATGTAAACTTAGATTTATTCAGTGTTAGCTTTGAAGCCAAAACATTATCAACAGTAACCTTACATTCGTCACTTACACCGTTACTTGTAAAGGCTTTTACTGTTGCTTTGCCCTCACCTACTGCTGTAAGTACACCTGACTTTACCGTTACAACAGAAGAGTCTGAGGTATCCCAATACACCATAGGCTCTGCTGCATTTTTAGGTGTAACAGTTGCAGAAAGTTCAAATTTATCTTTTAGTTGTAGTTTTACACTTTTATCTGACAATGTAATATCCTCAACATCAACTTTGCCACAACCACCAAGTATAGTTGTGAAAACAATAGCCAATGCAAGGACTAATGACATTGATATTATTCTTTTCATCTTATCACTCCTAGGGTAATTCTACCCCAAATAAACTTCTTTTTCAAGTAAATATACTGATTGTTCAGTAATAGTTAATAAACTTAGTTCTTCTCTTCTAACTTTTGAACCTTAGAAAGCTGACTTTGGATTTTCCTTGTACGAACACCAACCAGCTTATCAAGTTCAGTATTAGCTTGATTTAGTTTTGTTTGAGTTTTTTCCAGTACATCTGCAAAAGTATCAAACTCTCTCTTAACATCATTTAGAATTTGCCATACCTCTGCACTACGCTTTTGTACTGCTAAAGTTTTAAAACCAAGTTGCAAAGAATTTAGCAATGCACCCATTGTTGATGGACCTGCTACATTTACTTTATATTCTCTCTGCAAAACTTCCACCATACCACGATTTACAACTTCGGCATACAGTCCCTCAAATGGTAGGAACATAATTGCAAATTCTGTTGTATTTGGTGGTGAAATATATTTATCGTGAATATCTTTAGCCTCACTTTTGATAGTTCTCAGAAGATTTTTTGAACAAACTTCAATTTCTTCTTTATTGCCACTATTCATTGCATCAACCAGCTTTGCATATGTATCTCCCGGGAATTTACTGTCAATAGGAAGATATACAAAATTGTCATCATCAGCAGGTAGCTTAATTGCAAATTCTACCACATTTCTGCTACCTTTCTTTGTGGCAACATTTTCTTCATACTGTTCAGGTGAAAGAATTTCCTTTAGAATTGCTGAAAGCTGAATTTCTCCAAGGATACCTCTTGTCTTTACATTAGAAAGAACTTTCTTTAAATCCCCTACACCTACTGCAAGGTTCTGCATTTCTCCCAAACCCTTATAAACCTGTTGAAGTTGTTTGCTTACAGTTTCAAAGGATTTATTCAGCTTATTCTCCAAAGTATTTTGAAGTTTTTCATCAACAGTAGTTCTGATATTTTCAAGTTGCTTATTGTTGTCCTCTTGCATATAGGTTAGCTTTTTCTCAACAGTAGAACGGATATTCTCTAATTTCTGTTCATTTTCCATTGAAAAGGTCTTTAACCTATTTTCCATTTGTTGTAGCTGAAATTTCTGGTTTTCAGCCATATTCACTTGATTCTGATTTATCATATCAGACATTAATTTTACACTATTAACAGTATCTTGATTTAGCTTTTTGGATGCATCATATATTGCATCATTAATATTATTATTTTTATTCTTTGAAAGAACTATAACTAATACAACAGCCATTGCAACAATAGCTATTGAAAGTATAATCAAAAGTACAGTTTCCACGATAATCCTCATTTCTAATATATATAAAGAAATATTAACACAGAAACAAGGAAAATTCAACTGATACTAAAAGGTAGATATTACTGTTTTATCACAATTTTCAGGACTGTATAAGAAAGTATCAATATGGTTACCCTGATACATATATTCAGGTTCTTTGGGATTATATTCATATTTAAAGGTATCAATAATAATCAGCTTGATTTTCATTCTTTCAGGGATAATGCTCTTGATAAATACCGATGCTTGTTCTCCTACCTTAACACCCTCTTTGCTTTCGGCTAAACCTGCAAGGTTAGGACAAAGTTCCACAAATGCACCGTAGGACTCAACACTTCTTACAATACCTGCTACTGTTTCTCCCGGTGTAAATTTACTTGCATTTTCTTCCCAAGTACCTAAAAGCTCCTTATGAGATAGGCTGATTCTGCCACCGTCAATTGACTTAACAATTGCCTTAATATTCATCCCTACAGAAAATCTTTCCCTAGGGTGTTCTATTCTTGAAACTGAAATTGAATCAATAGGAATTAGTGCTACAATGCCACAACCTATATCTGCAAATGCACCGAAATTTTCCAGGTGGGTAATTTTTGCATCAATAATATCACCGGTTTTCAGTTTACTAATATAATTATTTTGGCATCTGATTTGTGCCTCTTCTCTTGAAAGTACTGCAATATTGTTGCCTTTAGAGTCCTTTGTAAAGCCTTTTACCACAAAGCAAACAGGTCTGTTGACCCTGGAAATCACTGCAATATCTCTTACCTTTCCTTCTCTTATACCGATAGCACCCTCCTCTCTCCTAATAATTCCTTTCATAAACCCTAGGTCAACAATTAGGTTGTGGCTTTGGTCACATACAGTTGCCCTAGCCTCAAGGATTTTTCCGTCACGCATAGCATCATTTAGGGACTTTAGACTTGAAAGTTGCTCCAAATTTTCGTATGTATCAATTCTGCGTCCTTCAGGTAAATAATCTGTCATTTTATTTCCTCCGATTGTTTTGTTACACATAATTACTATGAAATAAAATTTGGATATATGACCTTTGGATTTTTGATTTTTTCAATTTTGTTTTTTAATTTTGATTTTTTAATTTTGATTTTTTAATTTTGATTTTTTAATTTTGATTTTGGGTTAAGGTAAGTTAGTTCTGCAAATTAGGGTTTTTCAATTTTGTCTGTGGGTAAAGATAAATTTGATAAATTGGGATTTGTAGAGTTAGAACAGACCTTGTTTTGTGATAGATATTTAGAATTAGTAGAAACCATCCAGTCTCCCTTGTGTAAAGGGAGATGTCAGCGATAGCTGACAGAGGGATTGTCTAGTAGGCAGTAATAGATAGATAAAATTTAGATAGGAAAACAAAACCTATTATATATCTATCGAATAAAATTGATATAGCAAAAAGTATATACCATAACAATCCCTCAGTCGCTCTTTAAGAGTAAATTGTCATTCTTCCAATTTACGAGCGACAGCTCCCTTTACACAAGGGAGCCTTTGTCTTTATCACAATTTCTACTAATTTATAAAGTTCGTACTATTTAGAAATTACGTAATAAGTTTAGATTTGTACAAATTATTTTGCTTCCCTCGCTGAGGGAAGTGTCACCGAATGGTGACGGAAGGAGTGGTTGGAATTGTAAATTCATTTACAATTCCATATTAACTGAAACTTTCCTCTATTTCTAACTATAAAATATAAGAAAAATTATGGGTTACAGTTGTAGGGTCTTTCAACAAAAGTTTGTTGTTATTTTGTCCTATGTAGTTACCTTGAATTTGTACATATTCGCCAGTCTCCCTTGTGTAAAGGGAGATGTCAGCGATAGCTGACAGAGGGATTGTTTAGTAGGCAGTAATAGATAGATAAAATTTAGATAGGAAAACAAAACCTATTATATATCTATCGAATAAAATTGATATAGCAAAAAGTATATACCATAACAATCCCTCAGTCGCTCTTTAAGAGTAAATTGTCATTCTTCCAATTTACAAGCGACAGCTCCCTTTACACAAGGGAGCCTTATTTGCTGAAATTTAACACTTTACATTTAGCACTACAAACCCTGATTTGTAGAAGTATTTTTAGCTTAGCACAGACAAAATTAAAATATTAAAAAATTGAAAAATAAAAATTTTGAAAATAGTCTATTATTGACAGTTATAATAGGATTTATTATTATAGAATTGACCTAAGGTCTACTACATTTTATGGAGGTTTTACCTATGAAAACTTATAATTGGGGTGTACTAGGTTGTGGTGTTATTGCAAATGAACTTGCTTTAGCTATGAAGAACCACAACAAAAAGCTTTATGGTGTAGCAAACAGAACTTTAAGCAAAGCTAAAGACTTTGCAAAGAAGTATGAAATTGAAAATGTTTATGACAGTTTTGAAGATATGATTAATGATGAAAACATTGATATTATCTACATTACAACTCCTCATAACACACATATTAATTATATTGAAAAGGCACTTAACAAAGGGAAGAATGTGCTTTGCGAAAAGTCAATTACCCTAAACAGTGATGAGCTTGATAAGGGTATGGTTATTGCTAAGGAAAAGGGTCTTGTACTTGCTGAGGCTATGACAGAATATCATATGCCCATTTACAAGGAACTGAAAAAGAGAATTGCTGAGGAAAAGCTAGGTGAAGTTAACTTAATCACACTTAACTTTGGTTCATACAAGGATTATGATATGAAAAACAGATTTTTCAATCGTAACCTTGCAGGTGGTTCAATGCTTGACATTGGTGTTTATGCAATTTCTCTTGCAAGAATGTTTATGAAGTCTAAGCCTAACAAAGTTTCAAGTATGGTAAAATATTGTGAAACAGGTGTTGATGAACAGGCATCTATCCTACTGATGAACGAAGAACAACAGATGGCAACCATTATGCTTTCTCTTCATTCAAAACAACCAAAAAGAGCAATGATTTCTTGTGCAAACGGCTATATTGAAGTTATGGAATACCCTAGAGGTATGAAAGCAGTTATCACTTATACTGACGGTGAAGTAGAAGAAATAGAATGTGGTGACACTAAAAATGCTTTGTGGTATGAAGTTGAGGATATGGAAGAAACTCTATCAAAGGGCAATGACCTAATGAACAGAGAGATGACTAAAGATGTTATGGATATTATGACAGATATTAGAAAAAGTTGGGGTATGACCTATCCTGAGGAAGAATAATCATAACACAAAATATAGGTGAATTTGAAAATGTTATGAACTTATTGCAAAATTGTTGAAAATCATACTATTTTATTGTAGAATATGAATGTTAAACTAAAAACGAAAGAGGTAAAATTCTATGAAAAAGACTATTAGTATTTTTCTAACAGCTTTGTTATGTTGTGCAATGGCATTTTCTGTTACATTCACTGCATCAGCAAAGTTCAATCAAGAGGCTAAGCCTAAGGTTGGTGACACAGTAGCAGTTCTACACACTAACTACGGTGATATTGCTATGTCATTCTTCCCTAAGTATGCACCAAAGGGTGTTGAAAACTTCCAAACTCTTGCAAAAGAAAAGAAGTACAACAACTCAATCTTCCACAGAGTTATTAAGAACTTTATGATTCAAGGTGGTGACTACACCAACGGTGACGGTACAGGTGGTGAGTCTTGTTGGGGTAAAGAATTCGAGAATGAATGTGTTGATGAACTAAAGAACATCAGAGGTGCAGTTGCTTATGCTAACTCCGGTCCTGACACTAATGGTAGCCAGTTCTTTATTAACCTTGTTAAAAACTTTCACCTAGATGGTAACTACACAGTATTCGGTCAAGTATTTGCCGGTATGGATGTTGTTGATTTAATTTCTAATTGTGAAGTTGTAACAAACAGTAGTGGTGAAAGCAGTTCTCCTGTAAATGAAGTTAAACTTGAAAGTGTTGAAATTACAAAGTACACAAAGAATATGGAAAATTCTCTAAAGTCAGCTACTGACCCATATGAAGGTGTAAAGTCAACTACTACTGCAACAGAAGCAACAGAAACAACAACAGTTGCTTCAACTGACTCTACTACTGCCAACAATGAGGACAGTGACGAACCATTTAACTTTATTCCTATTATTGTAACAGTAGGTGTACTTGCTATTATCTTTGCTTGTTTTGCTATTCCTTACGGTATTCAGGACAAAAAGAAAAAGAAAGCTAAAGCAGAAGCAAAGGCTGCTATGAAAGCCGATCCTGACTACAAAAAGAAAAAGTCTAAGAAAAAGAGATAATTAAGAGGTTTTATAATGGATACAAAACCTATCATTGCAATAA
>ERZ773103.4278-NODE-4278-length-10564-cov-4.368541_pt1 | contig 10564 bp, 9 predicted proteins | sample MGYA00511118_ERZ773103 | MGnify/ENA primary metagenome ERZ773103 (study PRJEB29015, sample SAMEA2737821) | human gut metagenome | biome: human gut; feature: human-associated habitat; material: faeces | place: China | collected 2012 ... | reverse complement strand
ATTCAGGCAATTAAGGCATTTGATTTAATACCACTCTACGTCAGAAATAGAATTACAGGAAGATTTAAGGGGACTTTCCGAACAGAAACAGGTTCTGGATCAGCGTTATAACGAGCAGTATCACGCGGCAAATACGAATCAGAACACATATGATGCCATTCGGAATCAGCAAAGTCAGATGCAGACCGTGGAAGAAGAGTACAAATGGGTCAATGCGCTTGCGGATACCGCATGTGGAAATGTGAGCGGAAAGCAAAAGATTGAACTGGAAACGTATGTGCAGATGGCGTATTTTGACCGGATTCTGCGAAAAGCCAATGTGCGTTTCCTGACGATGAGTCAGGGACAGTATGAGCTGAAACGGCAGGAAGACGGCACGAATAAGAAAGAAAAAGCCGGATTGGAACTGAATGTGATTGACCATTATAACGGAACGGAGCGGAGTGTCCGCACGCTCTCCGGCGGCGAATCGTTTCAGGCATCGCTTTCGCTGGCACTTGGCCTGTCAGATGAAATTCAGTCGTATGCAGGAGGAATCCGGTTAGATTCCATGTTTGTGGACGAAGGTTTTGGTTCTCTCGATGAAGAGTCCCTGAATCAGGCGGTGAAAGCACTGGAAGGTCTGGCGGATGGAAACTGTCTGGTCGGAATTATTTCTCATGTGCCCAAGTTAAAAGAGCGGATTGAGAAAAAAATCATTGTGACGAAAAATCGAAGCCGGGATGGTGTAGGAAGCCGGGCAGTGATCGAGTAGACCACACAGGAGATGATTGGGATTCGAGAGAATTCCTTGTCAGAAAGTACGGAAAATGCTATAATGAATCCGTTGGGCAAAAAAAGTTGAATGAACAGAGCAAATCCGGCGAATCATGCCGGCTGCCATAGAATGGAGGAAACAAATGAAAACATCAGATTTTTATTATGATCTGCCAAAAGAACTGATTGCACAGGATCCGCTGGAAGACCGCAGCGCTTCCCGCCTGATGCATCTGGATAAAACGACAGGTGAATATAAGCATGGTCATTTCCGTGATATTCTGCAGTATCTGAAACCAGGCGACTGTCTGGTCATCAATGATACGAAGGTAATTCCGGCGCGTCTTTATGGTTCCAAAGTCGGAACGGATGCGGCAATTGAGATTCTTCTTTTAAAGAGAAAAGAAAACGACATCTGGGAAACGCTGGTAAAACCGGGCAAAAAATGCAAGGTCGGAACCGTAATCTCCTTTGGAGACGGAATTCTGACAGGCGAAGTAGTCGATATCGTGGATGAAGGAAACCGCCTGATCAAGTTTCACTATGAAGGCATTTTTGAAGAAATTCTGGATCAGCTTGGTGAAATGCCGCTGCCGCCATATATCACACATAAACTGCAGGACAAGAACCGTTATCAGACGGTATACGCAAAACACGAAGGCTCCGCAGCAGCTCCGACCGCCGGACTGCATTTTACGAAAGAGCTTTTGCAGCAGGTGCAGGATGCCGGTGTGAAAATTGCACACGTTACCCTGCATGTCGGCCTTGGCACCTTCCGTCCGGTGAAAGTGGAGGATGTCACCCAGCATCACATGCACTCTGAGTTCTATGTGGTAGAAGAAGATCAGGCAAAACTGATCAACGATACGAAAGCAGCAGGCGGCCGTGTGATCGCAGTTGGAACAACGAGCTGCCGTACTCTGGAGTCGGCAACCGGCGAGGACGGCATTTTAAAAGCCGGAAGCGGCTGGACCGAGATCTTTATCTATCCGGGTTACCGCTTCAAGATGATCGACGGACTGATCACCAATTTCCATCTGCCGGAGTCCACACTGGTGATGCTGGTATCAGCACTGGCTGGAAAAGAGCATATTATGGCAGCTTATGAAGAGGCTGTGAGAGAAAAATACCGCTTTTTCTCCTTCGGCGATGCCATGATGATTGAATAAAAAATTCGTTTATGACAAAAATACGATGCTGAAAGAAAACGACCATATAGGAACACCCGCGAAGCCCTATATGGTCGCTTTTTGTCCAGCGAATCTTCTAAATCTTTCTTTTTCCCTGCCGAAAAACAGAAGATTTTATTAAGGTTTCTGAAAACGAGCGGAACTGGGTTGTGTCAGGGAATGTTTTTGCGTATACTGATACGTGTTTGAGACAAGGGAGGACGGATTTTGAAGAGAGACGAGAGAAGAAAGTTTCCATACTATGGTATCCTGCCGCTAATTCTGACGCTGACAGCGAATTTTATCGCTTATTTTGGAACGCGGCCGTTTACCAGTTCGTGGAAACATTACAATATAGAAACGGTGCTGGACCAGCAGATCCCGGTGATCCCGTGGACGATCGTGATTTATTTTGGCTGTTATCTGGTCTGGATTGTAAATTATCTGATTGCCGCAAGCAGAGAGAAAGAATTTGTCTGGCGGTTCTTTGCAGCAGATGTTCTGGCGCGGCTTGTCTGTATGGCATTTTATCTGCTGCTGCCGACAACGAACGTAAGGCCGTCGATCCCGGAACAGGGATTCTGGAATCAGATGCTTGCGTTGCTCTACCAGATGGATGCGGCGGACAATTTGTTCCCATCGATTCACTGCCTGAACAGCTGGTTCTGCTATATCGCAGTCCGCAGCAGACGGGAGATTCCGCGCTGGTATCAGCGGTTCTCTTTCTGGGCGGCACTTGCCGTGTTTGTCTCTACGCTGACAACAAAGCAGCATGTGATTGCAGATGTGATTGGCGGAGCGCTTCTGGCAGAAGTGACGTGGCAGATCGCGGGACGCACGCATCTTGGTGCATGGTATGGCATGATATTGGAACGAAGGAGGTGGAAACGCCGTGCAGAGTAAGAAAAAAATGATCGTGAATACCGTTTTTCTCGTTGTGATTTTTGCGTTGACGATATACGGTGTTTTCCACGGCGAAGACCTTGGCGCAATGATGGAAGCAATGCGGCGGGCAGATGTGCGGTGGCTGCTGCCGGGACTGTTCTGTGTCGTGTTTTTTATCTGGGGAGAATCGATCATCATCTGGTACATGATGCATTCCTTCCAGATTCCGGTGAAGAAGCGGACATGTTTTCTGTTTTCTTCCGTCGGATTCTTTTTCAGCTGTATCACACCGTCCGCAAGCGGCGGCCAGCCGATGCAGCTTTACTATATGAAAAAGGAGAAAATATCTCTTCCGGTATCAACGGTGATTCTGATGATCGTCACGATCACCTACAAAGCGGTGCTGGTCGTGGTGGGACTTGGGCTTGTTCTGTTCGGACAGGGCTTCCTGCACCGGTATCTGACGGAAATCCTTCCGGTTTTCTATCTGGGAATCGGTCTGAATGTCTTCTGTGTCACAGCCATGCTTATTCTGGTTTTTCATCCGGCGCTTGCGCGGACAATTCTGGTTTTGGGACTGAAAATCGTGGAAAAACTGCATTTGATGAAACGAAAAGAAAGCCGCCTGAAAAAACTGGAAGCTTCCATGGAAGTCTACCAGAATACGGCAGCGTATCTTGGCACCCACAAAATGGTGCTGGTCAATGTCCTTGCGATTACCTTTGCACAGAGGTTTGCTTTATTTGCAGCAACATGGTTTGTATACCGCGCCTTCCATTTATCAGGCATTTCCTTTATCACCATTGTGCTGCTGCAGGCGGTCATTTCCGTATCGGTTGACATGCTGCCGCTTCCGGGAGGAATGGGAATCAGCGAGACACTGTTCCTGAAAATTTTCCCGCCGGTCTTTGGAAGCACGCTGCTTCTTCCGGCAATGGTGCTTTCCAGAGGGCTCGGCTACTACGGGGAACTGCTGGTGAGTGCAGTCTTTACCATCGTCGCACAGCTTACGATCGGGAATACGAAAAGAGAAAAAAGAGGGGGAACTACATATGATAGGGTTCTATGATTATACCGTAATATTAACATATATCAGCTTTGCATCGTCCATCAGCGGCATTTTTCTTGCAACGCGGGGACACTTTAACTGGGCGATTTTTTGTCTTGCTTTTTCCGGACTGTGCGATATGTTCGATGGAAAAATTGCGCGGACGAAGAAAAACAGGACCGAAGATGAAAAGCGGTTCGGCATTCAGATCGATTCGCTCTGCGATGTGGTTTGTTTCGGCATAGGCATCCTCCTTCTGGTGCTTTGTAAGGTTTTGTACCTTCCAGTATAGGCGGTGCGGTGCGCAGAACCTGCCGAAGCGTGGCAGCGCTCCGGCATAGATTATCCGGCGCTGCTGCGGCATTTTCCAAAAAAGTACAACTTTTTTCAAAAATATGCTTGACAACCCCGGGCTTTTCCCGTATAATAGCACACGTTGAGCGGCTCACCCCGCAAAACACAACAGAATATTGGGGATTTGCATAGTGGTAGTGCGGTAGACTCTGACTCTACTTGTGGGAGTTCGATTCTCTCATCCCCAACCAGAACAAAGCCATCTGAGGAAACTCAGGTGGCTTTTCTGTTTGTATGATTCCGCGCGGAAAAACTATTATAGATAGAGCGAACCCGGAAAGTCCACAGGACTTTCCGGGTTCGCCTTTTCACGGGAAATATAAATTTACAGAATGGTAATGCGGCCTGCGCCGTAGGGCTGCTCGTAGTTGAGCAGGTAGCCGGGGTATGCGGCCAGCGGGCTATTGGCGCTGGACAGGTGCGGCAGACCCGCAGCATCTGCGCCGTCAAAAATCATAGCGTAGGTAGACATCACCAGATAATCCTCGGACACATAGTCCTTGATCAGCTCTGCGCCGTCAAACATGGCAAAGCCATCGCCCAGATTGCGCAGGGTGTAGTTCATGCCGGCCAGTGCGTAAGTAGCACCCGGGTCCAGCGGCAGATAGCTGCCGGAGGCCTTATCGTAGATCTTCACGTTCTGCACACGCGGGGTGCCGGTGGCGCTGCCGATCCAGACGTTCTTCTCGTCGGTCTGCACAGTGTTGGGGATATCGGTGTGGATCTCGTAGGTAGCACCGGCCACCTGCAGGAAGCCGCCGTTCTCCTTGCCGTCCTCGCCTGCAAAGCGGGCTGCAAACTCCAATGCGTCCTGGATCTGCTTGCCGGTGACCGACATCAGGCAGGCCACGTTGCCAAAGGGGCTGACCTGCTTGCAGGTCTTGAAGGTCCAGTCGCCTGCGGGCACATCGGCGCGGATGCCGCCGCCGTTCATGATGGCCACATCACAGTGCAGCTTTTCCACCTCGTTGAAGTAGGTGTAGATGCCGTCAGCCACAAAGTCGCCGAGGTTGGTCTCGGCAGAGCGGATGCGGCGCTTGCCGGTGGCGGGGTCAGAGACGTAGAAATCACTGTCGCCCACAGCGATCTTCTCGCCCAGCATATCGTCCACGGTGTTCACCCAGCCAGTCTGCATGGCAGCGATGCCTGCATCCATGCCTTCGTGGGTGGGGATGAGTTTGGTGGTAATGGTGCCGTCCGCAGCGATGGTCATCTCGCCAACGTTGGCAAAGTAAGAACCGGTCTGGGTCAGGGTGACAGCCTTGCCGGAAGCATCCTGCACCTGCTTGTTCTCCATTACGGTATGGGAGTGGCCGTCGATAAAGGCGTCAAAGCCGCTGGTGTGGGCAATGACTTCCTCACTGGTCCACGGAGAGGAAGAGGGGTCTACGCCCAGATGACCCAGACCGATGACCACGTCTGCCAGAAGCTTTGCCTTATCAATGGCCTTCTGCACGGCATCGTAGAGCTTTTTGCCGTCCTCGCCGCCCTGAATATCGTAGATGTACTTGCGCTGTGCCTTATCCATAAAGTAGGCCGGGGTGGACTTGGTAAAGGTCTCGGGGGTGGTCACACCCACAAAGGCGATGCGTCTGCCGCCGCGCACAAACACCTTGACGGAGGGCAGCACCCGCAGCGTAGTGCGCAGGTCTACCCAGTTGCAGGACAGGTACGGGAAGTCGGCTTCCTTCATGATGGCCTTGGCACGGTCCATGCCGTAGTCAAACTCGTGGTTGCCGGGGGTGGCGACATCGTAACCGGCAGCGTTCATCAGCTTGATGATGGAAGCACCCTCGTCCATGGAGCCGTAGGCAGTGCCCTGCACATGGTCGCCTGCATCCACCAGCAGCACATCCTTGCCGGCATTCTGATAGCTCTGCTTCAGGTCGGCAATAGCGGCGTAGGTCAACTTGGGGCTCTGCTTGTCGATGTAGGTATGGACATCGTTGGTGTACAGGATGGTAACGTCAGACTTGTCACCATACCAGCAGGCCGATGCGGCAGGCGCACCGATGGCCATGGATGCAGCGGCAGCGGTCACACCAGCAGCCTTTAAAAAGCAGCGACGGGAAATAAGTTGTTTCACAGGAAAACGACCTCCTTTTATTTTTGGCGTATCGCATTTGAGGCAGGCTCTTCCCTCCTGCCCTTTCAATAGCTCTAGCATAGCACAGAACGCCGCCGCAAACAAGCCAAAATCATTCTTTTGGCACAAATTATTTTCACGTTCCGCTTTATTTTAACATATATTGTACCATTTTTACACAAATTCTATGCAAAAAAGACCTTCCCGTGCCCTGTCGCAGAGCAGCGGAGAGGTCTTTTTTAGGGGGGTGTTGACCCGTTGCCGGATCTATCGGAGGAGAGGGAAATATCAGATAGCGTTATACTCCTTGAGGAACTTCTCAAGGTCGGTGCCCTCGATCTTCTTCAAAGCTTCCTTCAGAGCCAGACGCGGGATCAGCGGCAGATCCATGTCGGTGATCTTCTTGCCGTCGCGCAGCTTCACGGTGGCATCGATCAGGGCGCGCACATCATAGGTGCTGCCCCAGACCTCAGGCACGCCGCGGTCAATGTTCAGCAGGGTATACACAGCCTCCATACCGGTGCGCATGGAGTACTCGGTGGTAAAGATGGTGTCCCGCTCCGTCTCGGCGAACTGCCCCAGGAAGGCGAAGTTCACCGCCCCGTCGGGGACGACGCGGGGCCGGTCCCCGGCGGCACGGGGCAGGAAGAAGGCGGTGATGTAGGGCATCATGCAGGGGACGGTATTGGCGCTGTGGGCGGCCAGCTCCGCAATCTCCTCCTCGGGCACCCCCATGTGGTAGAGCCACTCCATGCAGATCTCCCGCCCGGTGCACTCCCGCATGGGCTTTTTCACAAAGTTGCCCGGCTTGTCGCTGAACAGGCCGTAGATCCACCCAACGAGCTGCCCCCTGGGCTGGTCGCGGAACTGGGGCTGGCGGTTGAAGGTCCAGCTCAGCAGCCAGTTGGAGTCCCTGGCGGTGACGATGCCGCCGGTGACCACCTTCCCGGAGAAGGGGTCCCGCTGGCAGATGCGCTGGACATAGGGGGGAATTTTGTCGTCAAGGGTGGTGACGGTGGCGCTCATCCAGTTGCTCAACTCCGGCTGGGAGCAGAACTTGTCCGGCCGGCCGAAGGCGGGGTCCCGCGCGGCGATGCGCCGCCACATGTCCCAGCCGCCGCCGGGCTTCAGCTCCGGCCGGAAGGGGGCAGGGGAATCCTGGGAACCCAGGGCGGAATTCTCCACGCAGCCGCCGGGAGTGAGGAAAACCAGGTCGTTTTCCGTCAGATCAATGTGCTCCTCTGCCCCGTCCCGCAGCAGCACCAGGCGGCTGGCCTGCTTGCGGCCGGGCCGGAGGTCGAACTCCACGTCCACCACCCTGGTGTTGAAGTGGAACTGGACGCCATGCTCCTCCAGGTACTTGAGCATGGGGAGGATCATGGACTCATACTGGTTGTAGCGGGTGAAGCGCAGGGCGGTGAAGTCGGGCAGGCCCCCCACGTGGTGGATGAAGCGCTTGAGGTAGAGCTTCATCTCCAGGGCGGAGTGCCAGTTCTCAAAGGCGAACATGGTGCGCCAGTAGAGCCAGAAGTTGGACTCCAGCACCGCACTGCTGAACACGTCCGTGATGCGCTTGTCGTACAGGGCCTCGTCGGGGGTGAAGAACAGCTTCATGATCTCCATGGCGCCCTGATCGCTCAGGCCGAACTTGCCGTCGGTGTGGGCGTCCTCCCCCCGGTTGACCGTGGCCCGCATGAGGGAGTAGTTGGGATCCCGCTTGTTGAGCCAGTAGTACTCGTCCAGGACGGACACGCCCTCGGTCTCGATGGACGGGATGGAGCGGAACAGATCCCACATGACCTCGAAGTGGTTGTCCATCTCCCGGCCGCCCCGCATGACATAGCCCAGTCCCTCGTAGTGCCAGCCGTCGCAGGCGCCGCCGGCGATGGGCTCCTTCTCCAGGATGTGGATGTTCCGGCCGGGCATCTGCCCGTCCCGCACCAGATAGCAGGCCGCCGTCAGGGCCGCCAGGCCGGAGCCCACCAGATAGGCCGATTTATGCTCCACGCCCTCCGGCTTCACCGGGCGGGCAAAGGCCTCGTAATTGCCGCTGGAATAATACATGAAAATGCCTCCGTTTCATAGCGTTGCTTTGGATTCTGGGGCCAGTATAGCCCCTCCGGAACGGCGGCGCAATCAGCAGAGGGGCCCCGGTGATGGAAGTTTCATCACCGGGGCCCCTCTGTCTCAATTTTGATCAAACGGGCCCGCCTGATGGGCGGAATCCGCCCGCAGGCGCTCCAGCGCCTGGGCAAAGCTGCCCGAAACCACCAGCTCTACCCGGCGGGCCAGCTCCGCCGGCTCTCCCTTCATGCCGGTGCGGATCCAGTCCAGAACCAGCCCCACAAAGGCGTACTTGTAGAAGTCGGCCAGAAAGGCCTTGTCCTCCTCCCGCACCTCTCCCCGGGGGTCCAGCTCCTCCACCACGCCCATGAGCAGGCCGTGGGTGACCTGCTCCCGGCGGACGGAGCGGTAGACGTTGAGGATAAAGGGCCTGTTGTCGATCAGCCCGTCCAGAATCCGGCGGAACCCCTCCTGCCAGGTGGTATAGGTGCGCTTGCCATCCAGTATCCGCCGGGCGTCCTCCTGGCAGGCCCACTCCACCAGGTCGTAGATGTCCCGGAAGTGGTAGTAGAAGGTCATGCGGTTGATGCCGCAGTCCTCGGCGATGTCGGTGACGGTGATCTTGTCCAGCGGCCGCTCCAGCAGCAGCTTCTTGAGGGAGGCCTCCAGGGCCCGCTTGGTCACCTGGCTCATGGCTCACCTCTGGTCCAGCGGCACAAAGGCGCGCATGGGGGCCACCGCCTTGTAGGCCGGGCGGATGATGCGGTTGGCGGGCTGGCAGACCTCCTCGATGCGGTGGGCGCACCAGCCCACCATCCGGGCCACGGCGAACAGGGGGGTGTAGAGCTCCATGGGTATGCCCATCATCTTGTAAACCAGTCCGGAGAAGAGATCCACGTTGGCGCACACCACCTTCTCCTCCCCCTTGACGGTGCGCAGCACCTCGGGGGTGAGGCGCTCCACCCGCTCAAAGAGCTCAAACTCGTCCAGCATGCCCTTGGTCTCGGCCAGGCTGCGGGCAAACCGCTTGAGGAGGACGGCCCGGGGGTCGGACAGGGTGTAGATGGCGTGGCCCATGCCGTAGATGAGGCCCGAGCGGTCTCCCGCCTCCTTCCGCAGCAGGCGGCCCAGGTAGTCCCGCACCGCGTCGTCGTCCGTCCAGTCGGACACCTCGGCCTCGATGTGTCCGAACATCTCCATGACCTTCTTGTTGGCGCCGCCGTGGCGGGGACCCTTCAGGGAGCCCACCGCCGCCGCGATGGAGGAATAGATGTCGGTGCCGGAGGAGGAGAGCACCCGGCAGGCAAAGGCGGAGTTGTTGCCGCCGCCGTGCTCGGCGTGGAGCACCAGGCACAGATCCAGCAGCCGGGCCTCCTCGTCGGTGTACCGGTTGTCGTGGCGCACGGAGTAGAGGAAGTTCTGCGCCACGCTCAGCCCCTCCTGGGGCCGGTGGAGGTAGAGGGACTCGTTGTCGTAGTAGTGCCGCTTGGCCGCGAAGGCGTGGGCCACGATCACCGGTACGCGGGCAATGAGCTCCACCGCCTGCCGGAGCTGGTTGGGCAGGGACATGTCATCGGGCCGCCCGTCATAGGAATAGAGGGCCAGCACCGAGCGGGCCAGCTTATTCATCACATCGGGGCTGGGGGCCTTGAGGATCATGTCCTCGGTGAACATGGGAGGCAGGGCCCGGTGGGCGGAGAGCAGTCCCTCGAAGGCGGTGAGCTGGGCCCGGGTGGGCAGGGCGCCGAAGAGAAGCAGGTAGGCGGTCTCCTCAAAGCCGAAGCGGCCCTCACTGACAAAGCCGTTGATCAGCTCCTCCACGTCGATACCACGGTACACCAGCTTGCCGGGGGCGGGAATCCGCTCGCCGTCCTGGACGTAATAGCCCATGACGTTGCCGATCTGGGTCACCCCGGCCATGACGCCGGTGCCGTCGGCGTTGCGCAGGCCCCGCTTGACGCGGTAGCGCTCATAAAAGGCCGGGTCGATCTGGTTATGCTTCTGGTACTCCGCGCATAGACTTTCAATAAAGTCGGCGGAGGCGTCCCTGACCGCATGGTCCATATGCAACAGCTCCTCTGTCTGGTTTCATTTGTCCCATATTGTATTCTCTTTTCATCAAACAGTCAATCTGAAAAAAGCAAGGACGGTCGAATAGAGATCGCTTAAAAGTTCCACTGATTCTTCTTTATAAAGTCGGAT
>ERZ773103.4275-NODE-4275-length-10568-cov-27.341292_pt1 | contig 10568 bp, 9 predicted proteins | sample MGYA00511118_ERZ773103 | MGnify/ENA primary metagenome ERZ773103 (study PRJEB29015, sample SAMEA2737821) | human gut metagenome | biome: human gut; feature: human-associated habitat; material: faeces | place: China | collected 2012 ... | reverse complement strand
TCAGCCATTGTTCGTTTCTCCTTCCTCAAATCAGGTGCTTGTCGTTCAGGATGCCAACCAGCTGGGCAGCATCCTCAACCATCATGCCGGCGCCCTTGACCGGGGGAGCAAAAGACTTGTAAACGTTCGTCGGGGAGCCCTTCAGGCCGATGGTGTCGGTCTCAATGAGGGGATCATCCTTCAGAGCATTGTAGTCGAACACTTCAACGGGCTTGTCATAGCACTCAAAAATGCCGGAAACGCTCATGTAACGCGGGGTGTTCAGCTCCTTGATGCAGGTCAGCAGGCAGGGGGTGTTCACCTTCAGCTCCATGTAGCCATCTTCAAGCTGACGCTTGACGATCAGGGAGTTGCCGTCCTTCTTGATATCGGTAACATAGGTGACCTGGGGCAGGTGCAGCTTTTCAGCAATCTGCGGGCCAACCTGTGCAGTGTCGCCGTCGATAGCCTGACGGCCGCAGAAAACGATATCCTCCGGGCCAACGCCGATCTTGTTAACGGCAGCTGCCAGGATCTGGGAAGTTGCAAAGGTATCGGAACCGCCGAACTCACGGGCAGATACCAGCACGCCGCGGTCAGCACCGCGGGCGATCAGCTCACGAAGCATGCCTTCTGCCGGCGGCGGGCCCATGGTAACAACAACAACTTCGCAGCCGGTCTCATCTTTCAGCTGCAGGGCAGCCTCAACGGCGTTCAGGTCGTCGGGGTTGGTGATGGTTGCCATCGCAGCACGGTCCATGGTGCCGTCAGCCTTGACAGCAACCTTGCCCTGTGTATCGGGAACCTGTTTGACACAAACAATAGCTTTCATTGTACGTCTTGCCTCCTTACTTCAGCAGCGCGCCGGAGATGACCATCATCTGCACTTCGCTGGTGCCTTCGTAGATCTCGGTGATCTTGGCATCGCGCATCATGCGCTCGATGGGGTAGTCACGGGTGTAGCCGTAACCGCCGAACAGCTGCAGGCAGCGGCGGGTAACATCGCTGGCGGTGCGGGCTGCAATCAGCTTAGCCTCGGCAGCCTCAACGCTGTAACGGACCTTAGCGCCGTTCATGGCCTGCTGCTTTTTCAGGCCAGCCTTGTAAACCAGGTACTTGGCAGCGTCAACGCGGGCTTTCATCTCAGCCAGCTCGAACTGGGTGTTCTGGAACTGAGCGATGGAACGGCCAAACTGCTTGCGCTCCTTGACATAGGCAACAGTCTCGTCGATTGCGCCCTCTGCGATGCCCAGAGCCTGTGCGGCAATGCCGATACGACCGCCATCCAGGGTAGCCATAGCCAGCTGGAAGCCCTTGCCCTTAACGCCGAGCAGACGATCCTTGGGGATGATGCAGTCTTCCATGATCAGCTCGCAGGTGGAAGAACCACGAATGCCCATCTTATCTTCGGGCTTGCCGACCTTGAAGCCGGGGTCGGTGCGCTCCACGATGAACGCGGAGATTTCCTTCTGCTTGCGGCCGCGCTTGTCGGTCACAAAACCGGTAACAGCAATGATAATGAAGACATCAGCATAGCCAGCGTTGGTGATGAAGATCTTGGAGCCGTTCAGCTTCCAATGGTCGCCCTCATCCACAGCAAAGGTCTGCTGGCCCTGTGCATCGGTGCCGGCGCCGGGCTCAGTCAGGCCGAAAGCACCCAGCCATTCGCCGCTGCACAGCTTGGGCAGGTACTTTGCCTTCTGGTCTGCAGTGCCGTTCTCATAGATAGGAGCAGCACACAGGGAGGTATGGGCGGACAGGATAACACCTGTGGTGCCGCAAACCTTGCTCATTTCCTCAACAGCCATCACGTAGGAGAGCACATCGCCGCCTGCGCCGCCGACCTCTTTGGGGAAGTAAATGCCCATCATGCCCAGCTTTGCCATCTTTTCAACGGTCTCTTTGGGGAAATATTCCTCCGCGTCAACCTTTTTGGCAAGGGGTTTGACTTCGTTCTCAGCAAATTCTTTGTACATTTTCTGTACCATAGCCTGCTGCTTGGACAGAGTAAAATCCATAACGGTATCCTCCTTATCTAACAGTGCGCCCGCCGCCCCGCAGCCAAAGCCGCAAGGGCAGGTTTACAGGCGACTGAACAAATCAATCCTGACGGAGATTTTGCACTCCGTCAGGAGAGATTGTTTCAAATTTTACAGGGCATCAACAGCGGTCTTGGTGCGGTCTGCGTTGTAAACGTAGAAGCCCTTGCCGGTCTTGCAGCCCAGGTTGCCGCCGCGAACCATCTTACGGATGAGCGGGCAGGCGCGGTACTTGCTGTCGCCGGTCTCCTTGTACAGAACGTCCATGATGGCCAGGCAGATATCCAGACCAATGAAGTCACCCAACTCCAGGGGGCCCATCGGATGGTTGGCACCCAACTTCATAGCGGTGTCGATGCCGGCAATGTCAGAAACGCCTTCCATCTTGATGAAAGCAGCTTCGTTGATCATGGGGATCAGGATGCGGTTGACAACAAAACCAGCAGCCTCGTTGACCTGAACGGGGGTCTTGCCGATCTCAACGCTGATCTTTTTGATGGTCTCAACAGTCTCGGCGGGGGTGTTCACGCCTGCAATGACCTCGATGAGCTTCATACGGTCAGCGGGGTTGAAGAAGTGCATACCAACCAGGGGACGGGTCAGGCCCTTGCCGATCTCAGTGATGGACAGAGAAGAGGTGTTGGAAGCAAAGACGCACTCCGGCTTGCAGATCTTGTCCAGCTCGCCAAAGGTGGTCTGCTTGACCTTCATATCCTCAAAAGCAGCCTCAACGATCAGGTCGCAGTCAGCGCACAGATCTTCTTTCAGGCCAGCGGTGATGGCAGCCATACGGCGGTCAACTTCAGCCTGATCCAGCTTGCCTTTGGCAACCAGCTTTGCATAGCCAGCTGCGATCTTATCCTTGCCTTTATCGGCCCATTCCTGCTTGATATCACACAGGGCAACAGTGAAGCCCTCAGTCTGTGCAAATGCCTTAGCAATACCCTGGCCCATAGTGCCAGCGCCAATAACGCCAACTTTCATAGTTGTGCCTCCTGTTAAAAATAATAATGAATAGAGAAAAAAGAAGAATGAAGGTGTGCCGCAAGCGGCGCGATTTTAATAATGAACTTTGGTGCAGCCACAGCGCCCGGCCTTTTTGAACAGCGCGCAGCGCTGTGATCCACCACCATTATTCATTATTCTTTATTCATTTTTCTTTCAAAATCAGTTGTTGGTAAACACTGCCTTGGGTTTCGGCTTTTCACGGCTCAGGAAGCACTGCATGCCTTCCACCTGGTCGTGGGTTTCGAAGCAATCGCCAAACAGTTTTTCTTCAACCGCAACAGCCTCGTTGATGGGCTTGGAGATGCCCTCGTTGATGGCCTTCTTGCAGTTGCGGACTGCGATGGGAGCATTCTTGGCAATCTTATTTGCCAGCTTCATCACGTTCTCCATCAATTCAGCCTGCGGGTAAACAGCGTTGACCAGGCCGATACGCAGGGCTTCGTCTGCCTTGATGTTCAGGGCAGAGTAAACCAGCTGCTTTGCCATACCCATGCCAACCAGGCGGGCCAGACGCTGGGTGCCGCCGAAGCCAGGGGTGATGCCCAGGCCAACTTCGGGCTGGCCGAAGACGGCGTTATCGGAGCAGATGCGGATATCGCAGCTCATGGCCAGCTCATTGCCGCCGCCAAGGGCAAAGCCGTTGACAGCTGCGATAACGGGCAGCGGGAAGCTTTCGATCTCCAGGAACACATCATTGCCCAGCTTACCGAAGGCCTCGCCTTCTGCCTTGGTCATGGTGGACATAGAGCCGATATCAGCACCGGCAACAAAGCTCTTGTCGCCTGCACCGGTCAGAACAACGCAGCGCACGGTGTTCTGGTCGATGGCTTCAAAAGCGGCCTTCAGGTCAGCCAGAACTTCGGGGTTCAGTGCATTCAGGGCTTTGGGACGGTCAATGGTAACGATCGCAACAGCGCCCTGAATTTCAGTCGTAACAAAGGACATTGTCAATTCCTCCGTAAATTACATTTCCACGATGGTGGCGCAGCCCATGCCGCCGCCGATGCACAGGGTAGCCAGGCCCTTGTGTGCGCCGCGATGCTTCATGGCGTACAGCAGGGTGACAAGGATACGAGCGCCGGAAGCGCCAACGGGATGGCCCAGAGCAATGGCGCCGCCGTTGACGTTCAGCTTTGCCTGGTCAAAGTGCAGAGCCTGGCCGACTGCAACAGACTGTGCAGCGAATGCTTCGTTGGCTTCGATGAGGTCCATATCATCAACAGTCAGGCCGGTCTTTGCCATAACCTTCTTGGTTGCGGCGATGGGGCCCAGACCCATGACTTCCGGCTCAACACCAGCCAGTGCACCGGCAACCCAGGTAGCCAGAGGCTCAACACCCAGCTCCTTGGCCTTTTCTTCGCTCATGACAACCAGAGCAGCTGCGCCATCGTTGATGGCGGAGGAGTTTGCAGCGGTAACGATACCATCCTTCTTGAAGCAGGGCTTCAGCTTGCCCAGAACTTCCATGGAGCTCATGCGGGGGCCTTCATCGGTATCAAACACGGTGTCACCCTTCTTGCCCTTGATGACAACGGGAACGATCTCATCCTTGAAAGCGCCGTCAGCGATAGCCTTGGCTGCCTTCTCCTGAGAATGGTAAGAGAACTCATCCAGCATCTCACGGGTGATGGGGCTGTAGCCGTACTTCTTCTGGTAGGTTTCGTTGGTGCAGACATTCTCGGCGGTCATGCCCATGTGCATGTTGCAGCCGGTTGCATCCCACAGAGCATCGTTGACCATGGTGTCCACCAGCTCGCTCTTGCCCATGGGGTAGCCCATGCGGTAGCCGTAACGGCCCTTCATCATAGCGAACGGAGCCATATCCATGTTTTCCATACCACCTGCAACAACGATGTCAGCATCGCCTGCTTCGATCATCTGGGCAGCCATGTTCACACAGTTCAGGCCAGAGCCGCAGACAACATTGACGGTGACAGCGGGGGTCTCGATGGGCAGGCCGGCTTTCAGAGAAGCCTGGCGTGCAACGTTCTGGCCCAGACCAGCCTGGATAACACAGCCCATGTAAACGTGGTCAACCTGCTCCGGCTTGACATTGGCGCGGTTCAGGGCTTCCTTGATGACGATGGAGCCCAGCTCTGCAGCAGGAACATTGGCCAGGGTGCCGCCGAACTTGCCGATAGCAGTACGGCATGCGGATGCGATAACGATTTTCTTCATAAGAAACAGCCTCCTAAAAATATGAATCTTATTTAGACGGTTGGGAATCCTTTGTATCTTTACAGGCCTTAGCGACCCGACAAAGCACGTTTTTGGGGGTCAAACTTTACCCTCACGGATTTTTTTCTTCAGGGCAGCTTCCACATTGGGGGTAACGAACTTGGAAACATCGTGGTTGTAATGGGCAGCCTCCCGCACAATGGTGGAGGAAAGGTAGCTCCATTTCAGGGACGTTGACAGAAACACGGTTTCGATCCCCGGGCAGAGCGCGTGATTGGTGTGCGCCAGCTGGATCTCGTTTTCAAAATCCGTTACGGCGCGCAGCCCCCGCACCATTACGGTGGCGTGCTGCTGTTGGGCAAAGTTGACTGTCAGGCCGTCAAAGCTCATCACCTTGACATTGGGGATATCCTTGCAGCATTCCTGCAGCATCTCTTCCCTTTCCTTCACGGTAAACAACGGGGTTTTGGCGCTGTTGTTTAGCACGGCAACGATCAGGGTATCAAACATGCGGGAACTGCGTTTGATAATATCCAGGTGGCCGCGTGTAACGGGGTCAAAGCTGCCGGGATACATTGCAATGGGCATAATTTTTAGTTCCTCTACAGTGCCAAAGCTGTTAAAAATCTAACAGTCTTGGGTGGAAATAAAAGCACCATGCGCGCCGCGCGTTTAATGGGCGGGCCTTAACCCCCGCCGCAGACCGTACCGCCTGCCTGGTGCCGCAAGTGAACTCTGGCTCCTATTTCAGGGATCCGCTTAGCTCACACTTATAGTTTTACACTTTTGTTAAGCTTTTGTCAATGGGTTATCTGTTAAAAATCCGACAAAAGTTTCTGGACTGTTTCAGTGGAATGTACAAAATCCACCCGATTTGCACGTTTTGGGGGCAAAAAATGAACTTTATTGGTTGACAAGCGTCAATATAATGTTAAAATAATATCAATGGTTGTGATGCTGTGCCGCCATTCTTCCGGCGGGGCTCCCCCGCTGCGGGCAGCGCGCCACGCCACCGGGCGGCTGATTTTCAGGCATCCGCACTGTGCGTACCGCCAGAGCAGCGTACCGCCCCATAAATATTATATAAATAGGTAAGCAAATCCGCAAAGATTGCATAAGCAGTTTTTGTGGAATGAACAAAGGAGCTGTTTGTAGAAATGGATTTTAACACTGTTTATGCACAGAAACTGACAACGGCCGACCGCGTTGCCGCTTTGGTCAAGGATGACGATTGGGTCGATTACGGCTGGGCCATCGGCACCCCTGTCAGCTTTGACGCTGCTTTGGCCAAGCGCCTGCCGGAGCTGCACGGGATTAAATTCCGCGGCGGCATCCTGTGCCATGTGCCGGAAATCTTCAAGATTGAAAATCAGGCAGAGCACTTCTGCTGGAACAGCTGGCATATGGGCGGTATTGAGCGCAAGGCCGTTGCCGCCGGTTACGCTTACTATTCTCCCCTGCGCTACTCCGAGCTGCCGCGCTACTACCGCGAAAGCCCCGACCCGCTGAACATTGCGGTGTTTGTGGTTGCCCCCATGGATAACCACGGCTACTTCAACCTCGGCCCCTGCGCCAGCCATCTGGCCGATGCTGCCCGCAAGGCCGACAAGGTGTTTGTGGAAGTGAACAAGAACATGCCGGTCTGCCTGGGCGGCTACGACAACTGCCTGCACATTTCCCAGGTTGACGGCATTATCGAGGGTGACAACCCGCCGATTGACCAGCTGGGCGGCGGCGGTGCCCCCACCGAAGTTGACCAGGCTGTTGCCCGCCTGGTGGTGGACCGCATCCCCAACGGCGCCTGCCTGCAGCTCGGCATCGGCGGCATGCCCAACGCCATCGGCGCCATGATTGCCGAGAGCGACCTGAAAGATTTGGGCGTACATACCGAGATGTATGTGGACTCTTTTGTAGATATGGCAAAGGCTGGCCGCATTACCGGCCGCTGTAAGAACATTGACAACGGCCGCCAGGTCTATGCGTTCGGTGCCGGCACCCAAAAGATGTACGACTACCTGGATAACAATCCGGAGTGTATGTCTGTACCCGTTGATTACACCAACGATGTGCGGGTGATCAGCAGCCTGGATAACTTTATCTCCATCAACAACGCCATTGACGTTGACCTGTATGGCCAGGTGAACGCCGAAAGCAGTGGCACCCGTGCCATTTCCGGTGCAGGCGGCCAGCTGGACTTTGTGCTGGGTGCCTATCTTTCCAAGGGTGGCAAGAGCTTCATCTGCCTGTCCTCCACCTTCTTTAACAAAAAGACCGGCCAAAACGAAAGCCGCATCCGTCCCACGCTGCACCCCGGCAGTGTTGTGACCGATACCCGCGCCAACACCGATTATCTGGTGACCGAGTACGGCGTTGCCCGCCTGAAGGGCCTGACCGCCTGGGAGCGTGCCGAAGCCCTGATCAACATTGCCCACCCAGATTTCCGTGAGCAGCTGATTGCCGACGCCGAAAAGATGGGCCTGTGGCGCAAGAGCAGCAAGCGCTGATCCGTTGTTTTTTATTCTGTTTGTATCCGCCAAAAATTGGCTTGACAAACTGTGTGCCGGTGTGATACAGTAACAATAACGCAGGGCCGCTGACTGACGGAATCTGGTGGGCATGACCACCGGGGAAGCGGGCTATTCCCTGCATTAAGCCGACCGTCTGGGCTGCATACACTGATGTATGGTGTACGCAGCCCTTTATTTTTTGTAAACGGAGGAATGCCACATGCTGAGCGACATTGTAATTGCACAGGCAGCCAAAATGCTGCCCATTGCCAAAGTAGCTGAAAAACTGGGCCTTACGGATGAGGACCTGATTCCTTACGGCCGTTACAAAGCCAAGATCAACCACAAGCTGATCCACAGTGACCGCCCAGACGGCAAGCTGATCCTGATGACCGCCATCAGCCCCACCCCTGCTGGCGAGGGCAAAACCACCACCAGTGTTGGCCTTGCGGACGCCCTGAACGCCATGGGTAAAAAGACGATGCTCTGCCTGCGTGAGCCCTCCCTTGGGCCCGTGTTCGGTGTAAAGGGCGGCGCTGCGGGCGGCGGTTACGCCCAGGTTGTGCCCATGGAAGATATCAACCTGCACTTTACCGGCGATATTCACGCCATTGGCACCGCAAACAACCTGTTGGCTGCCATGATCGACAACTCCATCCAGCAGGGCAACCCGCTGAACATTGACCCCCGCCGCATCGCCTGGAAGCGCTGCATGGACATGAATGACCGCCAGCTGCGCTTTATTGTGGACGGCCTGGGCGGCAAGGTGAACGGCACCCCGCGTGAGGACGGCTTTGACATCACCGTTGCCAGCGAGGTCATGGCGATCTTCTGCCTGGCCACCGACCTGGCCGACCTGAAAGACCGCCTGAGCCGCATTGTGTGTGCTTATACTTACGATGGCCAGCCGGTCACTGCGGGGCAGATCGGCGCAGCAGGCGCAATGGCGGCTTTGCTGAAAGATGCCATTGACCCCAACCTGGTCCAGACGCTGGAAAACAACCCCGCCATCATCCACGGCGGTCCCTTTGCCAACATTGCCCACGGCTGCAACAGCGTGACTGCCACCAAACTGAGCCTGAAGCTGGCCGATTACGTTGTGACTGAAGCAGGCTTTGGTGCCGACCTGGGCGCTGAAAAGTTCCTGGATATCAAGTGCCGCATGGCGGACCTGCACCCCTCTGCGGTGGTTCTGGTTGCCACCGTCCGTGCGCTGAAATCCCACGGCGGCGTTACCAAGCCGGATTTGAACAAGCCTAACGTGGAGGCCGTCCGCAAGGGCGCGGCCAACCTGGAGCGCCACATTGACAACATCAAGAACGGCTTTGGCCTGCCCGTCTGCGTTGCCATCAACGCTTTCCCCACCGACACGCCGGAAGAGATGGCCGTAATCGAGGAAGTATGCGCCAAGGCGGGCGTCAAGTGCGCCCTGTCCGAAGTGTTCGCCAAGGGCGGCGAGGGCGGCAAAGCCCTGGCCGAGACCGTTCTTTCCATCATGCCGGAAGCCCCCCAGCCCATCCAGTACACCTACGATCTGGGCGCTTCTCTGCCGGAGAAGATCGAAGCAGTTGCCAAAAAAATCTACCGTGCTGACGGCGTGACCTACGCTCCCGCCGCCAAGAAGATGCTGGACGACCTGGCCGCCATGGGCTACGGCGAGCTGCCTGTCTGCATTGCCAAAACGCAGTATTCTTTCAGCGATAACGCCAAGCTGACCGGCGCCCCCACCGGCTTTAAAATGAATGTACGCGAAGTGCGCCTTTCCGCCGGTGCTGGGTTTGTGGTCGTCATCTGCGGCAGCATTATGACGATGCCCGGCCTTCCCAAGCACCCCGCCGCCATGGATATTGATGTGGACGCAGAAGGCCGCATTACCGGGTTGTTCTGATGGCGTTTTATCTCTGAAACAGCTTAAGGCAACACCGCACAATTCCCGCCTTACGGCTTAAGCACCGCTTCGGCACTTAGAATTATGCGGTATTGCCTTAAATTTACATACTATGCCAAAAAGCTCCGCAGCAAAGGCAAATGCCCAGCTGCGGAGCTTTTGTTTTGGCTGATTTTTGTTTTTGCAGCGCAGTGGCTTATTCTTCGCTCTCCCCTGCCGTATCCTGTTTTTCCATCTCCTCAATATCCGGTGCCTTGCGGCCGCCGGGCATGGTTGCACCAAACGCCGGAACAAACAGGAACTTGCGCACACAGAAGATGAGCGCAATGGATGCCACGCTGATAAAGTTTTCCACTGCCGATTCATGCCCAACGATCATATGGCGGGCAATGGCATACAGCAGCACTTCCAGCGCACTGCCGGGGCTGTGCTTGGCAAGCATCTTGATGAACTCGATGCCGATGACGATATCCAGCGCGCGCTGCAAAAACAGGCTGATTTCCACTTCATTGGTATCCACCAGCAGGCCGGGCAGCATTTTGATCAGCGGCACCACCGCCAGCATCAACGCCACCACAACCAGCAGCGAAATGCCCACTTCCAGCAGGCCGGCCAACTCGGCCAGCTGGTCACGAAAGATGCGTTTTACGCGTTCTTCCCCGTTATGCAGCACCGTGCGGGAAAAATGGGGGTGTTGGTTGTTTGTATTCATGTTTCTACTCCCTTGGGGTGTATCTTAAAAAAAGCTGAAAATACAGCCTGTTTCTCTGTTTTCCGATACACCTGTTTTGCTTGTTGCTTGTATTATAGCAGATAACCGCTGCCGCGTACCGCACAAAATTTTATATCCGGTATTATGCAAAACGCCCGCCGCACAGCAACGTGCGGCAGGCGCTTTTTTGTCTGCTGTTTATTTTTATGGCAATACCGCATAATTCTAAGTGCCGATACGGCGAGCGAGGTGCGGCA
>ERZ773103.4269-NODE-4269-length-10584-cov-15.786399_pt1 | contig 10584 bp, 8 predicted proteins | sample MGYA00511118_ERZ773103 | MGnify/ENA primary metagenome ERZ773103 (study PRJEB29015, sample SAMEA2737821) | human gut metagenome | biome: human gut; feature: human-associated habitat; material: faeces | place: China | collected 2012 ... | reverse complement strand
GATAACTGGAAGCGGCAAATCCTGCAAGATCACCGATGACACCGCCGCCAAGAGCGATGACCAGATCACTACGGGAAATCTTTGCCTCCAGCATTGCCTTGTAGACAGTCGGAAGTGTCTGGAAATCCTTGGTTGATTCACCGTGAGGAAGTACCAGATGGTGACATTCGTAAGTGGAGTCCAATGTATGGATCAGCCGGTCACCATATAACGGAAATACATTGTCATCGGAAATGATCATAATGCGTTTTCCGTGGTAGATCTTTCGGATGTAATCTCCGGCCTGGGATAATATGTTATTTTCAATATAGATAGGATAACTGTCTTTTCCCAGATTAACTGTAAGTTTCATAATATATACTCCTGTAAGATTTTTGTCTGAACCGCCATGCGTTCGTAAGGAACTGCCAGTGGCAGGTTATCTGCATTAGATCGTCTTGCCGACAACACCTGCAATCTGTGAAACCTTTTTGATCAATTCGTCGTATTTCTTAGGTTTTAATGACTGGGCTCCGTCGCAGAGTGCGGATTCCGGATCATTGTGTACTTCTATCATCAGTCCGTCGGCTCCTGCTGCTACAGCGGCCATTGCCATAGAATCTACTAACCACCATTTGCCGCCCGCATGACTTGGGTCAACGATGATCGGAAGATGTGTCAGTTTACGAAGTACCGGGATACTCTGAAGATCCAGAGTATTTCTTGTATAGCTTTCGAAAGTACGGATTCCGCGTTCGCAGAGGATGACATTTTCGTTACCGGATGCCATGATGTATTCTGCTGACATGATCCATTCTTCGTAAGTTGCGTTCAGACCTCTCTTTAAAAGGATTGGACGGTTAAGTTGTCCTAATTCTTTTAATAGATCGAAGTTCTGCATGTTACGTGCACCGATCTGGATAAGATCTACTTTCTCGTTAAAGATATCGAGGTATTTGTCTGACATCAGTTCGGTTACGATCGGAAGTCCTGTTGCTTCTTTTACAGCTGTTAAGATGTCGAGTCCTTCCAGTCCGAGTCCCTGGAATGAATAAGGACTTGTTCTTGGCTTGAATGCACCTCCGCGGAGTAAGTTGGCTCCGGAAGCTTTTGCAGCCTGGGCGATTTCAAGTACCTGTTCGTAAGATTCTACGGAACAAGGACCGGCGATCATTGCCAGGTTGTCGCCGCCAACTTTTACACCGGATACATCGATGATGGAATCTTCCGGATGGAATGCACGGTTGGCTAATTTGTATGGCTCCTGTACATGCATAACTTTATCGACTGCAGAATCAATTTCGAATAATTTGGAATCGACTTTGGCTGTGTCACCGATACAACCGATAACTGTCATCTCTTCGCCCTGTACAACGTGTGTGTTAAGTCCTCTCTTTTTGACCATGTTCTCGACACGAGAAACATCATCTTTTGTAGTGCGTGGTTTTAATACGATAATCATAATAAATATCCTCCAACATGTATGATAATTGTGCCTGTGTGATATTTCTTTTCCCGTGTGAGTCTAGCATAGTCGCACTGTAAAATATTCGCACTGCAAAACTTTAATTACTTAAAGCGTGAAACTAATGATATATTAACGCAATGGGATTTGATTGTCAACACTTTTATTCGATAAATTCTTTCATTTTTAAAAAAGTGTGTTAGACTAAAATTGTATAGTAAAAAAGGAGTGGGAAAATGGTAAGTGTTTGGGCAGCAGATATTACACCATTACTAATAGAAGAGACGTATCAGGCATATTATGATAAAGTGCCTGAGTGGAGAAAAGATAAAGCGGATAAACTTAAAAATGTGGATGACAAAGCAAGGAGTGTCGGTGCCTGGATATTGTGGGAAAAGATGAAGAAGGCTCTGAGGCTTCCGGAATCGGCAGTTTTCAATCTGTCACATTCGGGAAAATATGTATTGTGTGCCTGTAGTGACCGTGAAGATGTTCAGACAGGCTGTGATGTGGAGATGAAGGGAAAGCTGCGGATGCCGGTGGCAGAACGGTATTTTTGCCGGGAAGAATGTGAGATCATCCGCAATGGGAAGGATGAAAAAGAACAGGCGGAGTGGTTTTACCGCTTCTGGGTATTAAAAGAAAGCTTTATGAAAGCAACCAGAAGAGGAATGGGCCTGGACATGCGCACATATGAATTTGCCTGGGGACAGGACGGCATACCATATCTGAAAAAGCAGCCTGAGGAATATCCGGAGAAATATCTGTGCAGGGAGTACGAACTGGAGCAGGGGGACGCAAGGGTCGCGGTAATTACGACAGATAATGAGATCGAGGGGAGATTACACGAAGTCAGACTTGCTTAATAAAGGGGTGTATGAACATGAAACAGTTAATGACAAAATGGGCAGACAATATAAATGAAAAGAATGTACTAGGGGAGTACCCAAGACCGCTCATGCGCAGAAAAAGCTATGTAAATCTGAACGGAATATGGAAATATGCAATAAGAGAAACAAAAGGATTTCCAAAGAAAATGGATGGGGATATCCTGGTTCCGTTTTCGCCGGAAGCTGTATTGTCGGGGGTAAACAGACAGTTAAAACCAGAAGAATATCTATGGTATAAGAGAAGGCTTCCGGATGAAGTAAAGCCGGAGAAGGGAAGCAGATGGATCCTTCATTTTGGAGCGGTAGATCAGTGTGCGGTCGTATATATAAATGGAAAGAAACAGGGAAAGCATGTGGGAGGCTATCTTCCATTTTCATATGATATTACGGAAGCATTAAAAGAAGAAAAGAATCTGTTGACCGTAAAAGTAAGAGATTATTCGGAGACTTGTTATTATAGCAGAGGAAAACAGAAACTTAAAAACGGAGGGATGTTCTATACGGCACAGAGTGGAATCTGGCAGACCGTATGGATTGAAAAAGTTCCAGAGTGTTATATCGGACATCTTAAGATCACACCTCTTTATGACCAGTCTTCTATAATGATCCAGATGGAAGAAGAACATGGCATAAAAGATATTGATTACGAAGTTACGATAACGGCAAGAAAGATGTGGCCGGTGAAAGCATCCGGAAAGACGGGAAAGCCGTGTGTGATCATGATACCACATATGAGAAGCTGGAGTCCGGAAGATCCATTTCTGTATGATCTTCATGTGAGGATGGGAGAGGATTCGGTAGAAAGTTACTTTGCCATGCGTAAGGTAGAAGTTAAAAATGACAAAGAGGGAATAGCGAGGATATTTTTGAACAATGAGCCGTATTTTGAAAAGGGAGTACTGGATCAGGGATATTGGCCGGATGGTCTATACACACCGCCGTGTGATGAAGCGATGATCTATGATATCCAGAAGATGAAGGACCTGGGGTTCAATATGATCCGCAAGCATATTAAGATAGAACCGCAGAGATGGTATTATCACTGCGACCGTATCGGTATGCTGGTCTGGCAGGATATGGTGAACGGAGGACGGGATTATAAGAGCTGGTATGTAACGTATATGGCGACGGCCATGGAGGGAATGCATATCCGGGCAAAAGATACCAGGATTCATCTGATGGGACGTCAGGATCCGGCCGGGCAGAGACAGTTTGAAAAAGAGATGAAGGAGACGGTTCGATTGCTTTATGATCATCCATCCATTGTTACATGGGTTATTTTTAATGAAGGATGGGGACAGTTTCAGACGAAGAAGATGACAGATATAGTAAGGGCAGAAGATCCTTACAGGCTGACAGATTCTGCGAGTGGCTGGTTTGATCAGGGGTGCGGGGATATACGAAGCATCCATGATTATTTCTTCCCTTTGCATGTAACACCGGAAAAGAGGGTAACGGCACTTACTGAGTTTGGCGGGTATTCGCTGCAGATCCCGAAGCATAGTATGTACGAGAAAAAGGTCTACGGTTATAAAAAGTTCAAGAGAAAAAGAGAACTTACGGCGGGCTATGAGAAATTGATAAAAAAGCTCATTATTCCGAATATCAGCCGTGGATTAAGTGCAACTGTTTACACACAATTATCGGATATAGAAGAAGAGGTAAATGGAATCATTTCTTATGATAGAAAAATAGTCAAAATGGATGAAAAGACCGTTAAAAAACTGAATGAAAAACTTCATTTTTAGCCTTTATTTTCGGGGAAATGTAACGTAAGCAGAGTTGACGTGTTTTCTGTGATTTGTTAGAATATAAAAGGGAAAAATAAAGATTTATCAAGATAGAAAAATGTTTACAAAACCATAAAAAAGCACACGAGGAGAGTATGGGAGAGTAAGAATAATAAGGAGGAAAAGAATGTTGGAATTAACGTTTGGAGAACAGGTCAAGATCATTCTGAGCCGTAAAGGGATGACGATCAAAGAACTTGCAGAGAAGATAGAAAAACAGACAGGAAAGAAGATGTCGCGTCAGAATCTGACCCAGCGTCTTGGCAGAGATAATTTCCAGGAGCAGGATATGCGAATGATCGCAAAGATTCTTGATTGTCCGTTTTATCTGGATATATTAGAAGAACATGAGGAGCATGAAGAGAAGCTTTCAAAGGCCCAGAAAATTACAGAGCCTGAAAAGAAGAAAACACCTGCCAAAGCAGAAGAAAGAGATATTACGATAGGTGAGCTTGTAGATATTCATAAAGAATTAGATGCAATAGAAAAGAAGAAAAAGAAGAAGTCTAAAAAGGTTGTAGAGCCAGATCCGGAATATGTTCAGGAAACAATATTTGATTTTGTAAGAGAGAAAGAAGCGACAGCAGAACCTGCCACAGAAATAGAAGAGCAGGAAGAAGAGATACAGGAGCCGGTGGAAGAAACCGGAAGTTCGGAAGCTGTGACACTGGAAGCAGAAGAGTCGGTGACTGTAAGTGAAGAAGAACCTGCAGCGGGTGTAGAGGAGCATGCTGAGAAACCTGTATATGAAGACGAGCCGGTGTATGAGTCAGAATCGGAATATGCAGAAGAACCAGTGTATGAGTCAGAATCGGAATATGCAGAAGAACCAGTGTATGAAGCAGAGCCAGAATATGCAGAAGAACCGGTGTATGAAGCAGAGACAGAATACGCAGAAGAACCGGCGTATGAAGCAGAGCCAGAATACGCAGAAGAATCGGCGTATGAAGCAGAGCCAGAGTATGCAGAAGAACCAGTGTATGAAGCAGAGCCGGAATATGCAGAAGAACCAGCCTATGAAAGTGAGCTGGAATATACAGAGGAACCGGCTTATGAGTCGGAACCGAAATATACAGAGGAGTCAGCTCATGAGTCAGAACCGGAAGTAGAAGAGCCAGAGGAACCGGAAAAACCGGAGCCGAAGAAAGTTGAACCGGAGAAGAAAGCGCATGGATGGAGAGCGCTCTTCGGAATACGTAAAAAGCATGAAGAAGAATCAGCGCATGAAGAACCGGCAAAAGAAGAAAAGCCGGAAATCCAGTATCATGAGTTTGATTATTCGGGAGACGGTGAGTCAGAGAAACTTGCAGAAGAATTTATGCCGGAGGAACCGGAACAGGAGGAAACATATGCAGCAGCTGATGAGACCTCCGGTTATGAGAATAACGGATATCAGAGCCGGTATGCGCAGGAAAATGAAGAAGATTTATTCACATCCGATGAAGAGGATCTCAGTAAAGGTGAACTTAATCCTTACACAGGACATGAATATGAATCAAACAGCGTAAGAATGCATCCGAAGAGAATCGGCTATGTACAGGTATATGACAGAGGAAAACATCAGTGGACAGATATGACGGAGTGGGCATTCCTTGGATATCAGGAACGTAAAAAGGCACTTCTCGGAAAAGATTATGAGCCGCCGATCTATCTGGATTAGTGTTGAATGAACATAGAAAGAAAATGTTATGAATAAGGTGTTCAGCCGGATCTCCGGCTGGACACTTTTTGTACAAGGGGATGCAAGAGAAGCTGCCGCCTACAGGAACTTCCGGTGGCAAATTTTGTAGATTAAAATATGAAGGAGGAGCAGAAAATGGAATGGACAAGGCTTTTATCAACAAAACGTCAAAGACAGAACAGATACAAGAGTCAAAAATATGGTGATGCAGACCTTAGAAGTGAATTCGAAAAAGATTATCACAGAATCATCGGCAGTGCGTCATTTAGGCGACTTCAGGATAAGACACAGGTATTTCCACTGGATAAAAGTGATTTTATCCGTACGAGACTGACCCATTCCATGGAAGTCTCTTCGCTGGCAAAATCTCTGGGTCAGAATATAGGAGAAAGCATATTGGTACACAAGAAAGATTCCAGTTTCACTGTACAGATGAAAGAGGATATCTGCAATATTCTTCAGTGTGCAGGACTGATTCATGATATCGGCAATCCACCGTTTGGTCATTATGGAGAAGCGGCGATCAGGGAATGGTTTGAAAGAAATCTTCCGCTTCTGACATATCATGGAACGTCACTTGAGGAGTTGCTCGAACCTCAGATGAGGGAGGATTTTTATCATTTTGAAGGAAATGCACAGGCACTTAGGCTGGTCAGCAAATTACATTTTCTGGTAGATGAAAATGGAATGAATCTGACGTATGCGCTTTTGAATACAATTATAAAATATCCGGTAGCATCTACAAAGATCCATCCGGAATCAGGAGATATAAGAGAGAAGAAGATGGGCTATTATTATGCAGACCGGGAACTGTTCGAGGATATTGTATCAGAGACGGGTGCGGGAAATCACAGACATCCACTTACCTTTATACTTGAGGCAGCAGATGATATTGCATATAAGACCGCAGATATTGAAGATGCATTTGTAAAAAGATTTCTTACATATCATAGTCTCAGAGATGAACTCAGAAAACTACAGAACAGGGAGAAAAAGTATGCAGACCCAGAAGAGAAAGATCAGAACGGGTTCTGCCCGGCAGATAAACTGGTAGAATTATACGAACGTGCAAAGAAGAATGGGGTAGATGATCCCGGTGATTATGCAGTGAAGAACTGGATCGTAAAAGCACAGGGATTTTTGATTGGCTGCGCAACTTCCGGATTTACTTCTCATTATGAAGAAATTATGGAAGGCACGTATAAAAAAGATCTGTTTGCAGGTACTTTGGCTGAAGGATTGGTAAAACTGCTTGGAGAGATAGCGTGCAAATGTGTATTTAAAACAGAGACGATCTATCGTATGGAAGTGAAAGAGGCGGTGATGCTGGATAATCTGCTGGACAGGTTTGTCGGTGCAGCAATAAAATATGATGATCCAACGCAGAAACTGAACTCAATAGAAGAAAGACTGATTTCATTTATTTCCAATAATTATAAAAAAGCATATCGTTATCATGCAGAAGAAAAATCAGAAGTTTATCGTCTTTATCTGAGACTTCTGCTGGTTACGGATTATATCTGTGGTATGACAGACAGCTATGCGAAGAGGCTGTATCAGGAATTGAATGCGATTATGGCATAAAAGAAAATATTTCAGAATAGATTGTGATAAATAGCCGGAAACAGGAGAGGATATTTTGAGACGGTTTATTCGATATCTGTATGAATACGAACAAGAGAAAAAGATGCGGAATGTAGGCTTCGTAAAAGTAGAACAGGATGTGGATCAGTGCGTGATCCATGTGCACGGAAAAGGATTCCGGATGGAAGAAAATGCGCAGGGACTTAGGGTGTATCTGTTCTGGAATACAGAAGATAAATGTATTGGAATCCCGCAGGGAGTGACAGAGGTTCCCGGCCCGGCGGTGAACTGGCAGCTATGCTATACACCGGAGGATGTCGGTAAGAAAGAAAATTATAATCTTGTCAACGGAATTATATTAAAGGACGTAAATGGACACTGGTATGCGGCAGTCTGGAATGACGATGTAGTAAACGTCTGCAGGATGGAAATGTGGAAGATGGAAGAAGATTCCGTGCAGGGTGAAGAACCGGAATGTAAGAAGGGATTAGCGCAGGACGAAGAACCGGAATGTAAGAAGGAAACCTTGCAGGATGAAGAATCAGAGAGTGGGAAACTTGAAGATGATTTGGAAAAAGAGGCCTGCCTGGGGGGTAAAGTCCGCAAGATCCAGCGTAAAGATATGGTGTGTCTTCCGAGGTGTGAATGGAGACATGCAAATAATAGTTTTTTGATCCACGGGTATTATAATTATCACCATCTGATATTGACAGTCCGTGATGACCGGTTAAAATTAGGAGTACCGGGAGTGTATCATCCGCAGGAAGAAAAAGCCGCAGAAAGCTTTGGATTTCCGGAATTCATTCCTGCAGAAGAGCTGGATCTTAAGCTTACAGATGAAGAGAAGAATGACAGAGAGAAGTTCGGATACTGGTGCAGGGATATAAGAGGATCACATGACTGTGTAGAACCACAGAAGAGATAGAAAACAGGAAAATAGACGGAGAATGAATATGCAAAGCACAGATGAAAAATATATGAAAGAAGCGATCAAACAGGCAAAGAAAGCATATGCGATCGGTGAGGTGCCGATCGGATGTGTGATCGTATATCAGGATAAGATCATTGGGAGAGGATATAACCGCAGAACAATTGATAATAATACCCTGGCGCATGCAGAACTGATCGCGATCAAAAAAGCAAGCAAGAAGATGAATGACTGGAGACTGGAGGATTGTACGATGTATGTAACTCTGGAACCATGCCAGATGTGTTCCGGTGCGATCGTACAGTCCCGGATGACACGGGTAGTAGTCGGATGTATGAATCCGAAAGCCGGCTGTGCAGGCTCTATCTTAAATCTTCTGGATATGCCTGAATTTAATCATCAGGTAGAATTGACGACAGGAGTGATGGAAGAAGAATGCAGTCAGATGATGAAATCATTTTTTAAAGAATTGAGAGAAGCAAGGAAGAAGAAAAAGCAGCTGGAAAAAGAACAGACCGGGGAAATATAAAAGACAGGTGATCATATGAATGAAAAGACAGTAGGAATGCTTGCAAAGTTTACAGGTGTGTCTGTACATACAATAAAATATTATGAGAAGATTGGTCTTCTGAGTTCTACGAGAAGAGAACATTCGAATTACAGGTCTTACGATATAAGGGCATGCACGGATATTTACGAATGTATGAAGTATAAGAATCTTGGGTTCGCATTGAAAGAGGTCGGGAATCTGATAAAGGAAGCAGATTCAGAAGCGATAGATAATCTGTTGAAAAAAAGATTAGAGGAAATAGATGCTTCACTGTCAGAATTGCAGGAATTAAAAAAACGTGTGACGGATTATCTTGCAGAGACGGAAGAGATAGAAAAGAAACAGGGAAACTGGTATATAGAAGAAATGCCGGATTTCTGGATCAGATTTCAGACGAATAACCTGGAATATGGCAAAAATGCACAACTTGAATCGGACGGGATTAATTTCATGGATTATGCACCGGAAAGCAAATCGGTACTTAAGATAAGCAGAGAAAGTCTGAATGGAACGGAAAACCAGTTCTCCTGGGGACAGGCAGTACGGGCAGAGTATATAGAAGATATCGAAAAAAATGAAAATGTCTGGAGCAGGCAAAAAGGATATACCAGGATAAAAGGCGGAAGAGCATTTGTCCTGTATCTGAAAATTACCGGACCGTATGCATCGGAAGGAGTGCTGCAGAAGAAAATCCGAAAGATATATCGAAAGTTTCAACAAGATGCAAAGATACCGGGAGATGCTTACTGTGTAAGGATTAAGATCACACATGATGAAGAAGGAAATGATTGGAATTATTTGAAAATATATATATTACTGAAACCTGAGAGTTAATCTCAGGTTTTTGCACTTTAGTGAGGTAAAATGCCATTGAAGAGGTGAAATTAGAAAGAAAAGAATAGAAAAAATTAATAGAAAATGATTAAAAAGACTGAAAATTATAAAATGTATTAATAAGAGTACACTTGACCTGATACCTGTATCCAGTTATAAAATTAACAATATAGAAAAACGGGTCAGGAGGAAACGGATAATGACAAGTGAAGAAATCAAAAATATGAGTTTTGAAGATTTCCGGACACAGATTGAGGGGATGGAAGAGGTTCAGAAACTCACAGCAGACGGAACGGAGAGATATGGTATATATAAGCATGATGTATGCTATGTAAACAGAGACGGGATTGAGCGTACGCTCCAGATGATCGTACCAGAGACGAATGCCAAAGCACCAAAGATATATCCGGCAATTTTGTATGTTCAGGGATCGGCATGGAGAAAACAGGACAACTATAAACGGCTTGGAGCAATGGCAGATCTTGCAAGACGTGGATTTGTGACAGCGATTCTTCAATACAGAGAAAGCGATCTTGCTACATTTCCTGCTCCTGTAGAAGATGCAAAGACAGGTGTACGTTTCTTAAGAAAACATGCAGAGGAATATCGTATTGATCCGTCCCAGGTCTTTATAATGGGAGATTCAAGCGGCGGCAATACAGCGTTTATTGCGGGGGTTACGGCAGATCAGGAGCTGATGGACACAGATGTATATGGAGAATATTCCTGCAAGGTAAATGCAATCGTAGATTTCTACGGAGTTACATGCGTACAGATAAAAGAAGATTTCCCAACTACATTGAACCAGGGAGAACCGGACAGTCCGGAAGGAATGCTGATCGGTAAGAAGAATGTATATGAATATCCGGAACTTTCCAATGCA
>ERZ773103.4267-NODE-4267-length-10587-cov-2.600930_pt1 | contig 10587 bp, 10 predicted proteins | sample MGYA00511118_ERZ773103 | MGnify/ENA primary metagenome ERZ773103 (study PRJEB29015, sample SAMEA2737821) | human gut metagenome | biome: human gut; feature: human-associated habitat; material: faeces | place: China | collected 2012 ... | reverse complement strand
TGACACAAATCGTTCACTTTGCCACCCTTCTCTTACCATCCGGTGACAGCCCGATGACAACTTTGCGTCCCAACGAATCAAAAAGCGTCATGTTCAGGATGAGTTATTGATATGTCATTGAAATTGATTTTCTGCGCCATGCAAGATTTCTAAATGCATCTACGCTTAAATTTAGAAGGTGTAATTGCCGGGCACATTCACGCTACCCCACCCGCAACCTGGCATAAGGGTTGCTGGATACCAGGAGAGCGATGTTCAGCTTATGTCTTCCGGGGGCCCCCACTATTCATATGAACGGCTCTCAACCTGTGCTAAAAAACGAAAGGACGGCATGCCATGAATATATTCGATCACTATCGCCAGCGCTACGAAGCTGCCAAGGACGAAGAGTTCACACTGCAGGAGTTTCTTACCATCTGCCGGCAAGATCGCAGTGCCTATGCCAATGCGGCAGAACGTCTGTTGATGGCCATTGGTGAACCCGTCATGGTTGATACGGCTCTCGAGCCGCGGCTATCCCGTCTCTTTTCAAACCGGGTTATCGCACGCTATCCGGCATTTGAAGAGTTTTACGGTATGGAAGACGCCATTGAGCAGATCGTTTCCTACCTCAAGCATGCCGCCCAGGGGCTGGAAGAGAAGAAACAGATCCTCTATCTGCTGGGGCCGGTGGGCGGTGGTAAATCGTCGCTGGCTGAACGGCTGAAAGCGCTGATGCAGCGCGTGCCCATCTATGTGCTGAGCGCCAACGGCGAACGCAGTCCGGTCAACGATCACCCGCTGTGCCTGTTCAATCCGCAGGAAGATGCGCAGATCCTCCAGAAAGAGTATGGCATCCCGACCCGCTATCTCGGCACCATTATGTCGCCGTGGGCGGCCAAGCGCCTGCACGAGTTTGGCGGCGATATCACTAAATTCCGCGTGGTTAAAGTCTGGCCATCGATTCTCGAGCAGGTTGCCATCGCCAAAACCGAACCGGGTGATGAAAACAACCAGGATATTTCAGCGCTGGTCGGTAAGGTGGATATCCGTAAGCTGGAACACTATGCGCAGAACGACCCGGACGCCTACGGCTACTCCGGTGCGCTGTGCCGCGCCAACCAGGGGATTATGGAGTTCGTCGAGATGTTTAAAGCGCCGATTAAGGTGCTGCATCCGCTGCTGACCGCCACCCAGGAAGGTAACTATAACGGCACCGAAGGGATCTCCGCCCTGCCGTTTAACGGGATCATCCTTGCTCACTCCAACGAATCGGAATGGGTGACCTTCCGTAATAACAAGAACAATGAGGCCTTCCTCGACCGCGTCTATATCGTCAAGGTGCCTTATTGCCTGCGTATCTCCGAAGAGATCCGCATTTATGAAAAACTGCTCAACAACAGTGAGCTGACCCATGCGCCCTGCGCCCCGGGCACCCTGGAAACGCTGGCGCGCTTTTCGATTCTGTCGCGCCTTAAAGAGCCGGAAAACTCGAGCATCTACTCGAAGATGCGGGTCTATGACGGCGAAAGTCTGAAAGATACCGACCCGAAAGCGAAGTCCTATCAGGAGTATCGCGATTACGCCGGGGTTGATGAAGGGATGAACGGGCTCTCCACCCGCTTTGCCTTTAAGATCCTGTCTCGGGTATTTAACTTCGACCACGTCGAGGTGGCCGCTAACCCGGTGCATCTGTTCTATGTGCTGGAGCAGCAGATTGAGCGCGAACAGTTCCCACAGGAGCAGGCCGAGCGCTATCTGGAATTCCTCAAAGGCTATCTGATCCCGAAATACGCCGAGTTTATCGGCAAAGAGATCCAGACCGCTTATCTGGAATCCTACTCCGAGTATGGGCAGAACATTTTCGATCGCTATGTCACCTACGCTGACTTCTGGATCCAGGATCAGGAATACCGCGATCCGGACACCGGGCAGCTGTTTGACCGTGAATCGTTGAATGCCGAGCTGGAGAAAATTGAGAAGCCAGCCGGGATTAGCAACCCGAAAGACTTCCGTAACGAAATCGTCAACTTTGTGCTGCGCGCCAGAGCCAACAACAGCGGACGTAATCCGAACTGGACCAGCTATGAGAAACTGCGCACGGTTATTGAGAAGAAAATGTTCTCCAATACCGAAGAGCTGTTGCCGGTCATTTCGTTTAATGCCAAAACCTCAACCGATGAGCAGAAAAAACACGACGACTTTGTCGACCGCATGATGGAGAAAGGCTACACCCGCAAACAGGTTCGCCTGCTGTGCGAGTGGTACCTGCGGGTTCGTAAATCGTCCTGATGCGTCCAACCCGGCGGCACGCCGCCGGGTCAACTGCAGCTGAATGATGATAAGTAAAGTTGGCTAATGCAGTACAGGAGGGCATATGACCTGGTTCATAGACCGACGCCTGAACGGGAAAAACAAAAGCGCCGTCAACCGCCAGCGCTTTTTGCGCCGTTATAAGGCGCAGATTAAACAGTCGATCTCCGAGGCCATCAACAAGCGCTCGGTGACCGATATTGAGAGCGGAGAATCCGTCTCGATCCCGACGGACGATATCAACGAGCCGATGTTTCATCAGGGTCGCGGCGGCCTGCGCAACCGCGTCCACCCGGGCAACGACCATTTTGTGCAAAACGACCGCATTGAGCGCCCGCAAGGCGGTGGCGGCGGCGGCGTGAGAAAGGTCAGGGGCAAGCCAGCGCCGATGGTGAAGGAAAGGATGAGTTTGTCTTCCAGATCTCGAAAGATGAATACCTGGATCTGTTATTTGAAGATCTGGCCCTGCCGAACCTGAAGAAAAACCAGCACCGGCAGCTGAACGAGTTTAAAACCCATCGCGCGGGTTTTACCTCCAATGGGGTGCCAGCCAACATCAGCGTGGTACGTTCACTGCAGAACTCGCTGGCCCGCCGTACGGCGATGACCGCCGGCAAGCGTCGTGAACTGCGCGCCCTGGAGGAGGATCTGGAAGCCATCAGCCGCAGCGAACCGGTGCAGCTGCTGGAGGAGGAGCGCCTGCGCAAAGAGATTGCCGAACTGCGGGCTAAAATAGAGCGAGTGCCGTTTATCGACACCTTTGATTTACGCTACAAAAATTACGAAAAACGGCCGGAGCCTTCCAGCCAGGCGGTGATGTTCTGTCTGATGGACGTCTCAGGCTCGATGGACCAGGCCACCAAAGACATGGCCAAGCGCTTTTATATCCTGCTGTATCTGTTCCTCAGCCGGACTTATAAAAACGTCGACGTGGTCTATATCCGCCACCATACCCAGGCAAAAGAGGTGGATGAGCACGAATTCTTCTATTCTCAGGAAACCGGCGGCACCATTGTCTCCAGCGCCCTGAAGCTGATGGATGAAGTAGTGCAGGCCCGCTATGATCCGGCGCAGTGGAACATCTACGCCGCCCAGGCGTCGGATGGCGACAACTGGGCCGATGACTCCCCGCTGTGCCACGAACTGCTGGCGAAGAAAATTCTGCCGGTGGTGCGTTATTACAGCTATATCGAAATTACCCGCCGGGCGCATCAGACCCTGTGGCGCGAGTATGAACACCTGCAGGCGACCTTTGATAATTTCGCCATGCAGCATATTCGCGACCAGGAGGATATCTACCCGGTATTCCGCGAACTGTTTCACAAGCAGTCATCTAAAAGTGAAGCTTAATTAAATACTCAGCCAGTGAGTCGAGTGACTTGCTGGCTGTTTTCCTCAGACACAAGGCCCGGTGGCACATCCATACATCATGTAAAACGGAAACAACGGGGCCAGGGCAACGGCGCCAAGCGAGCTAATCGTTTTGGTCTTATCATTGATTGATACCACAACGGGGTGCGCTAACTGGTAGGCGGCGGCCAGATCTGACGCGTCCGATGCAGTCCAAAATCCTGTCGCTTTAAACAACACCCCGAGGCGATCGTTATCAATTTGCACCGCATGATACTGATTCACCAGCTCGCTATGCTGCCCGGCATCCAGTTTGCGCTGATCCATCACCACCAGATATTCCGCCGTCACCTCATGTTGTTCCACGACAAAGTTAACCCGCACGCCGGAAGCCTGTTGGTGAAAGCGTTCATAAAAGGTCTTATAACGCTGATATTCCTGAGGCACACCGTCACGGACAAAGCGGTAACTGTATTTCGCTGAGCTGGCGACAATACCGGACTCTGTGGGTTTCATCGCCACAATGGTATCCCGAGGCGGCAAGTTTGGCGTGCTGGTACATCCTGCGAGTATCGCCACCACCACCAGCGATAAGACATATTTCATCATTTTCAGCCGTTCCTGTTCGCGATTTTCTCTATGACATCTGGCGTTTTTTTAACACTCCAGGTACAAATCCCTAACCCTGTGTATCATAACTGCCTAATCTGCTTCAAACATTCGCGCGATCGTCAGCGTTGAACTGTTTCTACTCTCAGGAGCCTGCTATGACCCCTTTTTATCAATTGACGGCTACCCGCCTGCGCGGCCAGCCCCTCTCCATGGCTGACTATGCTGGCAAGGTGGTTCTGGTGGTGAATACGGCCAGCCATTGTGGCTTCACACCGCAATACGCTGGCCTGGAAGCGCTCTACAAAAAGTACGCGGCTCAGGGGCTGGTAGTGCTTGGTTTCCCGTGCAACCAGTTTGGTAAGCAGGAACCCGGCGGTGCGGATGAAATCGAGCAGACTTGTCACGTTAACTACGGCGTGAGCTTCCCGATGTTTGAGAAAGTGGACGTCAACGGCCCCGCCGCACACCCGCTGTTTCGTTATCTGAAACAAGCGTTGCCCGGCGTGCTCGGCGGACGGATCAAGTGGAATTTCACCAAGTTCCTCATCGGTCGCGACGGCACACCCCTCACGCGTTTTGCGCCGTTCACGACGCCGGAGAAAATGGAAGCCTCCATTGTCGCGGCCCTCACGCGCTGAGTGTTCCCATCATGCCACGTTCACCCAGCGGCGGCTGGCTGCCCATACAAGGTAGACGTCGCTCTCACGCGGCCAGCAACCGTCTGTTGCTGGCCGATCTTCCACCTGCCCGGTCATCAGCCTACAGTGGCGACACGGCCTCAACTTCATGCTGAAACACGTAGGGGTCGGAGAGGAGTTCGAATGCGTCGTCGTCCGGATAGGTGACCGCGACGTGATAGTCTTCGCCAGCGAAGGCTTTGACCGCCGCGAGATCCTGCCAGTAGGTGGCAAGAAAGAAATGCGCCCATTCGCCCTGGTTTTCCTGGCGCACCAGCGCGCCTCTGTTGCCGGGGATACCCCGGGCGTGTTCCACGCCGGTCAGCTCAAGGTGGCGGGCAAACCCCTCAGCATGTTGCAATGGCACACAGCCGTGCCAGGTCCTGACAATCATTTGCGTTCTCCTGTGGTGATAAACGTCTCACCCTAACATCGACAGGCATTTCTGGGGGAGCGCAACAATGCCGCGCTGGCAACAACACAAAATTATTTTGCCGGACGGGGATATCCTCTCACTCTGCAGTATTTTCGACTGCGGGGCAGCATTGGGCCGAATATTGCGCGGCGAGTATCACTGTTAGCTGGCGCGGAAAAAATCGTGGCTCGTCAGCCTCGGGCAGTCTTATCGATACACGCCCAAGCCGCGCCCCTTCAGGGCATCGCCAGCCGATCTTGATGGTCCGCAAAGAGAGCGATGAGATGGTCGGCGAGAACCCGCACGCGTCTGGATCCGGCCAGGTCAGAATGCATCACCAGCCAGAGGGTCTGATCCGCGCCGATCTCCGGCTGCAGGCACTGCAGGCCGCTGGCCCGCGCCATAAAGTGCGGCAGGACGCCCAATCCGAGTCCCGCGGATACTGCGGAAACCTGGGCCACGAGCGTATTGGCTTCGACTTTACACGGCCGGCCGCGCAGGGTGCGCGTGATCCATTGGGCGGCCGGCAGGTGCTGGTGAGTTTCCGGCCAACCCACAAAGTCCGCCTCGCTCAGCGACAGGCCGTCCGCGCCGACCAGACAGTCGGCGGCGCCATAGACGCCAAACCCCACCGTCCCCAGCCGCTTTAACGTCAGATGCCCGGCCTCAGGCTTGACCATGCGGATCGCCAGATCGGCATCCCGACGGTGCAGGTTCACCGGCTGCACACCGCTCAGCACCTCCACCCGCAGCTCGGGATAATGGTCCAGGAGCCCTTTCAGGGAGGGCAGAATAAAATGCGTGGCCAGGTTATCCGAGGTGGCCAGACGGACAACCCCGGCGACATGCCCCTGCAGTTGCGCCGCTTCGCCGAACGCCAGGCCAGCGTATTCCAGCGCCTCCGCCCGCGCGAGCAGGGCTTCGCCATCGTCGGTCAGGCGGTAGCCGCTCTGATGGCGGCTGAAGAGCGGAACGTTCAACGCCTGCTCCAGCCGATCCAGCCGGCGGGACACGGTGGCAATTCCCATGTTCATCTTGTCGGCGGCGCCGCTCAGCGTTCCCGCCCGGGCGATGGCGAGGAAGATGCGCGCATCATCCCAATGAAATTCTGCTGTCATCTCTTTTCCATGTATGGAAAACGGCTCTCCGTTTTCTGCTCTTTTTTATCAATTTTGCAGGGATGATACTGCACGCCACTCGCGGAGACAACCAGGCCATCCGATCGCCTGTGCTCTCCTCACCTGAACGTCCGTGCACCGCGCGGAACGCTCCTTTCCTAAGGATACGCCTGATATGAAAGAGATTGCTTTACCCCTCCACCCGGCGCCGGCGCGCGTCTGGATTGCCGTCGTTGCGCTCGGGATCTGCGCCTTTTCGATCGTCACCAGCGAACTGGCGCCGGTGGGCATGCTCAGCGCCCTGGCGGCGGATTTTCACCAGACGGAATCCGGCGTGGGCCTCGCCGTCACCGCCTATGGCTGGGTAGGCGCCCTGGCGGCTCTGCTTTCCGGCGCAATGCCGACGCGTATTTCCCGCAAGGCGCTGCTGGTCGGGCTGATGCTGATCCTCGCGTTTTCCTGCCTCGCCGCAACCCGGTCTTATTCGATGTTCGCCCTGATGAGCGCCCGCATGATTGGCGCCCTGGCGCATGGCGCCTTCTGGGCCTTAATTGGCATTGTCGCCGCGCAGCTGGTGCCGCCGCACCGGCTGGGGCTGGCCACGGCGATCATTTTTGGCGGCGTGTCAGCGGCAAGCGTAGTGGGGGTGCCGCTGGCGAGCTTTATCGCCACCCTGGCGGGCTGGCGACTCGCGTTTATGTCGATGGCCTTGCTGTCACTAGCCGCCGCTGCTGTGCTGTGCTCGACGCTGCCCCCGCTGGCCGCCCCTGCCCCCGTCAGGCTGCGTGTTTATCGCGATATCTTCCGCAATCCGCTGCTCGGTGGCCTGTATGGCGCCACGGCCTGCATCATTACCGCTCACTTTGCCGCCTTCACCTACATTGAACCGCTGCTGATAAATCTGCAGGGAGTCCCGGCGACCGCCCTCTCCGGCCTGCTGCTGCTGTCAGGGGTTTCCGGGCTGCTGGGTAACGTTATCGCGGGTAAGCTTATCGATCGTCATCTGAAGGGGCTGATTTTCGCTGCGCTGCTGCTGAGCGGGGGCGCGCTGGCGCTCCTTGGCGCCGCCCGTCTTGCGCCACTGCCGTTCTGTTTTAGCGGGCTACTGTTTGCCCTGTGGGGCGCCGGCATCGCGATTGTGTTCGTCGGCTTACAGACCTGGCTGCTGCGCAGCGCGGGCGCGGTCGCCCAGCCGGCGTCAGCCATTTACGTGGCCATTTTTAATGCCGCCATCGGCACCGGGGCGTTTGTCGGCGGCCAGCTGATCGCCTCAGCTGGCCTGTCGGAAATGGTGTGGCTGGCGGCGGGGATCATGGTGGGCAGTACGCTGCTGATCGCCCTGCTGAAAGCGCCTCTGCCCGGTCAGATCGGTGCGGCGACGGCAGGCGCTTAGATTTGCGCCAGCCCGCCGTCGACATAGATCTCCGCGGCGTTAATAAAGCTCGACTCATCCGACGCTAAAAATACCACCGTCCGGCCAATCTCCTCCGGCTCGCCCAGCCGCCCGAGCGGTACGCCGGCCGCCAGAGCATCGAACAAGCCCTGGCGGTCCGCCTCCGCCACCAGCCCTCCCAGACCCGGGGTACGTACCGGCCCCGGGCTGACCACATTGATGCGGATCCCGCGGTCGCTAACCTCCAGCGCCCAGGAGCGCGCCAGGCTGCGTACCGCGGCCTTACTGGCGCTATAGATGCTGAAGTTAGCCGTCCCTTTTACCGCCGCCGTAGAGCCGGTCAAAATCACCGAGGCGCCATCGGCGAGCAGCGGCAGCGCTTTTTGCACGGTGAACACCACCCCGCGCACGTTGGTGGCGAAAATTCGGTCGACGTGCGCTTCGGTGATGGCGCTCAGCGGCAGCATATCCCCGCCGCCGGCATTGGCGAACAGCACATCCAGCCGGCCGGACTCTTCGGCAATAGTCGCAAATACCGCGTCAAGGTCGCTTAACACGGCGGCGTCGGCGCGGATCGCGCGGGCGGCGGGGCCGATGAATCTTACCGCCGCATCCAGCTCCTCCTGACGGCGGCCGGTGATGTACACCTTCGCGCCCTGCTCCGCCAGTGCTTTCGCCGACGCCAGGCCAATCCCGGCGCTGCCGCCGGTGACTAACGCCACTTTATCCGCAAGTTTTTTGCTCATGGTGCATTTCCTTGGTTAGAGTATAAACAGGCCAGGCTCGCGAACGCGCCCCGCCGGGTATGGAAAGCACTGTAATCGTCCCGGCGAGGCGGAAAAATGGCCTAATCTGAAAAACACTCTTCCCCTCGGTGGATAATGACCTCCAGTAACCAGGATAAAGCGAATAATGGACCGGTTTTCAGCTCTCAAAGCCTTCACTCGCGTTGTCGAAGCCGGCAGCTTTACCCGCGCCGCGGACTCGCTGAATATGCCCAACGCCACCCTCAGCAAAACCATTCAGCAACTGGAGGCGCATCTTGGGGTTTCCCTCCTGCAGCGCACCACGCGGCGTATTACCGTGACGCCGGAAGGACGGGAGTACTATGAAAAAGCCCGCTGTCTGCTGGAAGACCTGGAAGAGATCGACGCGTCTTTCAATACCGCCCGCAATAAGCCGAAGGGCCATCTACGGATCGCCATCGGCGGGTCGACCGCGTGCGATGTGCTGATCCCGCTGCTGGCGGACTTTATGACCTCCTGGCCGGATATCCGTATCGATTTGCAGGTGGCCGATAAGCCCGCGGACCTCATCAGCGGCAATATTGACTGCGCCATCCGCGGCGGTCCGATGGAAGACTCGACGCTGATCGCCCGTAAAATCGGCGAGGCGACGCTGGTCACCTGCGCCACCCCGGGCTATCTTCAGCGCTACGGCACCCCCGCCTCGCCGGATGAACTACATCATGGCCACCGGCTCATCAGCTATCTGTCGCCGGCCAGCGGCAGAGCGTTTCCGTTTCGCTTTACGCGTCACGGCGTCAGCACCGAGCTGAAGACAGAGCCCCATCTCGGCATCAATGAGAGCAACGCGCATATTGCCGCCGGCGAGGCGGGCTTAGGCATTGTGCAGACCTTTACCTATTCGCTGAAACCGGCGCTGGCGAGCGGCGAACTGGTGGAGATCCTCAGCGCCTGGCGCCCGGCCCCCTATCCTTTTCACGTTGTCTATGCCCGGCACCGGCACGTCCCGCCCCGGCTCCGCGTCTTTATTGACTGGCTGGCGGCGGTTTTTCCGGCCGCGGTGCAGGGATAGCGCGCGTTATCTGACGCGGAGCAGGTCCCCGTATCGCGTGGTGTAGCGCGGCGAGAGCATCTCTCGCTTCATCTGCCACTGCTGCTGGATCCCCTGGCCGGCAAAATAGAGCGCCCCCCTGCCGTTTTTCGCATTCAGCTGGTCGAGAACCTGCATCAGTCTGGCGCTGTTGTGCCGCGGAGCAAGCTCGTCGAACAGATTCAGCTGGGCGACGCCCTGGCTGTAGAAATCGCCGAGCATCACGCCGGCCTTCTGATAGCGATGCCCCGCTTTCCAGATGGCATCCAGACAGCTCGTCGCCGCGGCGATAATATCCCGGGAGTCCTGGGTCGGCGTCAGCAGCTTTAGCGAGGCGCTGTTGCCGTAATAGGGTTCATTCAGCGCGAAGGGGCTGGTTTTGACAAAGGCGGAGACGAACCGGCAGTACTGATGCTCACCGCGCAGCTTTTCTGCTGCCCGCGCGGCATAGCTGCAGATCGCCTGGCGCATATCCTCATAGGCCGTAATCCGATCCCCGAACGAGCGGCTGCAGATAATTTCCTGCTTAGCGGGGGCAAACTCCTCCAGCGCCAGGCAAGGCTCGCCGCGCAACTCCCGTACCGTTCGTTCGAGCACCACCGTGAAGTGCTTGCGGATAAAGCGGATATCGCTCTCCGCCAGCTGGAGTACCGTGCCGATCCCCATCGCTTCAAGCTTTTTGCCGATCCGCCGCCCGATGCCCCAGACCTCGCTCACCGGCAGCAGCGCCATCAGCTTTCGCTGCCGCTGCGGGCAGGACAAGTCCACTACCCCGCCCGTCTGCCGCGGCCACTGCTTCGCCGCGTGGTTGGCCAGCTTCGCCAGGGTTTTGGTCGGGGCGATGCCAACGCCCAGCGTCAGATGGGTACGCTGCAGCACCGTGGCGCGGATTTC
>ERZ773103.4258-NODE-4258-length-10620-cov-4.661429_pt1 | contig 10620 bp, 8 predicted proteins | sample MGYA00511118_ERZ773103 | MGnify/ENA primary metagenome ERZ773103 (study PRJEB29015, sample SAMEA2737821) | human gut metagenome | biome: human gut; feature: human-associated habitat; material: faeces | place: China | collected 2012 ... | reverse complement strand
CATCGATTAATATGACCCGGACAAGAAGATCATTGCATTGACCTTTGATGATGGTCCGAGTACAGATGAGACAAATGGTACCAGTGATCTGTTGGATCTTCTTGAACAGTATGATAGCAAAGCAACATTTTTTTGCTTGGGCAACAGACTCAATGATGAATCTGCGCCTTTGCTGAAAAGAATGGTTGAACTTGGCTGTGAGATCGGCAACCACAGCTATGACCATGCACAGCTGACGAAACTGGATGCCAAAGGTGTCCGTGATGAGATTGATACGACCAACGAATTGATTAAGAAATATTCAGGCAGAGACTGCCGTATTATCCGACCGCCATATGGCGCGGCTGATAATGACATTGTACCGGCGAATGTATCACAGCCTTTTATTATGTGGGATATGGATACATTAGATTGGAAGACTAAGAATGCAGCCAGTGTAATTTCGCTCGTGGAAAAGTATAAGGAGCAGGACTGGGATGGTGCTGTTATACTGATGCATGATATCCATCCGACAACAATTGAAGCCTGTAAGACAATAATACCTGAACTGGTGAATGACGGATACCAGTTAGTCACGGTATCGGAGTTGGCTTATCTCAAAGGTGTTAAACTGGAACCGGGCAAGAGTTATTGGGGCATTGATGAGAAATCAACTGAAACAGACTATTAGCATGGTTGTTTGCGTTCGGCCGCTTAGAAAGCCATGTGATAAAAAAGAAAAATCCCCCATTGAAAACGTTTCGTGCGGGTGCGCGTTGTTTTCAATGGGGGATTTCTCTTTTTTATGATATAATCTACCAGCGGCCGAATTCGGACAACTCAAGGCCTTTATTCTTATCCAAAACGGACTGAACAGCCCATTCATGAACAAAGAGCAGCAGCGGGTTGCCTTTGAGGTCTTTGATACGCTTCATATCGGATGTGCCGATAATCTTGTTTGTCTCAATTTCATCCTTATTGGCAATCCAGCGGATGTATTCGTGAGGCATTGGTTCAAGACGAATCTCAACGCCGTATTCATTGAGCAGACGGTGCTTCAGAACGTCGAACTGAAGGACACCGACAACGCCGACGATGATCTCTTCCATACCGGTGTTGTATTCCTGGAAGATCTGGATGGCACCTTCCTGAGCAATCTGGGAGATACCTTTGATGAACTGCTTACGCTTCATGGTATCTACCTGACGGACTTTGGCAAAATGCTCAGGTGCGAAAGTCGGAATACCTTCAAAGGCGAATTTCTTGCCGGGTGCGCAGACGGTATCTCCGATGGAGAAAATACCCGGGTCAAAGACACCGATGATATCCCCGGCATAGGCTTCGCTGATAACCTTACGTTCCTGAGCCATCAGCTGCTGCGGCTGGGAAAGACGGAGCTTCTTCTTACCCTGTACGTGATAAACTTCTTTGTCAGCATCAAACTTGCCGGAACAGATACGCATGAAAGCGATTCGGTCGCGGTGTGCCTTGTTCATATTGGCCTGGATCTTGAATACAAAAGCTGAAAAGTCCGGGCTGAAGGTATCGATGAGACCGGAGTCAGACATTCTCGGCAACGGAGAGCTTGTCATTTCCAGGAAGTAATTCAAGAAAAGCTCAATACCGAAGTTATTCAGGGCAGAACCAAAGAAAACAGGTGAGAGCTGACCTTTGGAGACAAGATCCATATCCAGTTCATCGCTGGCACCATCTAAAAGCTCAATATCATCTACAAGTCTTTCATAAAGTTCGGATCCAAGTTCCTGCTCAAGTTCAGGAGAGTCCATGGTCAGATCCTTGTCGGATGCGGCCTTCATACCGTTATTATTCTCTGTGAAGGCGTGGATATGGCGTGTCTGACGGTCATAGACACCCTTAAACTCCTTACCGCTGCCGATAGGCCAGTTGATCGGGCATGTGTGGATGCCGAGGACGGATTCGATATCTTCCATCAGGTCAAATGGGTCCTGGGCTTCACGGTCCAGCTTGTTGATAAATGTAAAAATCGGAATATGGCGCAGCACACAAACCTTGAAGAGCTTGATAGTCTGAGCCTCAACACCCTTGGATGCGTCGATAACCATGACGGCAGAATCTGCCGCCATCAGTGTACGATAGGTATCTTCAGAGAAATCCTGATGTCCCGGTGTATCCAGAATATTGATACAATAATCTTTATAGTTAAACTGCATAACGGAAGAAGTAACCGAAATACCTCTTTCCTTCTCAATTTCCATCCAGTCGGAGACAGCATGCTTTGCTGTTTTCTTTCCCTTTACGGAGCCGGCCAGATTGATGGCACCGCCATAGAGCAAAAACTTCTCTGTCAATGTCGTCTTACCGGCATCGGGATGGGAAATAATTGCAAATGTACGGCGTCTTTCTATTTCCTTTTTAAAATCAGCCATTTTAAATCCTCCATTCAATCTCTGATATTTTAGCGTGAACAGGGCCTCCTTGTCAAGAAAAAGGCGGATATCCTTGCAAAATAGCGATTTTTACGGTATATTAGACAGGTATAGAATTTTTTTGAATATAAGGAGGATTGGCCGATGGCAAGAATCGCTATTGTGACAGACAGTAACAGCGGCATCACCCAGGCAGAAGGAAAGAAGCTTGGCGTTTATGTATTACCGATGCCTTTTGATATAGATGGACAGCCGTATTTTGAGGATATTAACCTGACGCAGGAACAGTTTTATGAGAAGCTGACGGGAGATGCAGATGTATCCACATCACAGCCGTCACCGGATGCGGTTATTTCCTTGTGGGATGATCTTATGAGGAATAAAGGGTATGATGAGATCGTCCACATTCCGATGTCAAGCGGGCTCAGCAGTTCCTGTGCTACAGCCATGATGCTGGCTCAGGACTATGACGGCAAGGTTCAGGTTGTGGACAACCAGAGAATTTCCGTGACCATGAAGCTTTCTGTACTGGATGCCATGAAGATGGCAGAAGACGGTCTTTCAGCAGCAGAGATCAAACGGATACTGGAGGAGCAGAAGTTTAATTCCAGCATTTATATTATGGTAGATACATTGAAGTATCTGAAGAAAGGCGGACGTATTACACCGGCAGCAGCAGCCCTTGGTACATTGCTCAGACTGAAGCCGGTTCTGCAGATCCAGGGCGAGAAGTTGGATGCTTTTGCAAAGGCCAGAACCGTGAAGCAGGCAAAGAGAATTATGCTTGATGCGATTCACAAGGATATCGAGACACGTATGGGCGGCGAGGTGAATATGGATAATCTCCACATTGCAGCTGCTTATACACCGGGAGAAGGTGTTGAACAGTGGCTTGAAGAAATCCGCAGGGAATTCCCGGACAAGGAGATTGTGGTAGATCCGCTTTCATTAAGTATATCCTGTCATATCGGACCGGGCGCTCTGGCTATAACAGTGACAAAGAAGACGGAATATTAGAAATGCGTACATATACTCATGTGGTACATGATCTGACACCCGTTTATGATGAGCATTCGCGGATATTGATACTTGGATCGCTGCCTTCGGTGAAATCCCGGGGGCAGTTTTTTTATAATCATCCGCAGAATCGTTTCTGGAAAGTACTGGCAGCGGTGACAGACCATGCGCCGTTAGAAAATGTGGAAGAAAAGAAACAATTTTTGCTGGAGCATCAGATTGCCTTGTGGGATGTGATCGCCAGCTGTGATATTATCGGCTCCAGCGACAGCAGTATTAAGAATGTTGTGGCGAATGATATTGGCAGGGTTCTCTCGGAAGCACCTATCCGGCAGATATTTGTCAATGGACAGACAGCGTTTAAACTCTATAAGAAATATGTTTTTCCGGAAACCGGAGTGATGCCGGTGTGTCTGCCTTCCACCAGTCCGGCCAATGCAGCCTGGAATATGGAGAAACTGACAGAGGCATGGCAGGTGATTGTCAGAGAATCGTAAGGTTTCTTTCATTGTTTTCATGCAGCAGGTATGTTATAATCTGAATATAAGATGCATGAAAATGGGGACAAGGACTGGGCTTTGAGGCACAGGGAGAAAGGAAAAGGGAAAGTATGAAGAAGCGATTTTTGGGCATGGTGACGGCAGGGATTTTGGCAACAGTTATGCTGGCGGGCTGCGGAGCATCCGCATCAAAGGTAACCGCAGAATCTTTATTGCAGGAAGTCCAGAGTAAATGTGATGCAATGAAGTCTTTGGAGACACACACAACAGCGGAGATCACACTTGAGTCAGATGCTCTTGGCGGAACCATGGATATGACTATGGATATGACCATGCAGACAACCACAGAGCCGGTTGCTAACTACCTGAAGGGCAATATCAGTATTCCGGGGCTGGGTACAGCAATGGATATGGAGAATTACACAGTGGTCCAGGATGACCAGATTCTTTCTTATACCGGTATAGCGGGCCAATGGATGGTGTCTAAGATGGCCTATGACAAGGATTCTGTAGAGAGAATCAATGCTGCAGCAGAAGATCTGCTTAAGAGCAAGGATTCTCTGAAGTTAGCAGACGAGACACAGGATGTGGATGGCACGGAAGCCTATATGATTTCCGGCAGTATTTCCGGTGCAGATGTGAAGAATCTGCTGAGTTCCATGGAGAGTACACTTGGCGGTCTGACTGGTGATACAGAGATGAATCTGGATGATATCACCGTGGACTTTACCTATGCTGTCAGCAAGGCGGATAAGATGCCATTATATATGGATATGGTATTTAGTGGTCTGGGTGCCGGTGAGGGTGATGAACAGGTGACATTCAGCAAGTTCAACATGAAGATGGAATATACGAATTATGATACTGTAGAAGCCATCACGGTTCCTCAGGATGTCGTTGATTCTGCAATCGATGTGACGGATTATCTGAATGATTCTCAGAATGAGACATCTTCAGATACAGAACCTGAAACAGCAGCATAATAGAAATAAAAAAAAGACAGCGCATACGAAGTGTGTCGGAAACAGCAATAACCGGACAGGGTGGATCATCAATCTGTCCGGTTATTTTTGCGTTCACGTTTCAGATCATCTGTCGTATGAATAAATTTATTGACACTGCCACATACTACCTGTATAAGATGTGTGGGAATTCAGATGAAAATGATGTCTGTGCAGCAGACCGGAATTCCGTATCGGGACCCAAGGGCGGGTCATGGATGAAAATAGACAGTAAACAGGAGGAATGGCATTATGAAGGCGACAGGAATTGTAAGACGTATCGATGATCTGGGGCGGGTGGTTGTGCCGAAAGAAATCAGAAGAACGCTGAGAATCCGGGAGGGCGACCCGTTGGAAATTTATACAGACAGGGAAGGCGGTATTATTCTCCGAAAATATTCACCGATCGGTGAATTGAGCCAGTTTTCAAAACAATATGCGGAGGCCCTGGCACAGAATACCGGCTATATTGTCAGTATTACAGACCGGGACAGGCATATTGCTACGGCCGGTTCGGGGAAAAAAGAGTTGATGCAGAAAGAGATCAGCCGTCAGTTGGACAATCTGATGAATCAAAGAGAGAATCTTCTGGCTGTGAAAGGGGAACGAAAATTTATTCCGATTACGGAGGATGGCGGAGAAAATTATACAGCACAGGTCATCTATCCGATTATCGCAGAAGGAGATGCCATCGGCACCGTTATTCTGACGACAAAGGATGAAAAAGTACGGATGGGTGAGATGGAAATGAAACTGGCTGCTTCAGCTGCCAGTTTTCTCGGGCGACAGTTGGAACAATAAGACGGGCGTGGGGGACAAGCGGCACAGGCAAAGTTGCAGAGAACATAAATTCCTTGATTTTAACCTGTGCCATTGTTATAATCAGAAAAGAAATTTCTTGAACAGAGGAAAAAGGCAATGAGTGAGAACCAATTATATTTTGCACCCATGGAGGGAATTACAGGCAGCATTTACCGAAGAGCCCATCATCGGATATTCGGCGGTGTGGACAGATATTATGCACCGTTTATATTTACCAATCCAAAAGGAAAAATCAGCAAAAAGGATTTATTGGAAATTGCGCCGGAGTACAATGAGGGATGTCGGGTTGTTCCACAGCTTTTGTCAAACTGTGCAGAGAATTTTATAGCCACAGCCCATACATTAAAAGGGCTGGGGTATGATGAGGTGAACCTGAATCTGGGGTGTCCATCGAGTACAGTGGCATCAAAGGGACGTGGCTCTGGATTCCTTGGAGAAAAGGAGGCGCTGAAAGCTTTCCTGGCAGATATTTTTGACAAAACAGATATGAAGATTTCTTTGAAGACAAGGATCGGGTTGAACCGTGCGGATGAGTTCGATGACATCCTTGATATTTATCAAGCCTTTCCGGTGGAAATGCTGATCGTGCATCCGAGAATCAGAATGGACTATTACAGCGGTAAGCCGGATATGGAAGCCTTTGAGAAAGCGAGTGCCAGGATGCCTTTTCCTGTTTGCTATAATGGGGATATATTTACAGCAGCAGCTTATGGACGTGTCAGTGAAAAATATTCAGATATCCGTCATTGGATGATAGGCCGGGGGCTTTTGTCTAATCCGGCATTGTGTCGTGAAATTCGAGGCGGGGATTGTGCGTCCCGGGAAGAACTGGCGGATTATTATCATACAATGCGGGATGAATATGAAGTACGCCTTCAGGGAAATAAGAAAGTTGTTTTTTTGATGAAGGAATTCTGGCATTATATCAGCTGGATCCTTTCAGAGGAGGACCGACAGGAAATCGATGTACTGATGCATCTGAGAGATGGAGCGGAATTCTTTCGGAAAGCGGAAGAAATTGCGGCAAACTGTACAGTGGTGAAAGGACAGGGGTTTCATTCTGAGATGGAAGTACATAAGTTTTAGGGTAAATGACGGTGTAATAAAAGGACGGTGGAAGCCGTCCTTTTATTTGTTGACATCAATATAGCTGTAAAGTGTATATTTGGAGATGCCGAAAAAGTTTGAAATTTTGTCTCCGGATTTTGTAATGAGAAATGCACCGGCATCATTCAGAAATTGAATGGCGCGCACTTTATCATCCTTGGTCATCATGGCCACCGGTTTGCCGACCAGGGTAACAGACTGGCGAATCAGATCTTCCAGCAGATCATTCACATTCTGAGGGATACTTTCAGGTTCCTTCTTATCATCCTCATTGGCAACCAGAGATTTCAGCGCCTGTTCAGCCAGCAGCATGCTTGTAATATCGTAATTGATAGACAGAATACCGGTAATCTTCTGCTCTGTGTCATCATGAATATAGATTGTACTGGACTTCAAAATACGTCCATCGCCTGTTTTGGTCAGGTATGCCAGGTGATCTGTTGGAGCAGAACCCCGAGCTCCCATTGCCTTCATGGCTTCCAGAACAACGTGTGAAGGACCGTCTCCGACTGCACGATGCGTTACATGTCCGTTTTCAACAAGAACAACGGAATGTTCAATATCCGTAGATGTCAGGTCGTGGAGAACGACTTCGCAGTTATCACCAAACTGTTTGGCAAGCGCTTTCGCTAATTGCCTGAAAAATGGCAGATTGAGTGTCATAAAATTGTGTCTCCTTCCTGCAAATATGATTAAAATGCACAGTAATATTATAATAATATATCAATTTTTGTAAAAGATTGCAAGGAAAAAGACAAAAAAATTTTGGACAACAACAATTTTTTTGTAACAGTTCAGAAATTATTATGCCCGATACATTGCAGATACAATGATGTCTATACTGGAGACTTGGACATTGAATGATTTTGCGGAGAATCAAGAAACACTTTTTAATTAATATGATGCGGGTATTTTAAGCGGCATGAACGTATTATCACAAACTCTCGACTGAATAAAAATTACTTGAGAGTTTATTAAAAAAGCTTGATATTGCCTATAAAATATGCTATCTTTTTTTCATAGCAAAGGACAAAGGCGTCTACTACAGACGTAGTTTGTCCTTTTTTTGTTACCATATTTTGGAAATGATAATTTTATACATAGAAGAAAGGTAGTGAGTGATAATGGAACAGCAGAAGAAACCGGCTTTATATGATCCGTCTTTTGAACATGATGCATGTGGTATCGGTGCAGTTGTGAATATTAAGGGTATCAAGACACATAAGACTGTTGAGGATGCACTGACCATCGTAGAAACACTGGAACATCGTGCAGGTAAGGATGCCGAGGGCAAGACCGGTGATGGTGTTGGTATTATGCTTCAGATTTCTCACAGATTTTTTAAGAAAGTGACTGAGGAACTGGGTTTTGATATTGGTGAAGAACGGGAATACGGTGTTGGTATGTTTTTCTTTCCACATGATGAGCTGAGAAAGAATCAGGCCAAGAAGATGTTTGAGATCATTGTGGCCAAGGAAGGTCTTGAATTTCTCGGATGGCGTACAGTACCGACGAATCCATCTGTACTGGGACAGAAAGCATTGGACAAGATGCCATACATTATGCAAGGCTTTGTGAAGAAACCTGCAGATGTGGCCAAGGGCATTGATTTTGACCGTAAGCTGTACATTGCAAGACGTGTTTTTGAACAGAGTAATGATAATACCTATGTTTGTTCTTTATCCAGCCGTACTATTGTCTATAAAGGTATGTTCCTGGTAGGCGAGCTGAGAAAGTTCTTTGATGATCTTCAGGATGAGGATTATGAATCAGCCATTGCAACGGTACATTCACGTTTCAGTACGAATACGAATCCAAGCTGGATGCGTGCGCATCCAAACCGTTTGATCGTCCATAACGGCGAGATCAATACAATCCGCGGCAATGCAGATACCATGTTGGCCCGTGAGGAAACGATGTCTTCCGGTGCCCTGAAGGGTGAGATGCATAAGGTACTGCCGGTGATTAATTCTTCAGGTTCTGATTCCGCGATGCTGGACAATACATTGGAATTTCTGATGATGAGCGGTATGCCGCTGCCGAAGGCTGTCATGATCACAATCCCTGAACCATGGGAGAATGACAAGAGCATGAGCCAGACAAAGAGAGATTTCTATCAGTACTATGCAACGATGCTGGAGCCATGGGATGGCCCTGCTTCCATTGTCTTTTCAGATGGTGATCTTCTTGGTGCGGTGCTTGACCGCAACGGTCTGCGTCCGTCCAGATATTATGTGACAGATGATGATTACATGATTTTGTCTTCAGAAGTTGGTGCACTGCCTGTACCGGAAGAACATATTGTTTTAAAGGATCGTCTGCGTCCGGGAAAGATGCTGCTGGTAGATACTGTTCAGGGCCGTTTGATCTCTGATGATGAGCTGAAGGAGACATATGCTCAGAACCAGCCTTATGGTGAATGGGTGGATGCCAACCTTGTTAAGCTTGAAGATCTGAAGATCCCAAATGAACGTGTGCCGGAATATACAAGGGATGAGCGTATCAGACTGCAGAAGGCATTCGGCTATACATATGAAGAGTTAAAGGATACCATCCTTCCGATGGCCAAGAATGGTGCAGAGCCAATTGCTGCCATGGGTGTGGATACACCGCTTTCTGTTCTGAGCAATCAGCCGAAACCACTGTTTTCTTATTTTAAACAGATGTTTGCACAGGTAACCAATCCGCCGATCGATGCTATCCGTGAGGAAATTGTGACATCTACAACGGTTTATATCGGACCGGACGGCAATCTTCTGGAAGAAGAAGCAGAAAACTGCAAGATGGTACAGATCCACAATCCGATTCTGACGAACACAGATCTGCTGAAGATCAAATCCATGAATATAGAAGGATTCAAAGTAGCGACAATTCCGATCACTTACTATGTCAATACACCCCTTGAACGTGCATTGGATCATCTGTTTGTGGAAGTAGACAGAGCTTACAGAGACGGTGTGAATATTCTGATCCTTTCCGACAGAGGCATCGATGAGAACCATGTAGCGATTCCTTCCCTGCTGGCTGTATCTGCCCTTGAGCATTATCTTGTCAGAACAAAGAAGAGAACAGCGGTTGCTGTGATCCTTGAGAGTGCAGAGCCAAGAGAAGTGCATCATTTTGCAACGCTGCTGGGTTATGGTGCCTGCGCCATCAACCCATATCTGGCTCAGGAATCCATCAAAGAACTGATCGATCTGCATATGCTTGACAAGGATTATTATGCAGCTGTCAGTGATTACAATTCAGCGGTTCTTCACGGCATTGTCAAGATTGCTTCTAAAATGGGTATTTCAACGATCCAGTCTTATCAGGGCTCTCAGATCTTTGAAGCCATTGGTATCAGCAAAGAAGTCATTGATACATATTTTACGAATACAGTCAGCCGTATCGGCGGCATAACATTAAAAGACATTGAGCGCGATATGAATACATGGCATATGCGTGCATTTGATCCGCTGGGGTTGGATGTGGATCTGTCTCTGGACAGCATCGGTGGTCATAAGATGCGAAGCGGCAAAGAGGAACATCTTTATAATGCAAGAACCATTCATCTGCTTCAGGAATCCACAAAACGCGGAGATTATGAGATGTTTAAAGAGTATTCTCATAATATTAATGAAGAAACACGCCTGATGAACTTGAGAGGTCTTCTGGAGTTCAAGTTTGACGAAGAAGGCGGTATTCCGATTGAAGAAGTAGAGAGTGTGGATGAGATTGTGAAGCGCTTCAAGACAGGTGCCATGTCCTATGGTTCCATTTCACAGGAAGCACATGAGACACTGG